>JABUBL010000124.1_pt1 | contig 18230 bp, 17 predicted proteins | sample 7240371 | NCBI WGS metagenome assembly JABUBL01 (sample SAMN07256343, study PRJNA390944) | subsurface metagenome | isolation source: Methane hydrate marine sediment | place: Pacific Ocean: Eastern North Pacific, ODP site 1244 | collected 2002
GACGGGGGTTGATGGGATAAAGCGCCCCCCGATAGCCAAATTCCTGGAGGGTCCTCAAGAACCGGGCCCCAAATTTGCGTTCATCGTTGGAGGCCCCGATCACAGCCATGGATTTGGGATAGAAGATGGGCTCAAATTCCTTGAGCTTTTCCATGCTTTCGGATTTTCTCTTCTGTTTCATTCCTTGACTTGGACTGCTGGCGACCTGCTTGGGATATTGACCTGCCCCCAGTAATTGTACCACTTGTTAAGTTAGAGTTGAAGGTATTAGAGCCGGCTGTATAGCCTCAGGAGCTGGAGGTCGGTACCCAAGAGGCATTGGCAGACATCTAAAGGCGAAGGTAAAAGCCATCCCAACTTGTGGGAGATTAGAAGCACTCTTTAGGTCCTCGCCAGCACCATCTCTCTCACAATTGTGATTGTATTCGGAACCTCCCCGCTTTTAGCTCGGTTATCAGCTCTTGAACATTCCTAATCCGCCGTTGGAAAAAAGTGGCGCAGGAGCCAATGTCCGAAATCTCATGAGCATCGCTTGAGGCCACGCCCCTGAGGTCTAGTTCCCTGCTTATCTTGATGGAAAAGGCGTTCTCCTCCTCCGAGCCCCTGCCGTTCAATACTTCGATCGCATCTGCAATCTCGAAAACGGGGTTGTTGCAGGCGCGGGTGAGCGCCGGATAATACCGCTCATCTTCGGGCTCGGAACCGATGGGAAAGTGGCGGCGGTAAGGATGGGCGATAATAATGGCACCGCCAGCCTCATCCGCCAACTTCCTGACAAAGGAGGCATGGTGCATGCCGAAGACATACTTCTTCAGCCCGAAGACCAGCAGGTGTGCTTCCTCGGTGGTTATCTCCACGCCAGGAAGGACGAGGAAATTGTGCCTTTGGCACAACTCCCTTATCTCCTCATCCTCCCAGAACCAGTCGTGCTCGGTGAGGCAGATAGCATCGAGACCAGCGCGTTTGGCCTGAGCGATAAGCTCGTCAGGCTTCAGGTAGCTATCGTCTGACCTCGGGGTAGTGTGGGTATGAAGATCAATGAGCATTTTTCTGACTTCCGCCTTATCGCCCCCTCACCAGGGACCAAAGGGTGTGTAGCGGCCTTAGCGTGATCAAGGCTGTAGGCAGCTCCAGCTCCCGTTTCTCACACACCGTGGAGATGCTCACCCGGTCGATGGTGGGTTTAAGCTGAGACAGTTGCTCCTCGGGGCTTGGTTGGCCGTCGCAAACTATGTCATCGATGCGATGGAGCATTTCCAGGGCTGTGTTTATGCGCTCTTCTGTGGCTTCAGCCACCTTCCTGGAGATCAGGTCATGCTTTGCCTTGAGCCGATTGAGGCGTAGCCCTGCCTCATAGGAGGTGTCGACGATGTCCTGGCGGCTCATCCACTGCGTCTCGTAGTTGAGGGTATACTTCCAGCTGGGCTCAAGCAAAGCCTGGCGATGCTCCTCCAGACTGCGGAAAAGAACTCGGTAGCCATGGCGCTCGGATTCTTCAAAGGCGAGGCTGCCGGGGTCGAGAAAGGGCGCCAGGGGGGAGATGAAGGGGGAAAATCGCTCGTCCCCGCTGAACTTGTCAAGCAGATAGCCGCAGTAGTCGATGGTATCCAGCACCGATTTCGGCGTCTGTTGAGGGATGCCGATCATGTAGAAAACATCCAGCCGGCCACAGCCTGCTGACAGGGCAGCCTCCAGGGTTTCCTCCAGATCCTCGTTGGAGTAATGCTTGCCTGTAGCCTTTCGCACCTCGGGGTCGTGGGTTTCGGGCGAGATTTGGAGGCAGAATCCAGGGCAGGCCTCGCCAATTTTGCTCAAGAGTTCCCTGGGCACAGGGCGGAATAACTCAAAGATAATCTGGTTTTTCACTCGCTCCTCGGCCAGTAGCTGGAGAAGATGATGCGCATATTCCTCCCCTGGCTGGCGGATATCGCCCAGGATGAAGATTGGGCCTCTGCTAATGAGGCTTATCCTTTTCACATCATAGGCCACTGCCTCCGCACTGCGGAAGGCGGGGTAGTCTCGATTAAACTTTCGACGGAAGGCGGCAGCAGAGCCGCCGCAAAAGACGCAGTTCTGGGTGCAGCCGCGACAGGTGAGCACTGCGGTGATGGGATAGCGCAGCCAGCGCCTGAAGGGAAGGTAACTGGCAAGGTCGCGGTATCTGATTACTGATTGCACCGTATAGTCATAATAACGAACCATGACATCGCTGAGCTCACTAGGCACATGTGAAAGCGGGTTTTGGTGCACCTCACCCTTCTCGTCGCGCCAGGTAAGATTGGGCACTTGTTGCAGTTCTTTCCCCTTCAGGATGCAATCCATCAATTGGCGGAAGGGCTCCTCGGTGGTATCGCCGCGGAGGACATAATCGACCTCGGGATAATTCATTAGCTCCTGATGGTAGCAAGAGGCGCTGAGGCCGCCGATAACCAATTTTGATTCCGGGTGATGGCTTTTCACCAGGCGGGCGATCTCGATGGCACCGTGGGCGTGGGGGAGCCAGTGGAGATCGATGCCATATACCGGCGCATTTAGATTCTGGATCAGCTTTGGGACGTCAAAATTTTGGTCTCTGAGCATCCGCACCGCCAGATTGAAGATGCGCACCTGGTAGCCAGCGCGCTCCAGATACTCAGCGATGCTGGTAAATCCTATGGGATACATTTCGAAGATGGGAGATGGAGGAATGAGGTCGCTTATGGGGCCATAGAGAATCGTCCGCTGGCGGAAGTCATAAACAGTGGGAGGGTGAAGCAGAATTAGGTCCGGTTGGGGCAATGAAAAGGCTCCTTTCAATAACCATGATACCTAACCTGAACGGGAGAGGTCAATAGCCAAAGGGCTATTCGCTCGCTTTCCTCCCTAATCATCATATGTTATTATTATGCACAGAGTCAAAGGAGTAAGCATTTGCTGGAGAACTTCGGTTACATCGGGATTTTTCTCGTTGCCGCCCTTCTTTTCACCTTCACCATGATAACGCTTCCCCTTCTCCTCAGGCGTTTCCGTATCGTCCCCAATAAGCCCAACCCGGTAAAGAGCTCCACCTATGAATGTGGCATGGATACCGTGGGCAAGTCCTGGATTCAATTCAACTTCCGCTACTATTTTTACGCCCTGCTCTTCGTGATCTTTGATATCCAGGTGGTTTTTGTCTATCCCTGGGCGGCAGCCATGGGAGAGCTTAAGCTCTTTGGCCTAGTAGTGATGGCGGCTTTCTTTTTGATCGTGATTGTCGGCTTTGTCTATGCCTGGAGAAAGGGGGTTCTGGAATGGAAATAGAGATACCCTACTCCAGCAGCAAGCTCGATCACGCCGAGGGTCTTGAGATCGAGGCCCTGATTGAAGTTTCCCAGGAGCCTTACCCCGATCCGGTCGCCTGGCTGGAGGAGGAGGTGAAGAGGAATGTCCTGGTTACCTCCATTGATCACATCTTAGATTGGGGCCGACGCTACTCAGTCTGGCCGATAAACTTCGGGCTAGCCTGTTGCGCCTTCGAGATGATCGCCACCGCAGTATCCAGGTTTGACATCGCTCGCTTCGGCATGGAGCTTCTGCGCCCCTCGCCGCGCCAGGCAGACCTCATGATTGTAGCCGGAACCGTGACCTGGAAGATAGCGCCAGCGCTGAAGCGAATCTATGAGCAGATGCCAGAGCCAAAGTGGGTCATCGCCATGGGGGTATGTGCCATCAGTGGCGGGCCTTTTCGCGACTCCTACAGTGTAGTGCCGGGGGTGAACCGCATCGTGCCCGTGGATGTCTATGTCCCCGGATGCCCACCGCGTCCCGAGGCGCTTCTCCACGGGATTATCATGCTTCATGAGAAGATTAGCAGGGAGACTTTGGCGAAGGGCAGGGAGGATGACTAAGCCCCTTTCCCCCTCAGAGGTCGCCAGGCAAATAGGGGAGCACATCCCTGATGCTGTCACCGATTCCAATGAAAGCGCCGTCTATGTCAAGGGTGAAGCCCTTTTCGAGGTGGCGCGCCTGCTTAAAGAGAATCTTGACCTCGACTACCTCGCCACCATCACCGCTGTAGACTTTTTGGAACATTTTGAGCTGATTTATCACTTGACCTCGATTACAAAAAACCACAGCGTTATCCTAAAGACACGGTGCGAAAAGGGCGAAAAGGGCGAAAAAGTGCCTTCGGTGGTCAGCTTATGGCAGGGTGCCGATTTACAGGAAAGGGATATCTTTGACCTCATGGGAATCGCCTTCACCGGGCATCCCAATCTCAAGCGCATCTTCCTCTGGGATGGATATAAGGGGCACCCGCTGAGAAAGGACTGGTCGAAAAATGGCGCTCAAGACTGAGCCAGTAATGATCAACTTCGGTCCCCAGCACCCTTCAACCCACGGGGTGTTTCGAATGAGGATAACCTTTGATGGCGAGGTGATCGTCGATCTGGAGCCGGTATTTGGCTACCTCCATCGCGGCATTGAGAAGCTGGCCGAGTCCAAGACCTATACCCAGGTCATTCCCTATACCGATAGGCTGGACTACCTTGCTTCCATGTCCAACAACTTCGCCTATGTGATGGCAGTGGAGAAGCTGGCCGACATCGAGGTTCCGGAGCGGGCCCAATATCTGAGGGTGATCATGGCCGAGCTAATGCGCATCGCCAGTCACCTTATCGCCGTGGGCGCCTTTTTCAACGACCTGGGTGCCTTCTTCACCCCCTTTATGTACATGTTCCGCGAGCGTGAGAAGATCCTGGACCTGTTTGAGATGGTATGCGGGCAGCGCCTGACCTATAACTATATGCGCATTGGCGGGGTGAGCCACGACATTCCCGAGGAATTCTTGCCCGCTCTCAGGCGGTTTATCGATGAAATGCCCGGTTTCATTGAGGAATACGATTGGCTCCTCGCTGAGAACGAAATCGTGCTGGCGCGCACCAAGGGGGTGGGGGTTTTGCCTCCCGAGAAGGCGATCAATGCCTCGGCCAGCGGTCCCATGCTGCGTGCCAGCGGGGTGAAATGGGATATTCGCAAGGCTGACCCCTATTCGGTATATGATCGCTTCGACTTTGCAATCCCGGTGGGCACGATGGGCGATGCCTATGACCGCTACTGGGTGAGGATTCAGGAGATCACGCAGAGCACGCACATCGTGAAGCAGGCTATAGAGCAGCTTCCAGTAGGGGAGATTCGAACTAAGGTTCCCACCATGCTGCGACCGCCCAAAGGGGAGGCTTATGCCCACATCGAGTCGCCGAGGGGTGAGCTGGGTTTCTACCTGGTGAGCGACAACTCCCCCTACCCCTATCGGTTCAAGGTCCGCGCCCCATCGCTGATAAACCTCACCGTGCTCCGCGACCTGTGTGTCGGCTGGAAGCTGGCTGATGCCATCGCCATCTTGGGCAGCATTGACATCGTTTTGGCCGAGGTGGACCGCTAGTGAATGTTCTGGAGCAATTTCACGATTGGCTCATGAACTACTGGCCCTCCTGGGCAGCTTACCTGGTGCCGGCGCTGGTTGCCTTCGTCGTCCTCTCCGCCTTCATCACACTGGTAGTGATGGCCTTTATCTATATCGAGCGTCGGGGAATAGGCAGGTTCCAGATTCGCCGTGGCCCCAACCGTGCCGGCCCCTTTGGCATCCTGCAACCGGTGGCGGATGCGATAAAGGTGCTGGTAAAGGAAGACATTATCCCCGCCGCCAGCGATCGCTGGATTCACTGGCTAGCTCCAGTCATCGCCTTCGTCCCCGCTATGGCAATCTTTGCTGTTATACCCTTTGAGGGGAGGGCAATCTTTGCCGACCTTAACATCGGCATTCTTTACATAATCGCTATCTCCTCCCTGGGCGTGATCGGGGTTTTTATGGCCGGCTGGGGATCCAATAATAAATTTTCGATGATCAGCGCCATGCGCTCCATAGCCCAGATGGTAAGCTATGAAATCCCACTGGTGCTTTCCATTGCCGGGGTGCTCATAATCGCCGGATCCCTCTCCATGACGAGCATCGTAGAGGCACAGAATGTCCCCTTCTTCCTGCTCCAACCCCTGGGATTCCTGATCTTCTTCATCGCCGCTGCCGCCGAGCTCCAGCGCACCCCTTTCGACCTCCTGGAAGCGGAGTCCGAGATCGTCGCCGGCTACCATATCGAATACTCGGGGATGAAGTTCGCCCTCTTCTACCTCGGGGAGTACACCCATGCCTTCGCCATTTCTGCCATCGTGGCCACCCTTTTCCTCGGTGGCTGGCACGGCGTGCTGCTGCCCGGCGCCCTGTGGTTCATGATAAAGGTATTTTTGGTCTTTGGTGCTCTTATCTGGGTTCGCAGCACACTGCCCCGACTGAGGGTGGACCAACTGATGGCCTTTGCCTGGAAATGTCTTTTCCCCCTGGCGGTGATCAACCTCTTTGTCACCGCAATCGAGGTTGTCATTTGGCCTGAGTTTCCATGGCAGCTTATGATCCTCAATATCCTCATTGCCGCCCTGTTGATAGTCCTGTGGTCGGGCTTCTTCAGGGTAGCAGGGGAGAGGGTGCGCTTCAAAAGATACGGGCGAGGCATTGGCAAGGGCATGACGGTAACCTTCGGGCATCTCTTTCGCCCCCCGATCACAGTACAGTATCCAGAGCAGAGGCTCACCGTTTCCAAGCGGGCCCGAGGTAACCGGTTTATTTGGGATGATAGTAAGCGTGCCCCCTGTGTGTTGGCGTGTCCTGCCAGGGTGGATGCTCAGGGCTATGTCACCCTTATTTCCCAGGGCAAGTTTAAGGAGGCACTTGAACTCGTCAGGCGAAATCTTCCTTTCCCAGCCGTCTGTGGTAGAGTTTGCACTCATCCGTGCGAAACAGCATGCAATCGGGGGAAGATAGATGAACCCATCGCTATCCGCGACCTCAAGCGCTTCCTGGCTGACTACGAAATGAGAGCGGAGGAAGAAGAGATAACCCCTGCTCCACGCACCAAAGAGGAAAGGGTGGCTATTATTGGCTCAGGTCCAGGAGGTTTAACTGCAGCTCGTGATCTGGTAAACATGGGCTATGGGGTGACCGTCTTTGAAGCGCTCCCTATTCCTGGCGGGATGCTGGCTGTGGGTATTCCAGAGTATCGCTTGCCCAAGGACATACTTCAAAAAGAGATCGAGGCTATTCAAAAACTCGGTGTCGAGATAAGGCTGAACAGCCCTGTAGGCAAAGATGGCCTGACCCTGGAGGCTCTTTACAAGCAGTATGAAGCAATTCTTGTGGCTGTGGGTGCCCACGACAGCATGAGACTGAATATCCCCGGTGAGGAATTTGAGGGCGTGTATCACGGTGTTTCCTTCCTCAGAGATGTAAGCCTGGGTAAAGAGGTCAAGGTGGGGGAAAGGGTGGCCATAATTGGCGGGGGTAACGTAGCTATCGATGCTGCCAGAACAGCCCTCCGACTTGGCTCCAAGGAAGTAATCATTGTCTATCGGAGGTCAAGGCAGGAGATGCCCGCCAGCGAGGAGGAGATAGAAGAGGCTGAGCATGAGGGGATCAAGCTCAATTATCTGGCGGCGCCGGTCAAAGTCCTGGGCAAGCAAGGAAAGGTAGTGAGCTTGGAGTGTATTCGGATGGAGTTGGGCGAACCTGATGACAGCGGCAGAAGGCGCCCAATACCTGTTGAGGGGTCTGAATTTGTCCTTGACATCGACATGCTCATCCCGGCCATCGGTCAAACCCCTGACCTCGCCTTCCTACCAGGGGACCATGAATTCCTCATAACAGCTAGAGGAACGTTTGAGGCCGATCCTGCCTCTTTAGCTACTAATATACCTGGCATATTCGCCTGCGGCGATGCCGTAACCGGACCGGCTACAGCTATTGAGGCGGTAGCAGCTGGAAGCAAAGCCGCCATCGCCATTGATATCTACCTCCGTGGGGAAGAAGTGGTGCTAGAGGAAAGGCTACCGCTACATGAGGTAGTTATTGAGGATATGGATACCAGTGACATAGTGAGTAAGGATAGGCAGCCTCTGCCTCATCTCTCCCTCAGGGAAAGAACCCCCGGATTTAAGGAAGTAAATCTCGGCTTTACAGAGGAAATGGCTGCAGAAGAAGCCAATAGGTGCCTCAACTGTGGTGTTTGCTCTTGGTGTCAACAGTGTGAAAAGGCATGCCCCCAGGGGGTTATCAAGATAGAATGGGACCGCACTCAGGAGGAGGAGCTAGGGGTGAAAAGGTTTGACATCGACCTTACAGCCTGCATATTCTGTGGCCTGTGCATCGAGGCATGCCCCGCCCACAGGCTTTATTTCGAGAGAGGCTATGAGACATCCACCTACTGCTTCGGAGACATAGCGCTGGATAAGGAGGGGCTAAGACCATCCCCCCAGAAGCAGCCGAGCGCCTATGCCCGACCCGAGCTTGAGCCGACCTTGCCCCAACAGACCCTTCTCGTAGACCGCACCAAGGTGAGGAAAGGATAGCGTTGGAAGTAGCCTTCTGGATTCTGGCAGTAATTAGTGTAGCCTCAGCCCTGGCGGTGGTTTTCCTCCGCCATATCTTCCGTGCTGCCCTATTTCTGGTTCTGTGCTTCTTCGCCATAGCTGGAATCTACGCCACCCTTAATGCCGATTTTCTAGCCGCAGCCCAGGTGCTGATCTATGTCGGCGCAATAGCGGTACTTATCATCTTTGCCATCATGCTCACCAGAGAGACTCAGCAGGGAAGTCCTTCAGGCAGGTTTCGCCTTATCGCCTTTCTGGTGGGGGCTATGTTCCTGGTCACCATGATCCTGGTGGTGACCGGCACTGACTGGCAAGTGATCACCGAGGCTCCCACTGAGCCCACAACCTCATCCCTCGCTCAGGCACTTTTTAGCCGCGAGGAGGGCTTTGTCCTCCCCTTTGAAATAGTGGCAGCGCTTTTGCTGGCGGCGGTGATCGGAGCCATCGCCCTGGTTAGGGAGAAATAGATGACTGTCGGACTTGAGCATTTTCTCATCCTTTCCGCAATCCTTTTCTCCATAGGTTTATATGGCGCTCTGGCGAAGCGGAATGCGGTGGTCATTCTGATGTCCATCGAAATCATGCTCAATGCAGTGAATATCGCCATGGTTGCCTTCTGGCGGTATGGCCATCTCATCACCGGCCAGGTGTTTGCCATCTTCATTATGGTGGTGGCCGCCGCTGAGGCTGCTGTGGGCTTGGCAATAATAATTTCCATTTATCGCAGTCGGGAAACGGTGGATGTGGAGAAAATTGACCTGATGAAATGGTAGCATATTGAGGAAGGACTGATGCCATCTGGTGTACCGTTAGCTATTTTCCTTCTCCCCTTCTTCTCGTTCATTGTTATCTCTTTTGTCATCAGGCCCTTCCTCAACAGCAAGCCGCAGCTCAGTGGGTACATCACCATTACCTCCATTGGCACCTCTCTAATTCTTTCCCTTTGGGTCCTGGCTGAGGTAAGCAGTGCTCCGGGGCACATGCTCTCCATGCCCGACTACGAGTGGCTGGTCATCGGCGATACCGTAATTCGGTTCGGGGTAACCGTAGATGCACTGGCTGCGATTATGCTCATCGTGGTCACCTCAGTCAGCTTGCTGGTTCAGGTCTACTCCCAGGGTTACATGCATGGCGACCCCGGCTATTCCCGCTACTTCGCCTTCATGTCGCTATTCACCGCCTTCATGCTGGGGCTGGTCTTGGCCGATAACCTCATCATACTCTATGTATTCTGGGAGGGGGTGGGACTCTGCTCCTATCTCCTTATCGGCTTCTGGTTCCACCGACCGGCGGCAGCAAGGGCGGCGACCAAGGCGTTTATCGTCACCCGCATTGGCGATTTCGGCTTCTTGGCCGCCATCCTTTTCCTCTACTTCAAGACGGGCACTTTCGACATCGGGGAGCTCCACCACCTGGCCCTGGCGGGCGCCATTGGGGGCACAGTCCTCACCTGGGCTGCAATCGGCGTCTTCTCCGGGGCAATAGGCAAGTCAGCGCAATTCCCGCTCCATACCTGGCTTCCCGATGCCATGGAGGGTCCGACCCCGGTGAGCGCCTTGATCCATGCAGCCACCATGGTGGCTGCCGGCATATATCTGGTGGCTCGCATGTTCCCTATATTTGCCTCCTCCCTTACAGCAGTAACCACAGTGGCGGCAATCGGAGGCTTTACCGCTATCTTCGCTGCCACCATGGGCCTGGTGATGAACGATATTAAGCGGGTACTGGCCTACTCCACCATCAGCCAATTGGGCTACATGATGCTGGGTTTAGGAGTGGTAGGCATAGGCGTGGCCAACGATGCCATTTCCTTAGAGGTTGGTTTGGGGCTAGGTGTGGCAGTAGGCATTTTCCATCTGTTCAATCACGCCTTCTTCAAGTCGCTCCTCTTCCTGGGCGCAGGGAGTGTTAATCATGCCACCGGCACCTTTGACATTCGGGAGATGGGCGGACTGAGAAAGGTGATGCCCTGGACTTATGCCACCTTCCTCATCGCTTCCCTCAGCATCGTCGGTATCTGGCCTCTGGCCGGGTTCTGGAGCAAAGAGGGCATCCTGGACCATGCCTGGGACCATCAAACCGCATTATTCTTCCTGGCTATGATCACGGTCTTCATGACCGCCTTCTACATGTTCCGCCTAGTCTTCCTCACCTTTGCTGGAGAGTATCGCGGTGGCAATGCTGGCCACGGTGGGGCAAGCGCCCACGCTCCCTCACTTCGGGAGTCACCCCTGATGATGGTGGCGCCCATGGGCTTATTGGCCATCCTCGCCGTGATCTCGGGGTGGCTGCCGGTAAGCAGCTTCTTAGGCGGGAAATCGGAGAGCTTCTTCGGTGCCCTTGCCCACCCTATGGCCTGGGTCTCCATGGTATTGGCTGGTTTGGGCATCCTTCTTGCCTACGCCCTGTATAGCGCAAGATGGCTTTCTGTGGAATCATTGCGGCGGCGCTTTGCCCCTCTTCATACGCTCTTTTCCCGGAAGTACTGGTTCGATGAGCTCTACGAGAGGGTGATCGTGGTCAGGGTTCTGGTGGACGGGATTTTCGCTCTCCTTAACTGGTTTGATACCCGCATTGTCGATGGCGTGGTGAACGGCGTGGCTGGTGGCACCATAGCGGCGGGTAGAGTGATAAGAAGACTGGAGACAGGACAATTGCAGGTCTATGGGATTGCCATCTTTATCGGCGTCTTGGCTATTGTCGCCTGTTTCTTAATCTTTGGTTAGAAAATAATAGGAGAGAAGGCTTTTGGACTTTCCTTATCTCTCAATAATCGTCTTTCTCCCCATAATCGGGGCTATTCTCATTGCCCTTCTGCCTCACGCTGATCCGAGGCGGATAAAGCTCACTGCGGCCTTTTTCACCCTGGTCACTTTTGCCCTGTCTTTGTCTTTGTTCTTCATGTTTGACCAGTCACTGGAAGGCGCCCAGTTCGTGGAAAGGGCATCGTGGATTCCCCCCCTCGACGCTCAATACTTCCTCGGCATCGATGGGCTGAGCCTGCCGATGCTTATTCTGGCCACATTCCTGGGCTTCATCGCTGTCCTCGTCTCATGGAAGATTGACCTCAGGGTTCGGGAATACTTTGCCTGGCTCCTGGTGCTTGAAACCGGTGTCCTGGGTGTCTTTTGCTCCCTGGACCTGCTGCTCTTCTTCCTCTTCTGGGAAGTGGAGATCCTGCCCATGTATCTCTTGATCTCCATCTGGGGCACGGGGAGGAAAGAGTATTCAGCAATGAAATTCGTTATTTTTACCCTTGCCGGCAGTGCCATGATGCTGGCTGGAATTCTGCTCCTCTATTTCCATGGCGGCACCTTCGACATGATGGAGCTGGCCGGGATGGGGCTTGAGGGAGCCATAAGCACCCTGCTGGCCACAGCGATCTTCTTCCTCCTCTTCATCGGCTATGCGGTTAAGCTGCCTGTTTTCCCCTTTCACACCTGGCTGCCGGATGCCCATACCGACGCTCCCACGGCGGTAAGCGTCATCCTCGCCGGGATACTGCTCAAGATGGGTGGCTACGCCATTATTCGCGTCTGCGTCAGCATATTCCCCGGCGTATCGCAAGACTATGCTGTGCTTCTCGTGGCTTTAGCTTTGGTCAATATTCTTTATGGGGCGGCAGTAACCTTTAGACAGCGGGACCTGAAACGGCTGATTGCATATAGCAGCATCAGCCATATGGGCTATGTGCTCTTGGGCATCTTTGCCCTGAGCCAGGTGAGCATGACCGGTGCCACCCTCCAGATGTTCAGCCATGGCCTGATTACCGGGCTTCTCTTCGCCCTTGTCGGGCTGGTCTACAACAAGACGCATGTCAGGGATATCACCCAGCTTGGCGGTCTTGCCCGCCGCATGCCAATCATTGCTGTCGTCTTCAGTGTCGCCGGGCTTGCTGCCCTTGGGCTTCCCGGCACCAGCGGCTTCGCTGCTGAGTTTCTGGTATTCCTCGGCAGCTTCAAGAGCACATTGGTTGATGGCATCCAGACCTATGCCATCCTTGGCATCGTGGGCATCGTGCTCACCGCAGGGTATATCCTTTGGCTATTGCAACGAGTTTTCTATGGCCCAGCCAAGGCCCAGTATGATGGGGTGCCCGATGCCGATAGGCTTGAGCGGTTTACCATCTTCTCCATGGTGGCGGTGATCATGCTCATCGGCATCTATCCCGCAGTGCTAACCGATATCATCAAGACGGGGGTGTCGCCAATAATGGCCTCTTTGGGCCTGTGACAAGGTGTCTTATGCAGGAAAACGATTTATGGGCTAATTATCGAGAGGTCTTGAATTGAACGTTTATCTGCTATCGCCTGCGATGAGCCTCTGTGGCCTGGCCATAGTGGTGATCCTGCTCGACCTCGTCCTCAAGCGGAAGTGGATCCTGGGAGCAGTGAGTGTCGCTGGACTCATTGTCCCCGCCGCCTTTACCCTTGCCCTGTGGGGAAGAGAGGAGACCTCCTTTAATGGAATGCTGGCGGTGGACGAGTTCTCCCTGTTCTTCAACCTCTTTTTCCTGGTGTGCGCGGCATTGGTCATCCTCTCCTCTATGGATTATGTATCCAAATTCAAGGCGTTTCAGGGAGAGTACTATGCCCTTGTTCTCCTCGCTGCTACGGGGATGATGCTTATGGCATCCACCAGGGAGTTGATCTCGGTCTATGTTGCCTTGGAGTTAACCGCCATTTCCCTTTATGCCTTGACTGGCTTTTTGAAGGACCCCAAGTCCAGCGAAGCGGGGATAAAATATCTCCTCCTCGGGGCGGTGGCCAGCGCCGTTTTGCTCTACGGCATGGCCATGGTTTTCGGACTCAGCGGCAGCACCCATTTTAAGGATATCGCTGCGGCAATCCCGGGAGGGGTGTTGGATAATCCAGCACTGCTCATGGGAATGGTGTTATTGGTGGCTGGCTTTGGCTTTAAGATTGCTACCGTCCCCTTCCAGATGTGGGTCCCCGATGTCTACGAAGGAGCGCCGACGCCGATAACCGCCTATCTCTCCGTTGCCAGCAAGGCTGCCGGGTTTGCCGTAATCCTCAGGGTTTTCTATGAGGCCCTGGGGCCGGTGAGCCTGGACTGGGGGATAATGTTTGGTGTCCTAGCCGCCATTACCATGACCCTGGGCAACGTGGTGGCTATCGCCCAGACGAACATAAAGCGTATGCTGGGGTATTCCAGCATCGCCCAGGCGGGCTACCTGATGATAGGACTGGCTGCCGTCAGCGCCCTCGGTCGCAGCGGCCTGGTCTTCTTCCTCATTGCCTATGCTCTTACCAATCTGGGAGCATTTATCGCCATCATCGCCATCTCCAACAAGACCAATAGCGACCTCATCAGCGACTACTCAGGAATGGCAAAGCGGGCCCCGCTTCTGGCATTAGCCCTTGGCCTGTGCCTCATCTCCCTTATCGGCATCCCGCCCACGGCTGGGTTCATGGCCAAAATATACATCTTCAATGCCGCGGTAGACCACGACCTGATGTGGCTGGTGATCGTGGCTGTAATTAATACCGCCATTTCCGCCTACTACTATCTAAGGGTGGTCAGGGTAATGTTTCTTGGCGCCCCCACATCAGAGGAGGCGATTCCCTCCTCAGGGGCGCTTCGTACCGCCCTCTCTGTTGCCTGCCTTGGTGTCCTCTTGCTCGGTGTTTACCCCTGGGCACTGCTGAAAATTGCTGAAACCGCTGTTAACGTGTTTCCTTGACAGCCTTAAATGGTGGTGATAGACTTCGCAATGCACGCTATAGCTCTCGCACTTGTTGATTTATTGGCCCAAAACCCGGTGATAACAGCTTGAAAAAGGTTGGAATTCTCTACCATCCCAAGATCGCCGCTGCTGGTGCCCTGGCAGAGGAGTTAGCGAGCTTTCTGCCTTCCCTTAAGACCTCAGTTTGGCTCTGCTCCGCCTGGGAGGAGGAGAAGGTCAAGACACAGGTAGAAGGTACAGAACTGATCCTCAGCGTTGGCGGCGATGGCACCATCCTCAGGGCTGCCCGCGCCGTTGTCCCCCGGGCTATTCCCATCGTTGGCATAAATCTGGGTAGGCTCGGATTTATGACTGAGCTCAGCGCCGATGAGGCGCAGGAAAAGATTCCCGCTTTTTTGGCCGGAGAAGGCTGGATCGATGAACGGGCTATGCTCCAGGCCGAGCTAGAGGGCAAAGCTCCCCTCCATGCCTTGAATGACGTGGTTGTAGGGCGGGGAGCCATATCCCGGGTGGTGTGGGTGGATGTCACTATCGATGGTGCCCCTCTAACCACTTATAAGGCCGATGGGGTTATCGTGGCCACTGCCACAGGGAGCACGGGCTACTCTCTGGCTGCTGCTGGCCCCATTCTCTACCCCTCTTCCAGGGATATATTGCTCAACCCTGTTTCTCCTCACCCTATCTATGCCAACCCGACCTTGGTTCCACCAACGGCCACCGTGGAACTGAAAGTGCATACTGACTATCAGGCGATGCTCAGCATCGATGGCCAGATAGATATCGAGCTGAAGAGCGGGGACAGCATCCTGGTCAGGCTTAGCCCTCATGTTACCCGTTTTCTCAGGGCCCAGCCGCCCACTTTTTTCTATAGTAGTTTGATGGAGAGATTGCTACAGAGGTGATGAAATGAAGGTGGAAAAGGCGCGCATCGACGACATACCTCAAATTCATCGGCTGGTCAATCACTTTGCCGATAAGGGGGAGATGTTGCCCCGCGCCATAAGCGAGCTCTATGAGAACATCAGGGACCTATTTGTGGTCAAAGATGGCGACCAGCTAATTGCCTGTGCTGCGTTCCATATATTCTGGTCCGATCTGGCCGAGATCAGGTCCGTCGCCGTTGTCGAGGAGAAGCAGGAGCAGGGGGCTGGTGCCTTGCTCATTCAGGCCTGCCTTGAGGAGGCGAGAGACCTGGGCCTTGAGACTGTCTTTTGCCTTACCTATAAGCCAGATTTCTTCGAGCGCTTTGGTTTTCATCGAGTGGACGTTATGAACCTGCCGCGCAAGGTCTGGGGGGAGTGCCAGCGCTGCCCCAAGTTCCCCAACTGCGATGAGATCGCTCTGGTCTATAAGCTGGAGCACCCCAGGAGCAGCCCTTAATGAAGGAGCGAACCCTGGAGAGCGAGCGAATCTATGAAGGACGTGAGGTCTCCCTTAGAGTGGATACCGTTGAGTTGCCGTCCGGCAGGAGGACGACGCGAGAGGTGGTGGAGCACGTTGATTGTGTCGCCGTTGTCGCCCTGGATTCTGAGGATAATGTTATCCTGGTGCGCCAGTTTCGCCACCCTGCGGCGAGGGTGCTTCTGGAGATTCCAGCAGGGGGGATTGAGCCCGGTGAGAAGCCCTCAGATAGCGCAATCCGAGAGCTGGAGGAGGAGACCGGCTACCATGCCCGTAAGCTGGAGCATCTTGGCGGGTTCTACAGTAGCCCCGGCTTCTGCACCGAATATTTGCATCTCTTCCTCGCCACCGAGCTTGGCCAGGCTAAACCCCTTGCTCACCAGGACGAGATTATCGAGGTGGTGCGCCTCCCCTTAAGGGAGATGCCAAATCTTATAGCATCGGGCGAGATCTGTGATGCCAAGAGCATCGCTGGTCTTCTCAGTGTTCTAATCCGAGACTTAAGTTATAAAGGGGTATAGAAGGGAAAAGAGTGAGGATATGCCTCTTATGCAATAGAGGTAACATGTACTGCGGAGGGCAGGGAGTTTACCTCTATTATTTGTCCCGCGAGTTGCAGCGGCTGGGTCATGAGGTCGATGTGGTTGTCGGCCCCCCTTATCCTGATATTGCCCCCGGGGTAGAGGAACATAGAGTTGAAAACTTGAACTTCTTTGAGAATCGATTCCCCAAAAAGACACCGTTCAGGGTCTTCACCCCCCTTAACCTCTACGAGCTGGCAGTGACCCGGGTGGGGATGTTCCCCGAGATGTTCGCCTTCAGCATGAGAGCCTACGAGAAGGTGCGCCAACTCCTTTGCCAACGTCGATTCGACATCATCCACGACAATCAGACCCTGGGCTATGGGATACTGCTGATGAAGGCGTTCAAGATTCCCATCGTCGCCACGGTGCACCATCCCCTGCCTATCGATAGGAAGACCGACCTTGCCTATCTGGAGAGTGTAAAGGATAGATTGTGGCGCATAATGTTCTACCCGTTCCTGATGCAGCATGTGGTGACGAAGAGGATGGATCGGGTGATCACTGTCTCGGCGAGTGCCGCCGAGGAAACAAAGAATGTATTTAAGGTGCCCACCCAAAAGATGAGGGTGATTTACAATGGCATTGATACCACCATCTTCAGGAAACTGGATGGCGAGGGCAAGCAGCACGGGCACCTCATTATGGTGGGCAATACCCAGGACCGCAAGAAGGGGCTCGTCTATCTGCTTGAGGCCCTCCGCTTGCTCCAGAGGAAGAATGATGTCAAATTGACCATTGTCGATCGGGGACTGCCCGATAATGAGTATGCCCCCCAATTGGTGAACAGATATAGCCTTGATGGGAGGGTCAATTTTACCGGCAAAGTAGGCCTGGAGGAACTGGTTAAGCATTATGCCCGGGCGGAGGTGGCAGTGGTTCCCTCCCTCTATGAGGGCTTTGGTCTCCCCGCTGCCGAGGCCATGGCCTGCGGCCTGCCCGTGATCGCTACCAGTGCCGGGGCATTGCCTGAGGTAGTGGAGGATGGCAAAAGCGGCATCCTGGTGCCGCCCCAGGATGCTCATGCCTTAGCTAAGGCGATTGAGCAACTGCTCAGTGACGAGCAGTTGCGGCGGGTGATGGGGGAGGAGGGGAGGAAAAGAGTGCAAACGCATTTTACCTGGGAGCAGGCAGCGAAGAAAACGCTTGAGGTATACCAGGAGGTCTTGTAAGTGCTAACCGTCAATTTCAAGCTCCTCCCCGTAGATAGCGGCAATAGGGTCTTGGATGTTGGCTGCGGTGAGGGAAGGCATAGCTATGAGGTTTGCCGCTTGAACCATTGCGCCCTATGTGCTCTGGACATGGACTTCCAGTGCGTGAGGAAGACCCGCTACGTTCTACTCCACATGGATTCGCAGCGCGTTTCAAAAGGGTATTGGAATGTAATGCGCGCCGATGCCCTCAGCCTCCCGTTCAAAGATGCCTCCTTCGACAGGATAATATGCTCTGAGGTGCTGGAGCACGTGGCGGATGATGAGCTGGGGATCAGGGAGCTGGTGAGGGTACTGAAGCCTGGCGGGGCGATGGCCATCACCGTTCCCACTTACCTCACTGAAACAGTCTACTGGACCCTGGATCAAGACTATTATAACCATCCCGGCGGTCATGTGAGGAAGTATAAGACCCAAGAACTTTTGCGTTCTCTGGCAAGGAATCACATGGCTATTTACGCCATTCATCATGAGCATGCCTTCCATTCTATATATTGGCTGCTGCGCTGTATCTTCAGACTTAAGAATGAGGAGGCCCGAATTCCAGCTCTATACTTCAAACTGCTGGAGTGGCATATATTAACCAAGTCCAGGTTCATTAGCCTTATGGAGCGGATCTTAAACTTCGTCTTCCCCAAAAGCGTAGTTATTTACGCCAGGAAATTGTAACTATTGGGGGATTATGTTGAAAATATGCCTTCTTTGCTATCGGGGAAACAAGTACTGCGGCGGTCAGGGGATTTATCTCTATTACCTCTCCCGTGAATTGCAGCGCATGGGGCATGAGGTGGATGTAATAGTGGGACCTCCGTACCCCGATATTGCCGAGGGCATCAGGATGCACAGGTTGGAAAGCCTGAACCTCTACGATCGGCTAATTGAAGGGAAGGCATG
>JABUBL010000125.1_pt1 | contig 18191 bp, 19 predicted proteins | sample 7240371 | NCBI WGS metagenome assembly JABUBL01 (sample SAMN07256343, study PRJNA390944) | subsurface metagenome | isolation source: Methane hydrate marine sediment | place: Pacific Ocean: Eastern North Pacific, ODP site 1244 | collected 2002
GCAATGGCGATACTGCTACGTCCAAGACCTACAACGATTTCATAGACAAGGTCAATGCTGAGAATGCAGAGGTCAAAGAGGCCAGGCGGGGAGATACCATCGTTGCGGGCGGCTTGACCTTGGATGTGCTCCATCCAGCTGAGCCTCTGTTTGACGATACAAACAACAACTCAGTAGTGCTATTGCTTTGCTACGGCAACATACACTTCCTATTCACAGGGGATGCTGAGAAGGAAGCCGAGGCCAGCATGAAAGCGGATGGCGTGCTTCGTAACATCGAGATCCTCAAAGTCGGTCATCACGGCTCGCGAAGTTCGTCCTCTCAAGCATTCCTGGATATTATCCAGCCAGAAGTGGCTATCTATATGGCGGGGATCGACAATCGATATGGGCACCCACATGCTGAAACCCTCGCTGCACTGGAGGATATAGGCGCAGTGATCTATGGGACAGACAGCAGCGGGGATATCGTAGTCACAACAGATGGGAAAATTTATGCAGTGGCTACACAAAAGTGAGGGTTTTAGACATTGTAGTATCGGCTTGGGGGTCTTTACAATAGTAGCCCGAGCTAGGCGGATTTGGAGAGGGTGAATAATGCCATCATGGTACATCCACGACAAATGGGCGCAACGAATGGGAATACCGAAGGAAGTGTCCGAATACGTCAACGGTCTCATCGATTTCCCCCAGAAGTGCCAAGAGTTCCTCGTATTTTGTGAAGAAGACCCAGATGCAAGGGTATACAGCAAAGGTAGACCAACTCGGGTTAATGTGGGGCAGTTCGTAGTACATGACTCAGGGAGAAGAGAAGCCTTCGCCAGAGAACTTCAACTGAAGTTCTTAAGTCAGAAGGGAAATGATTATGTGACGGCTTGGTACCTGCACCATGTTCTCGACTATATGCAGTGGTGGGCAACAGCGTCTGCTGATGAAACTATCTATAGCATTGAGGAAATTTTCAACGATAGAAGGCTGGAAAAGCAATTCGGGACCTCATCAGATCCTGAATTAAGGGATATCCTACATTCGGTGGCTAACCAGTATGAAGAAATATCGCAAGATTTGCGAGAGCGTGGTCAACCCAAGTGAAGGAGGCTGTAAGTGGCCAGAATCAGCGGTATATCTCGGAACCTGCCAGAGGCCCGTATTAGCGCCTACGAATGCGAAGTAAATATGTCTGGAAGGCCAGTCAAAAGAAAAGAACACAAATATGTCAAAGGATGGTATGGACACTTCAACGAGAAAAGGCTACTTGGTGAGTTGATACCAAAACTGCAAGAATATCTGCCCGGCGGATATTCATATCCCTTCCTGATAACCACCCACCGACTTGAGGCGAAGACTACGGCTGATATCTCACCACCGCCTGGAAGAAAAAGGGCCAGAGCTTCAGATATCAGATTTCAACGCCGCAGGCGAAGTTCTCCACAAGAGTGGGTCGCGGTTGTTCTGTCAGCAACGACATACAAGCTTCTGCAGTCGGGATAGCTCAGTCCCATTTTGACCGTTGCAGTCTGCGAAGCTTTGTAAAGCACACTTACGCCTTCAGCTTGACAATCAGCATAGCTCGGCTAAACGAGTTCGCAGATGCAGCGCCACAAACTTGACAACCCTGTCCTCTTTCTGTATAGTATCCGCACACGAAACCTGATTACGACTCATAGTTCTCACCTAATCATCATAGAATGTTCCCTCCCCAGAGGGACCTTCGTGCCGGGTCCTTGACCGGCCTCGATTGCGATATGAATGTTTTTCTTGATACCTGCATCGTCAATAGAGTTCTTGACCTTGAGGCAAGTTCCCCGGACCCCAAATGGCAAGAGGACCGCGAGTACCTGCAGAGACTCGTGAATGGCCCAGCGGCCTCTGCCACTATGACGCTGTTTGTCAACCCCAGTGTTATCTCCCAGATCGAGGCTACTTCAGAACCCGAGCGTAGGAATGCGCTTCTCTCCGCAGTTCAGCAGTTCAAATTCACAGAGTTTAATGTGAGTATCTTCCCGTTTTCATTTCCGGTACGGTTCCTTTCTACGGCACACAAGGCTGAGATCCAACAGTTATGCATGGACCACCCTGCTTTGGCAAACGATGAAAAGATATTGGCTGATTCGGCATTCAATGAAAACATGGATGTTCTACTGACGACTGATAGGGATATCGCACGCAAAGTGCCACAACTTGGCAGAGTCAAGGTCATGCTACCAAAGCAACTCTGGGACTACTTATGAAGCGCATCACATAGGAGGGGTTATCTAAACAATTTGACGATATGTGCAACCCATGTGGCAAGCCGGTCTTCTGTAAGCTCTACGCCTTGCCTTGGCTTCGGGATCCTAACCAGTTAGGAAGCCGTGTGCTTACCGCGTTACGCTTCATACTGCTGGATCGCGTGCACGCGCTGAAGCAGCGGCGGATGAGAGTAGTGCAGAAAAACGTAGAAAGGATGCGGAGCCAGGTTAGAGAGGTTGCTGGCAGAAAGTTTTTTCAGCGCATCGACTAAGCTCCGTGGCTCGTCGATGGTCTCGGCTGCAAAGCGGTCGGCTTCGTACTCATTTCTTCGGGAAACCATGTGCATCACGACGGAGAGCAGCAGTTCTATCAGAGTATAGAGCAAGCCGAAGAACAGCAATCCGGCATAAATGGGCTGCTGCTCCATGTAGAAGGCCTCGTACAGGCCCGCGCTGTCCAGAAAGACCGACAGTAAGAAAAAGACCACACCTGTGTGCAGGATGCTGATTATCATCCCCTGCAGGACGTGTTTCTTCTTGTGGTGCCCGACTTCATGGGCCAGGATGGCTACCAGTTCGGGTACTGTGTGTTTTTCAATCAAGGTATCAAACAGAGCGATCCGCTTGTTGCGTCCAAATCCGGCAAAGAAAGCATTTGATTTGCTGGAGCGCCTAGAGCCGTCAATCACGAAAACATTCTTGATAGGGAAATTGACCGAACGGGCATACTTCAGGATGGCCGCCTTCAACTTGCCGGACTCCACCGGCGTGAACTTGTTGAACAATGGCATAATCCACATCGGGGTGACGAACTGCATCGCTAGGGAAAATATGGTGATGGCCACCCAGCAGTACAACCAGGCATAAGGGCCAGAATATTCAAAGAAACTCAGAATGCCGGCCAGCAACGGGGCACCTAGCAGCGTCGCGAGGGCTAGTCCTTTAACCCGATCCAACAGGAATGTGCGTGGGGTGGTCCTGTTGAAGCCGAAGCGTTCCTCAATCACGAACGTGGCATAAATGCTCAAGGGTAGCGTAAGCAGGCTGTATGCTATCAGCAGGATGCCAATGTACAGCAAGCCATTCGCAATGGGGACAAAACCCGAGGCCCTGACAACCTGGTCGAGATAGTTGAAGCCGCCAGCAAACCAGAAAGACAGCAGAAGAAGCAACCTGAAGGTACTGGCCACGAAGTCGAAACGCGTGGTTGCACGGGTGTACTCTTGAGAGTTGCGGTAGTCTTCGGGTTTGTACACCCCTTCAAGAGCGGGAGGCAATTCGAGCTTCAGGGCCTTCAGGTTCAACAGGTTCGCAACTAGGCGAAGCACAAGCTCTAGGACAAGGGCGACAAGGATTATTACTAAAAACGCGTTCATGATCGTTCGTCAGTTACACCATTCGTTGTCGTCCAACACATACGTTCTGTAGCATGTCCGATTGCCTCAGGATGTTGGGGAAAGGTTACTCTTGTAGCCTCTTACAGTCAAGATTCTTATCAAGATTCGTTCACCCTGTTGCACAAGATAGCGGTTTGTTACTCCTGCCACAAAAAAGCCAAATCCCCTCTCAAAAGCTCCTAGTAGGAAGCCTCAGGCATTTGACAACACTGCCTCTTTATCTAGAGTCTTAACTACATTCCGCACGCCCAAGGGTTCATCGGCTAACGGCAAGGCTGAATGGAAAAACTGCGCTGTCGTGCCCATGCTATAAGAGTTCATAGCGCTGATTACGAGGCGTTGACAAAGGCACCCATCAGAACTAGGATTGGTTATCAGGGTATAGCTACGAAATTGAGTATAGAGAGGCAAATTATGGCTCTTTTAGACCTAGTAAAACACAGAAAAAGCGTTAGGGATTTCCTGGATGTGCCTGTTGAGCGAGAAAAGATAACGATGTGTCTTGAGGCGGCAAGGTTAGCTCCCTCCGCCTGCAATTCACAACCGTGGAAATTTATAGTTGTGGATGATAGGCAATTAAAGAATAAGCTAGGCGATGCTGCTTTCAGTGGCATTTATTCGGTGAATTCATTTTGCAAAATGGCACCAGCTATAGTTGTCGTCGTCTCCGAAAAGTCCAAGTTTTTGGCAAGAATCGGCGGAATGTTCCGAGGCACAAAATACTACCTTATAGATATAGGGATAGCTATTGAGCATTTCGTACTCCAAGCTGAGGAATTGGGCCTTGGAACTTGCTGGATAGGCTGGTTTAATGAACAGGCGGTAAAACGAATATTAGATATCCCACCGCATAAGAAGATAGACATTCTAATAGCGTTAGGCTATTACGACGAGGCAAAGGTACGTTCAGAACATGGTAGGGAGCCAATAGATAAAATCGCGTCCTTTAACTCCTATTGAGCCCTGTGACCTTCTTATAGGTTACACCTACTATCTTTACGAAGCTAATTTCCATCGGGCTGCACATAAGGGCGTAATGTGTCCTTTGTGCCATGGGGGATACTTGGCTAACGTTCAGCATGATACCATAGAGCGGCGGCCTATCTTGCTAGCACAACCTCCCTTTCCAAAGTTGTAATTACATTCCACAGGGGCACCCGCTTGACCAGGTAGGCAAGAACCCTAGCCCAGGCTTGCCCCAATCACAAACTCCAAAAGTGCACCCACTGTAACACAAGCCCCGGCTCGCAACAGGAAGAATTGATGCGTTCAGCCTTGTGTAAGGTTTCTTGTCAGGCTACTGAACAAAATGGCTGATTGTTCAGTCACTGACAAATAGATGCGGACGGCTACCACTATCTCGCGCTTACCTATCTTCAAAATAACGGTTCTGAATTTCCAGACATTGGGTGCGTATGAGTTGCGCCCCGCTGGGTAGGCTGGCATATTCCTGTCTGTTTGATGAAATGTTAAATGTCCTCGCGTAACCGATAACCCGTCAACTTGACAGCGATTTCAACCATTCCACATCGCCACTGTGAAATTTAGAGACGCCGACTTTGATAGGCTGGCGTTTCTTAGTGTTTGGCTTGAAGCCTGATACAGCAAAGGTTACAATGAATTGAGGAAAGGCAGGCTGTAACGACATGACAAATCCATTATGGATCACTTATTCCTGGGCTGACAATGACGAAGGAGACTTCGATTACCTCATACAGGAATTAGAGAAGGCGGGTATACCTGCACTTTATGACAAGATTGCCCTTGTTCCCGGCAGAAGACTTTGGTCACAGATTGCAAAGAAGATTACTGAGGAACGATTGTCAGGTTGGGCATATCTGATTACGCCACAAAGCCTTTCGAGTGCCGCATGCCAAGAGGAACTAGGCTACGCTCTGCAACGAGCGTTAGAGACTCAAGGCGAAGAGTTCCCTCTTATCGGGCTCTTGCATCAGGTTTCTATCAGAGACGTACCGCTCGCACTCCGAATCCGCCTGTGTGTCAATCTAGCCAATCCGGACTGGGTAGAGGAGATTCGTGCCGCAACTCTTGGCCACCCACCGCGGATCTCGCCACAACAACGGTCACCCTTGGTGGTTAAGATACATAAGAATTATCTTGGGGATCTAAACGCAACGGCCGTCGAATTCAGACCCCGATTCGGGGAGTTGACCTACTGGAGAATCGCCTTCCCAGCCGATGGGCCTCATCCTTCCTCATGGGGCTCGGGGCCTGCAAACGGGGGTGGAATTTCAAGTATGAAGATCTCCAGTATCGAAGGCAAAGGACTAGAAGTAGTAGGCATTCAAATGGACTTCGTTGGAGCTGGCAATGCGCTCTCTGCCTCTACGTCGGCATACGTAGTGTTCAAAGGCCAGCTTCCCGACAAATTGTTCTTCGGTATCTCAAGAGAGCCGTTTAGCACAGAAATGAGTGGAAACGTATTCACTATTAGCGAGCAACAATCATAATCCTCGTGTCGTCTCTGCAATAATACCTGCTACAATCTCACAGGCGTGGCTCCCCATTGCTTCTCAGCTAGCAAGAGAGGATTGTTATCATGGAGTTGGACCCCCGTCCCCACCAGAGATTTGGCCAGAACCAGTTCAAGAAATCACACCTTCTGGCTAAATGTGCACTTGATGACGTCTACTTGTTCGTCTATTCCCTCTCTGACTCTCCTGAACAGGAGGCATCCAATAGCAGTAGAATCTCGCTGGGGCGATAAATCCAGATGCCATCTTTCCGTTTTACAAATTCTCTTATCTGGCTATTGGCTAGAAGATCGCCGTCCACAGTCACAAAAAGGCGGACTCCCGCGATGGCCACTGTGGCGAGCACCTCCAGATCGACCTTTTCTTCTACGTTTCGCCCACTCGCAATGTATTCCTTAATTCTCCTCACGTTGTCCTCAGTTACCCAATACGCACCCTCTCCCAAGTTTATGCCAGATTTGCCCCTCGCTTTAGCAGCTTTCTTTGAGACGGTCGATCTCTCGAAGCGAGTTAGGTAAAACTTTTCCTTGCACAGCTTCAGCGTTTCTAGTAGCTTCGTTCGCTTTGATTCGTCAGATGTCTTACTTGCCTCGCGATCAACTTGGTCGACTGCGACCAAGACAACCCGGCATCGTTCTTGGAGCTCGAAAAGTCTTTCTATGGCTTCATAGTCACGGCGCTTCTCATCGTCTGCCTGGATGGTAGGCTCTCGACCTTGAAAGGCCTTCCAGTTAATGACGCTGTTGTCTATTGCTATCCGCACAAAGCCCGACGTTCGCACTGTCGCCCCCATTTGGCCTATTTGGCATTATCATAGTAGACGGGCAGCACAATTTCAAGCTATTTTCGCCTCAGCGTATGCCTAACATTCTGACGGATTGTTGGATTTTCCTTTAAAAGTTCTCAGGATGCTTCCAACTTAGCCTCAAGTTCTGACCTAAAATCCTTGTAGGTCTTCTCTCGCAAGGCTTTGAAAAACAGGTCGTAGCTCTCTGGGGAAAGGAATTTAAAATAATATCTCTGCTCTTTCTGTAACTCGTTGACTCTCTCGAAATGCTCTTTTGAATACCGGAACTTAGCCTTGTTTTCATCGGAGATATCACCGTCCATCTTGATTTCCACCACAATAATATCGTTACCCGCCTTGATAAAGAAATCGGGGTTAAAACTCCCCTGCTCAGGATGTTCTCCCTTTCGCCATGAGTATTCAATGCTGTAGAACCCCTTATCAAGGGACTTAATCCAGGCATCTAGCGCCTTGGCATTATCACTTCTAATCAAACCTTGTATGAATCTTCTCTCTGGCTTGTAGGCAGATAATGCCATATTGAGTGGAGTTTTGAAGTTATATCGGTTTTCAACCTTAACAATATCTATAAGTTCTCCGTCCTCTTTTATCTCAACCAACTCTCTTAGAAGTTTTCTGTCCCATTCGTCTCCAGTAGTTAAAGAATAGTCATCCCAAAACACCGTGCTATCACGTCGTAGCGATCCTACACCAGCACTGTTTTTATTCATCTTTCGTGTGCTGATTTCGTAAGGTTCTTTTGATTTCAGCACTATCCTTGGGAAAGTGCTACTTTCCCTTTTGATAACACCAAATGCCTGTATTGTTTTCTGGCGATTTTCCTCGCCAAGCATACCTGTTTTATCATTCACTTGTTGCAAAGACTGTCGGATAATCTTAGCAATTCTTTCTTTAGGCCATGCTCCACAATAGTCTGTGCCAGCGTCTTGGTCAAAATTAAGAAGGCGGTTGAAGACATCATGTGCCACCTCGTCGACAGAATACATCTTGAACTCAATCAGCGTTTTCTTTACATCCGGCTCGCCAGAGACCGCCCTGATGTAGGTGGTGCTCTTTTCTACGTCCTTCTCCTGGCTGGAATAAGTAATATAACCTTTCTTAAGCAATTCAAATTCGTCCTCTTTCAGATATTCCTTAGTCTCTTCTATTGCCTTCTCATAAGGAATCTGGTAGAGGTCAAAGTTGTAGTCCTCTTTCTTCTCCACCGGGTAGGAGTGTATGCGCTTCTCAATCTCCAAGACCTCATCTACCAAGCGTTTGATACTCCCTGACCACTTATCGTGATTGAAAACAGTTACAACTGGCTGATTCCCCCTGTAGACTTCAGGTATCCTCAAGCCTCTTCCCAAGACCTGGGCAATGAGGAGTTTTGAATTAAACGCTCGCTCCTCGTGGGGGACGATCTGAAAGACATTTTTCACATCCCAGCCTTCGGAGAGCATGCTAACAGAGGTAATCCACTCAATGGGGTTGTCCTTGTCATCCACCCTCCGCAAAATTGGGATATTGCTCTTATGCTCGTTGGCAGAGGTAACGATTAAAACCTTCTCTGCCGCTTGTTCTTTACTGATCTTTTCTTTGGTGGCAAGGAAGGCAACCAGTTTATCGGTGAGACGCTTGCAGGCGGCGATGTTTTTGGTAACCAGGATGGTAATGGGTTTAACCTTACGGTATTTGACTGTCTTGTTCTCAATATGATTGTCGTAAATCTTTTGAAACTTCTCGTCCTCGCCATCTGAGGAGTCCTCCGCCACATAGCGGATGGATTTTACAAACTTCTCCTCAATGGAATCCCTCAAGGAAAAGCGATGAATGACATCAGTGAAATAGTCATCCCCGATATAGCAAGTGCCTGAAACATTCACGATAAATTTGAATCCGTATTTAGGATCAAGTAAAAATTCCTTCCATTTTTTGAGTGCCGTATCGGAGGGGCTCATCAAGTGGTGTGCTTCATCGTTCAATACCAGAGTCCGCTCGCCTTTCCCGACAAGGCTGTCCTCAATGGCGGATTTGGTATTGATATAGGTGGCGTGGATGTTCTCAATGCAGATGTCCCCCGTCTGGATGGTGTTGGAGGCGTTGATAATACGTGGGTTGGCAATCTTGGAATCGGCAGGCAGAAGGTCCTTGAGGGTTCTATCGGCGGAGAGGCTCCGAAACTTCTCCGTCAGCCCTGCCTCAATGGTGTTAGAAGGACACAGAACCAACACCTGATCCACGGTGCCCTCGGCCAGCATAATGCGGGCAATGCCATACATCACATAACTTTTGCCGGTAGCCGTTGCATGATCCAAGGAGCAGGAGAGTTTATCCGGCAGTTGCAGATGGCTGAGAAACACCTCAAAAGAAGAATGCTTCTCCTGAAGTTTGGGGTTGTTGTAATAGTCTTTCTCCGCCAGTTCTTTGAGGCTTTTGTATTCTCCGCCCAAAAAGTAGCGCATCGCCTCACGGATGGCCTCTTTCTGGTATTCCCTGTCCCCGCAGAGGGCGTCCAGGAAAGCCTCGTATTTATTCGGATCAAACCTCTTAGGATCGTAATTGGGAGATACCTTGAGAACCAAATCCTTATTTTGAAAGGTCTGACGCTCAAGCATTGCTACTTCTTCCTCTTACCGTTAAAGTCGGACAGGGTTTTTATCTCCCGCTTCTCGTTGCCGAAGATGTCAATATAAATAACCATGATCTGCCCCTTTACCTTATCCTCGGCAAAACGCACCTCGTAGTCGTTCCTCTTCAATTCCTCGGCGTAGAAGACCTCGTCTAGGTCAAAGACCTCTCCATCAAAGTCATAGTCCAGCATGACCATTGAAAGGGTCTCAAGGTTGGCAAACTCAAGAGGTTTTCGTGAAATGACCTTGCTCTCAAACTTCTCAATCTTGATGACGCACTCTTTTGTTCCTTTTCCTATCTCCAGTTGGCCCTTTTTGTCCTGAATAAAGTATTTGCACTCTACCGTCGGCACCTGGATAAAATCAAAGCCTACGGCATCCACCGTATCGTTGACATCCATCTCGCTTACCGGCTGTTTGATTTTGGTGAATCCCCTGTTATGAATCTCCTCAATGATGGAATAGGGGATACGGAGGACAAAGTATTTCGTTTTACCCCTCTCAATGTAGTCTTCAAGAAATCTCACCGAGGCGGCAGGAGCAATGATAAAGAAGCGTCTGCCAATTTTGTGTCCCAGATATTTATGGAGGTCATCAATAAAGCCCCGGTCCATTACGGCGTCTTTGTGTTCCTGGTAATTGAAGACCATTACACTATCCGCCCCCAGATAGCCGTCAAGTTCAATTTTGGAAATCTCGTGCCTCTCATCCCGGCACTGAAAGAGCTTGAGAGCAAATTTCCGATACTGTTCCCAGGGGAGTTCCTTGATCATCTTATAATCATAGAGACCTGCATTGTAGAGGGTGAAGGGCTTAGGAGGCTTTCCATATTTCTTTTTAGGGTTTCCCAAATCCTTGCTCTCGGCAACGTTCAAGAGGCGCTTTTGCATTGTGTAGATGGCTAACTTGCCACAGTCCACGCCGAGCCAGCGTCTGCCGAGTTTCTCCGCCACGGTAAGCGTTGTGCCTGACCCGGCAAAACAGTCTAGGATGAGATCGCCGGGCTTAGAGGCGGCTTCAATGATGATATGGAGTAGGTCTTCAGGTTTTTCGGTTGGGTAATTAGTTACTGTACTCTGCTTAATAAGTTCATTATTCCATATGTCACCGATGGTAACATATTTTGCATCTGGGCTCGTTAACCTCTGAATGACTTCTTCTTTGGTTTCTTTAGGATTATCGCTTATATAGCTCTTTAAGGCTACGCCAGCTTCAATTTCCCAAGGAGCCGGAGTTCGACCCATTCTCCCCCGCTTATAAAACCAACCCCTAGAGTCCTTCCTGATGCTTTGCAAGGTTGATTCTTTATATGGGCCAAGCGGCGCATTCCACAAACGTTGATCGCGCCTCTTTGCGTAGATGAGGATATTTTGATACTCAGTAGGCATGGCAGAATACGGGCTGTGACTGCGCGATGCGCCTCCCTCACGCCCCTTGTGCCATACAATCTCATTTACAAAGTTTGTTTCCCCCAAAATCTCGTCCATCATAAGCTTAACGTAGTGAACTCGTCTATTATCCAAGTGTACGACAAAACCCCCGTCCTCACTCAATAGCTCGTGCAGGAAGACCAGTCGCTTCCTCAAAAACTCTAAAAATTTCGCCCCTGCAATCTTGTCCTGATATGCCTTCTGATCCTGGCTTCCTCTAAATTCTTGCCTTGTTGCAAACGGTGGATCAATATAAATCAGCCTTACCCCCGGTGTTCCATCAGTGTTTATGAGCTTGCCTTCTTGTTTCATTTGCAGGAGGGTTTTCAGCACCTGAAGGTTATCGCCAAAGATAAGCATGTTCGTCCAGCCGTTGCCGTTCTTACCGTTTCGGAAGGTCTTTACCCTCTGCAATGGCACGGCCATGGTGTCGGCCAGGATGTCCTCCTCTCGCTCCTTGTCGGCGTAGATGAGTTCGTATTCTTTCCTGGTGTCGAAGAGAAGAGAGTACTTGAGCTGTTCAAGTTGCTGGATAAGGTTTTCTCTATAGTCTTCCGGGAGAGACTCCCCTTCTTTGAGGAGGCTGATAATTTTCTCAATTTCGGATTCAGGCAGCTTAGGCATGATTACTACCTTTCCTTTGCCCCTATCTCGAATCACTGGGGCGATAGAAACATTAATGCTCTATTCTTTAAGCTCCGGGGCTTCTTCATTATTTTTCCCTTCGAAAGAGTTCATAAGAATAGCTTGGGCTTCTCTGAGCCAGTCTTCATCAAAGAAGTTCAAGCCATGTTTGTTTACAAAGCTAGGGGCTGGGAAGACTCCGGCCTTTATCCGCCGGCGAAGCTTGGCGGGGTGTATGCCCAATCGTTTGGCCGCTTGGGGAAGGGTCATATACTTGTATCGCTCAGCAATTCTTGGTCCTGCCATGTTGCCTTGATGTTACGACATTGTTAACTATCTGTCAAGACATGTGCCTTTGCACTTTTTAGCGCTTTGTTCACCGCATGCTGTCTTCACACTACCCTTTGATGGGCAATTAATAGTAGACCCCGGATGTGCTTTTTACCTTTCCGTTACTTTTAGGATAGTATAATGGCTGAGATGCGTATTCTGATCGTAGAGGACGAGAAAGACCTAGCAGAAGCTCTGGCTCGGGGCTTGTGCCAACAAGGCTATGCTGCCGATATTGCATACGACGGCGAAGAGGCCTTGGTTCTAGCTGAGATGAACGGCTATGACCTCATAATCCTCAACCTCAATCTGGCCGATATTGAGGCGGGGCTGATGATCGCTGTTTGGGGAGAGAAAAGCGGCGACCGTATCTACGCTGACACCATCGTCATCCAGAGGATATAAGCCCGGGAATGCCAATGATGATGGCTAGGTATAGCCTTATAGTAGGCATAGCCTTATAATGGGAAACATCCCGGTCAGATATTGGAAAGGGCAGGTAAGGTAGTGGAATATGCGATTCAAACTGAAAACCTGGTGAAAAAATATAACGGCTTTACTGCTCTTGATGGAGTCTCTTTAAGGATAAAAAAGGGGGACGTCGTCGGGTATGTTGGTCCGAATGGTGCTGGGAAAACTACTACGATAAAAATACTGACAAAACTGATCAAGCCCACATCAGGGCATGCATATATAGGTGGAGTTGATATCAATAAAGGACCGAAAGAAGTCCTTCAAAATGTTGGGGCATTGATCGAAGTCCCCGGACTTTATGAATATCTCACGCCGCACGAGATGCTAACGTATTTCGGAAAAATTCATAGAATGAACAACAAAGAGATAGGAAAGAGAATCAAAGAGACTCTGGAGCTAGTCAAACTATCAGATTGGGAGCATAAGAAAATTGGTTCTTTCAGCACAGGAATGCAGCGAAGGTTGGCGATAGCAAACGCAATCCTACATAAACCGGAGATAGTGATTCTTGATGAGCCTGCCCTTGGTTTAGATCCAAAAGGAATCCGGGACATAAGGGAAATGATAAAACAGTTTCATCGCGAGGGCAGAACTGTTTTCTTGAGCTCTCATCTCTTAGCAGAAGTCGCTGAGGTTTGCAATAGTGTTATCTTCTTGGACAGGGGTAGAGTCATTGCCTCCGATTCTATCGAGAATATCGGCAAGAGGATGGAATACAGGGTAATCAGTGTGAGATTCTTGAAACCACTTTCGAGGGAAGAAATTGACACTATCGAGGCAATCGAATTGGTAAATGGTGTTGAGATAAAGGATGACATCGTTCGAATATATTTCGACGGAAAACCGGATACAAGCTATCAAATATTAAGAAAGCTGGTATCTCTAGATTTTGAAGTAGTGTCCTACAACCCGGAAAGTATGGGGCTTGAAGATTATTATGTCTCCATCATGAGTGATGAGCAGGAGGCGAATTAGATGACGTCGTTTGCAGGTGATATTAGGGGCGATCTTTACAATACTTGGCTTTCTATCAAATTTGAATTAAGGAAACACCTGAGACGCAAAAGACTACTTATTGTTGCAGCACTGGCAATCCTTGTACCCCTGATATTCTATGTGTACTCCCCCGATACTGCCAGTGAGTTTGCAGCCGGCAGTTTAGGATTCCTTGGCGTACTGATAATAATCTCTGGGGCAATGTTTGCCGGGGATGCTATAGCCGGTGAGTTTGATAAGAAGACCGGATTGCTGTCGTTACCCACACCGCAAAAGCGCCTCTCGATTTTCGCAGGTAAGTATATCGCGGCATTGATTGCCACGTTTATTGTGGTTTCAATTTACTACGTCATTACAACGTTGCAAATAGCCCACGTATACGGGGGGGGAGAAATCCCGGCAGAACTGGGCAAATCGTTTTTGACTGCCTTGATCTACAGTACCAGCGTGGCAAGTGTGATGTTCTTCATCAGCAGTATTCTAAAACGTTCTATCTCATCCACAATTCTTGGTTTCGTCTTTTTGATGTTAATAATGCCGATTACGTCTAGCATTCTAGTGAGTGTGGATATAGAACCATGGTTTATTGTTACTTACTCAGCGGGCTTGATATCCACTGTCTTAGGTGATGTAAGCCCTGCTGTCGGTCCGGGGCACGGTCCTTTTGAGGAAGCTTTTGAACCGGCTTTCGGCGTAGGAATCGGGATTATGATGGCTTACACGATAATCGCATTCTTGGGCAGCATGAAAATTGCAAATAGCAAAAGTATGGAATGATTCGTATTTATATATCGTGGTGGCGACCGAGTTGGTAATAGGGTTCCCACAGGCCTCGCCCTGGAAACGCTAGGCCGTGACCCTTATCTACACAATGGAGATGGCTGAGAAACACGCGCCCGAGATGCTGAAACCATTTGAATCCATCACCGGCCAGCTTGCTGATATCCTCAATCTGCTGGTCAAGGTTCCCTCAGCAGTGGCGAAATACGGTAAGGATTCCAGGAATGAACACAGACAATATGAAGTTATTGGTTGGTTTATTGACCTTGGGTTTGGCACTGGTGATCACAGGCCTGGTGCTAATGGTGGTGTGGTAATAGCAGCAAGCTGCACCTCGAAGCGAGCTTTGTGAACCTTTTGTGTCGCCTCCCTATTGGACATTTCTCCTCTTCCACGCAGTGCGCCTACCTATTAAACAGGAGTCCAGAATGTGCAATCCCGAACAAAGAGGCTGGGTCTTCGAGAAGGATACCCAGCCTCTTTGTTAATCCTGATACCTAGTAATGCCGGCTTTAACTCTTCCCTATTCTAAACATCTTGGTGCCGCATGTCGGGCACACACCCTGAGTCGCTGGCCTACCATTCTTCATGGTTATGCTCTTAGCATTCTTCATCTCCCTTTTGGTGCGACATTTCATACAGTACGCTTGCATCGTTCTACCTCCTTTCTTGCACGGAGCTTAGTACATTCACCACGGGAATGTCAAGAATCTTCCCCAATTGCACGAAATAGCGTTCTGTCATACAGGCAGAGCAACATGACGAGGCAACAAAACTCGGTTTTGTTTAGTCCGGTTTTACCAGGGGCCCAACAAGAATACTTAAGGCGAAATTTCAAACACTAGGTATATGACCACCCCCTGGTCTGAATGACAAAATAGGAACAATGTATGAGAAAGCGCGGGTAGTTCGGAATTCGTCCTGCACTTTGCTCTTCGCTCAACTTAATAGGAAATTTCTAACCTTACGCGATCAGGTGTATAATGGTTCCAAAGTACGTCAAGCATTGAACACACCGGACAGGCAAACGCCAACATGAAGGAATACTCGGATCAGGTGTCATACAAAGTGACCGCCAGTTTGCCGTACCCCCTCCGGCTGGCGGGTGGTCCATATAGGATTGTTGGGGATCTGGGTGAAGCAGAATTGTCCTTCGAGACCGTGCGACAGACGGCGTACGATGCGCGGTTGTTCATCCAGAGCGGAGAGTTTGACTTTCAGACCGACAGGCAAGGCTGGGCATCTTACTCGCGGGTCTCAGGCGACGTCGCCCCAAAACGTTCGGTTCACCCAGTAGCCGTGCTGATAGAGTGCCTCAACCAGCTGATACGACATCTGCGCGATACGGCGGGTTCTTACTGGCTGCATGACCTGGAAGAAGTGGACCTTTTTCGGGTGTCTGTAGAGTCGGGGCTCGAGTGTACGGAGACTGGATCCTGGGGTCGTACCGGCGGGATCACTTTGCCCGTGGCTGGGGTGACAGCCGAGGCCGAGGAGAGATTGAGACGCCGGCTAGCGTCTCGTGAACAAGTGCTCGAGTGGCGGCTGCTGCAACTGGATGCCGAAGATGCTTTCGATCTAGGTAGATATGAACAGGCGGTCCTGCTTGGTTGGGGGGCGCTCGAAGCTGCTTGCCGTACCGAGACACCGCGACTGGCCCGCGCCGCAGGAGTGTCAGCGGCCGAACTAGGGCAACGCATCACAGGCGAGTCTTCCAGAAAGCCGCCTTTTTCGCCGGAAGAAGTCGTCGAACGGGCTCCCATCCGTAAACTAGTGAGAGTCTGCGCTGAATTGGCGGGAACAGGTTACGACCCTGGCTCCCTTGCCGAATCCGCTAGAAACGCACAGCAGTTACGTAATGTAGTCACCCACCGTGGCATCCGCTTGTCTGGTTCCCAGGCACGGCGTGCTCTCGACGCGATCCGCTTCGTGCTCAATATTCTTCGACTTCCTACCTCGTGGCCACCTGAGCCATTCGACTATCGGTCTTGGGCGGAACACTTCGGCAAAGCGAGTGTTGACTTTCCTCAACTTCTAGATAGCGACGAAGGTCGTCTCGTGGTTATTAGGACCAGGCCTGAAAACCCACCGGACCCTCTTACATGTTGGTTCCAACTTGAGAGAGCAGACAATTCGTTCGTAGTACGAATACCCGATGGGGTTGACGAACAGGTTGCGGCGGTACTTGTCGTGGTGACGAACGATTCCTATCGATACGGGGGAGGTCATTTACCTCACCTTGGCGTAAACGCGCCGCCGTTTCTGATACGCGGCCTCCTTGACGAGGTGGCCCGAACGACAACGGAGGCAGTTCACTGGGCCCATGCGGGTATGGTTCGGGCGCAGGCGGGCTTGTCGGTCCAGCACGCCTGCGACTATGCGGTGGACTCCATCTGGAGGGGCTTCACTCGACTAAATCACACCGTCGATTCCGGTGACGCTCGGTTTATTCCCCTTTGCACTAGGATCGCGAGTTACCTTGTTCATGCCTCTGCGAAAGCGTTTCAACGCTTCCGGCAAGGGATGGCAAGGTCCCACCATCAAATCTCAGACGAGGCGGCCCAGGTGAAGAACATCCTGACCACGATGGACCCCGGTGACCCACACTCCATGTGTGATGCTCTTCGCACCATCCATCGCAGAACCACTTGGCTAGACACCATTGTAGTGCGATGCCCGCTTGAGCGTGCTGAGTACGGAACCAGGAAACGAACGCTCCAATGATGTTGGCAGGGTTGAGCAGAATTCTTTCTTTTATTCGTTAGGCAACAAAAACTCAGCTTGTTATGTCTGTGCCATCTGTTGCGATGGCAACCGTGTCGTTGGGGTGATAGAATGAAGAGAACTGAAGCGGCTCATGGTTGAAGGTGTGGCTTGGTGAACGATCTTGAGAACAGAAACAGCATAGGCTACGAGAAAAGAATATTTGCTTTTATCGATATTTTGGGATTCGGAGATCTGGTAGAAGAATCTGAGCATGACCCTACCAAGATTCTGAGAATCTATCAATTATTAAACCGTACTAGAGAGACGGCTCATTTGCCTGTTAGCCATCAATTTCAGACGCTGCAAGTAGACCTAAAGAGGTTTCGCAGCCATACTTTTTCAGATACTGTTACAATGAGCTGTCCCTACGAATCCTTTGACTACTTTAATGCGATGGTTGCGTGGGTAATGCAGTATCAGTATTTGATGTGGGCGGAAGAAGGAGTTTTCATAAGAGGCTCGATTGTTTACGGCGATGTTTTCGATAATGAGAACAGCACTATAGTCTTCAGTCCTGCCATGATCAGCGCTTATCGCCTAGAGAAAGAAAAAGCGAAGTGGCCCCGGATATTGGTTGACCAGAGTGTGCTAAACAAACTACCAGAGGACAAAAAGCAACGGGCGCTTCACGAATACCTTCGAAAAGAGGGCAAAGAGATTTATTACTTGGATTATCTACGTGATTTATTCGCCCTGACCGCATATGATAGGGGCAGGCGTTTGAAAAACCCTTATGATGCAATAAGACTGATTCAGGATCATAAAATCGCCATTGAAAGGGAAGTGGATCACATTAGAAACCGGAGAAGATTGATTCAAAGGTCTGATATGAAGGCAAGGCGAGTGCTGAAGAAATACGGATCGCTGGCTAAGTATCACAACTTGGTAATAGACAAGCTATGCAAAGTTGTCTCTCAATTATTGAATGACAGCAATCTTGTGCGCAATATCATATCTGAAACAATGCTATATGCTCTGATCAGGGAGCTAAAACGGCAGCAAGATCTACAGCTTGAACCAGAATACACTGCGGAAAACCTAAAATATGTAGATATAATGCCAGTCTTGGGAATAGCAATCGACCAGATTTTTGCCGAGCACCATGATCTTGATGGTATAGTAGAGGAGGAACCGATAAAGCTAGTCAATTTCCTTTGTGAGGAGTCGCCGAAATATCTGTCCAAGGTCGAGAAAAATCTTCGCGGAATGAAGATAGACATAGATATTTTGCTTGGTAGGTAACCGCGG
>JABUBL010000126.1_pt1 | contig 18178 bp, 17 predicted proteins | sample 7240371 | NCBI WGS metagenome assembly JABUBL01 (sample SAMN07256343, study PRJNA390944) | subsurface metagenome | isolation source: Methane hydrate marine sediment | place: Pacific Ocean: Eastern North Pacific, ODP site 1244 | collected 2002
AGGGGCCCAGATATAGAGGCTGGCGCGAGGGGGCTTGGCCTTAAGCCCTATTTGGCTAAGTGTCTGGAGCAACCGGTCGCGGCGGCGCTGATATATCGCATTGTGTTCTGAAACGCAGTCCTGGGGCCCCGTTAGCGCCTCGATGGCGGCGTGCTGGATCGCCTGGGGAATCCCCGAATCAAGGTTCGACTTTACCCTCCTCAGGGCGTCAATTATCCCGGCATTCCCCACCACCATGCCCACCCGCCAGCCGGTCATATTATAGCTCTTAGAGAGGGAGTGAAATTCCACCCCAGCCTCCCTGGCTCCAGCTGCCTCAAGAAAGCTCACCGGGCGGTAGCTATCGAAAGCCACCTCAGTGTAGGGCCCATCATGGCAAACAGCGATGTCATATTTTTTGGCAAAGGCGACCACCTGCTTAAAAAATTCGAGCTCCGCCACCGCCGCCGTGGGGTTATTGGGATAATTGATCCACAGTATTTTCGCTTTTCTAGCAATACCCCCCGGAATACGATCCAGATCGGGTAAAAAATCGTTATCTTCAGTAAGCGGCATATAGTGCGAAGAGCCGCCAGCGAACATGGTTCCTATGGAGTAAACGGGATAGGCCGGGTCGGGGACCAGGGCGATATCTCCAGGGTCGATGAAGCAGAGGGCGATATGCCCGATGCCCTCCTTAGCACCGATGAGGGGCAATACCTCCCTGTCCGGATCAAGGGTCACGCTAAATCTTCTTTCATACCACTGGGCAATGGCGCGGCGGAACTCGGGGAGGCCCTCTGACTCAGGATAGCGATGATTTTGGGGGTCCTGGGCTGCCTGGCACAACCGCGCGATGATATGCCGTGGTGTGGGGATATCCGGATCGCCGACTGCGAGGCTGATCACATCCTCCCCATGAGCCCGCTTCTCCGCGATCTTCCGCGAGATCTCGACGAAGAGATAGGGCGGCAGGTTTTCAATACGCCTAGCCGTTCTCATTTTGCGAACTAAGGCCTACTTCTCAAACTTTACTTTCAGTGCCTCAAACACTAGCGGATCCCACCTCGCCTGCTGCCAGGCTCTGGCACCGGATATGTCGAGCTTCTCCACATCGAGCTTTGCCCCGCTGAAGTCGGCGCCCTCGAGATCGGTTTGGGCTAATACTGCGCCGGTGAGGTCGGCGCCGCTGAAGAGCGTGCCGCGCAGTCTGGCACGGGTTAAATTGGCGCCGGTGAGGTTGGCATTCGAAAGGTCGGCATCGGTGAGATCGGCGCCGTTCAGGTCAGCGCCGGATAAATTCGCCCCGGAAAGGTCGCAATTCAGCATATCGGCCTGCACCAGCGTGGCACCAGATAGATCGGCATCGCTTAGGTCATCGCCGCGTAGGTCGGCGCTGGGCTTGATTTTCTCAACCAGACTTTCATCCATTCTAACTCCTCTAAATATTTTAATTACCTGAACACAAGATGTCCACGCCTAGTCAGGCCACTCACCCTGAAACACCATCTCCGCAGGTCCGCGGAGCATCACCTCCCCAACCCCGTCCCAATCAACCGTGAGCACGCCTCCCGGTAATATTATATCGACATCGCCGGCCACGCGGTCATGAAGTCGGGCTGCCACCGCCACTGCACAGGCACCGGTGCCGCAGGAGAGGGTCTCCCCTACCCCACGCTCCCAGACCCTGGCCTCGATTTTTTCGAGCTTCTCGGTCGGTTTTCGACTTAGCACGTTGGCCACTTCAAAGTTGATCCTGTCAGGGAAAAGAGGATGATTTTCCATCACGGGCCCCAGTTCGGCAAGAGGAAAGTTTGCTATCGGCTCATCTAAGAAGCAGACGGCGTGGGGATTTCCCATAGAAAGGCAGGTTAAAAGGAGTTTTTTGCCCTGAACGATAATGGGATAATCTAGGATTATGTCAAGTTCCTCCTCGATGAGCATCGGTATCTCATCGGCCTTAAACTTGGGCTTCCCCATATCTACCTGTATGAGGTTTCCATAAGGGCGCACCTTTCTCATGCCGCCTAGCGTTTCCACCACAAGCTCCCTGGCATCGACCAGTCCCCTATCGATGGCATATCTGGCGAGGCACCTCAGCCCATTACCGCAGGCCTCTGCCTCCGAACCATCCGGGTTGTACAGTCGCATCCGCAAATCGGCAACCTTTGAAGGGAGCAGGACGATGAGGCCATCGGCGCCGATACCGAGGTGGCGGTGGCACATGGCTTTTGCCAGCGGCGACCAATTGTGCTCTTCATCAGCATCGATAAATATGAAATTGTTGCCCGTCGCCTGCAGCTTAGCGAATTTCATTTTTTCGCCTTTCTCGGTTGCTCTGTTAATTCAATCCTGATTTACTAACAATTTATCCTTGTCAGTAGCTTTAGTGCGTTTTTTTGACTCTGCCAATTCAACCCCTGTATTTTTAAATAGGAATCCTTGAATGAGGCTGCAAATTGGTTCCTCCATCCCATTCCTCGCCTCAAACCAGTGGATTGCCTCATCGTTGGGGCGGAACCAGGCATATTGATGGCGGGCGAAGCGGTGGGTCTCATATTTTATCCGCTGCACCGCCTTAGAAAGGTCGACCTCTCCTTTAAGATATTGCCCGATCTGCTTGTAGCCCAGCCCCGACATCGCCGGGAGGTCAAGCGAGTAGCCCCGCTCCAGAAGCCCCTCTACCTCCTTAACTAGGCCTTGCTCCATCATACGATCCACCCTGGAATCAATCCTCCGGTACAAATCCTCCCTGGCGGTAGTGAGCCCAATAGTTAAAGTGCGAAAACTTTGCAACAAAGGCGAGCTTCCCTGGAGCTGGGAGAAGGGGAGCCCGGTAGTACGAAAAACCTCAAGCGCTCTGACCACCCGGCGCACATTGCGGGGGTCGATCCGTTGCGCCGCAGTGGGGTCAACCCCCTTTAGTTCCTCATAGAGTGCCATATAGCCTTCCGCTGCCGCTTTCTCCTCCAGGCTACGCCTCAGTTCAGCGTCCGGGGGAACAAGGGGGATTCTGAAGCCTCCTACCAGCGCCCGCACATAAAGTCCACTGCCGCCAACCAAGAGCGCTAGCCTCCCCCGCCGCTGAATATCCTCGATTGCCCTTATGGCCAACTCCTGATAAAGGGCGATGGTGAAATCCTGGTCCGGGTCGACTACATCGATGAGGTAGTGGGGAACCAGGGCGCGCTCTTCGGGGCTTGGCTTCGCCGTGCCGATGTCCATACTACGAAAAACCTGGCGGCTGTCGGCGCTAACGATCTCGCCACCAAAGACCTGTGCCAGATGGATCGCCAGAGCGCTCTTGCCCACCGCGGTGGGGCCCACAATCGCAATAAGGTGGCTCATTTCTTGATCGCTGCTGTTTGCTCCACGATAGTTAGAAATTCCTTCGCTTTCAGGCTCGCTCCCCCCACCAGGGCACCGTCGATCTCGTGCTGTCCGATAAATTCGGTGATATTGGCAGCGGTCACGCTTCCTCCGTATAGAATCCTGATCCCCTGGGCGATCCCCTTACTGTAAAGCTGAGCTACTGTCTCCCTGATAATGCCGATAGTAGCATTTGCCCCCTTACCGGTAGCTGCTCTTCCTGTGCCTATAGCCCAGACAGGCTCATAGGCGATAACCATCCCGTTAAGCGATTCAATGCCCTGAAGCGCCCCTGTCACCTGCCTGGTTACCACCTCGTCAGTCCTTTCCGCCTCCTTCTCCTCAAGCCGCTCACCAACGCAGAGGATCGGGGTTAGCCCTGCGGCGAGCGCTGCTTTAACCTTCCTGTTCACTAACTCATCGGTCTCACCGAAGTATTGCCTACGCTCGGAGTGGCCCAGAATGACATACTCACAAATTCCGCAAAGCATCAATGGTGAAATCTCACCAGTGTAGGCACCCTGCTCCTCAAAGTACATATTTTGCGCTCCTACCTTGATAGATGAGCCCTGAAGAAGCTCCTTGACTAAAGATAACGAAAGGAAAGGAGGACAGAGCACCTTCTCGACGCCCGCTATGCGTTCAAGCCCCTCCTTCATCTCCATTACCAGGGCTGAGGCCTCCGCCAGGGTGGTATTCATCTTCCAGTTGCCAGCGATCATTGGTGCTCTCATCTTACGCTCCAAATTTCTTAAGCTTCAGGGCATTTGCCAAGGCCAGGGGCATAACATCGGTTGCCGGAAACCTCCCCAGGGCCCCGCTAATGCATTCCCTTTCCGAGAACTTTACCACCCCATCGGGGCGGCATAGTTTGGAGCACAGTAGAAAGGGGACAGGATGCCAACTGTGCCCCTTCAATACTGCGGGGGTGGAATGGTCAGCGGTAACGATGATGACATCCGGATCGAGGTCAATGAGCCGGGGCAAGGCTCGATCCACCTCCTCGATAACTATAACCTTTCGCGCAAAGTCCCCGTCCTCGCCAGCGATATCGGTCTCTTTAACATGGAGAAAGAAAAAATCGTAGCTATTGTAGTGTTCGGCCAGGGTGGAAAGCTGCTCCTCAACGGTGGTACCTGTGGAGAGAACCTCCATGCCCACCACCTTGGCCAGCCCACGATACATGGGATAGGGGGCGATGGCAGCGGGTTTAAGACTGAAGACCTCGCTCATCTTGGGTAAATCAGGATAGTGGGCAAAGCCACGCAGCAGCACCATGTTTGAGGGATAGCGATCGGCTAGGGTAGCCCTTGCCCGAGCGATAAATTCATTGGCAATACTTGCGGCCTTTTCAGCCCGGGGAGAGTGAGCGATAACATCCCTTGGTGAGACTCCCTCCCGCTGGGGGTCGGAATCGCCAAGTGCGCTCGAGAACCCCTCCCCGCGGAAAACTGCCACAAAACGGTGCTCCCTTACCGGCGAGACAAGAATCGCCACACCTTCTATATTCATCCCGTCCAGAAGCTGGCATAATTCGGAGCACCTTTGGGTGGAGAGGCGCCCTGCCCGGCGATCGGTGATAAGACCGCTCCCGTCTATAGTGCAGAAGTTGCCCCTGGCGGCGACGTCCCCCGCTTTTAGCTCGAAGTCTATGCCTAAAGCCTCCAGCATGCCCCGCCCCACGATAAACCTTAGCGGGTCGTATCCGAAGAGAGCCAGATGGCCGGGGGCGCTGCCCGGTGTGATCCCCGAGCCGACCGTATCGATCATGCCACAGATACCCTCTCTTGCCAGCCGATCGAGGTTGGGGGTTTGAGCGCTTTCCAGCTCTGTCCTGCCCGTCTCGGCATGGGGTAGCCCTCCTAGGCCGTCGATGACCAGGAGTACGATCTTGGATGGGGTGGGGCTTACGATCTTCCTTATTTGGTCAAGCCCTATCATCGGCTCTCCTTGTCCTGGAGCACTGCCACCCCGGGCAGGGTTTTACCCTCCAGAAACTTTAATGATGCCCCGCCACCCGTGGAGACGTGGGTTATCTTATCCACCAAGCCCATCGCCTCGACAGCCTCAGCGGTGGAACCGCCTCCGATGATGGTGGTGGCGTCCAAACCTGCCAGCAGGTTTGCGATAGCCTCGGTACCCTTGTTGAACTTGGGAAACTCGAATACACCAACCGGGCCATTCCAGACAATTGTTTTGCACTTTCGCAGCTTGGCAGCAAATAGATCGATGGTCTGTGGCCCGATATCCATAACATACCAACCTGAAGGTACGCCGGTGATAGGTACAGTCTTGGTCCGGGCATTAGGGGCGTACCTATCGGCAACCACCACATCGCTGGGCAGAAGGAGATGAACTCCTTTCTTGGCGGCTTTCTCCATCAGCCACTGCGCCAGGCCTACCTTATCTTTGTCTATCGACGACTGGCCGACATCTAACTTCAGCGCCTTTAAAAAGGTGGAGCCCATACCGCCGGCTATGAGCAAGGAATCGACCCTTTCCAGTATATACTCTAAAACACCGATCTTGCTACTTATTTTTGCCCCTCCAATGATGGCGGCGAAGGGACGAACTGGATCATTTAGTGCCTTATTCATAATATCGATCTCTTTCTCCATCAGGAAACCGGCGACCGCAGGAAGATGCTCCGCGACGCCCACAGTGGAGGCGTGTATCCTGTGGGCGGTGCCGAAGGCATCATTAATATAGATGTCAGCGAGTCGCGCGAGCGCTTGGGCGAAGCCGGGGTCATTTTTCTCCTCCTCAGGGTGAAAGCGCAGGTTCTCCAGCAAGAGGACCTCTCCCTCTTTGAGCCTCCCCACCGCTTCTTCGACCTGGGGGCCAATACAATCCATTGCCATTTCCACCGGCGAGCTCAGGATCTCAGAGAGTCGCCTGGCTACTGGAGCCAGCCTTAGCTCATCGACCACTTTTCCCTCGGGACGCCCCAAATGGGAGCAAAGGATCACCCGCGCCTTCCTATCGATAAGGTACCTGATGGTGGGGAGCACCGCTCGAACGCGGGTGTCATCGCTGATGGCCCCGGTCCCCTCATCTAAGGGAACGTTAAGGTCAACTCGGACCAGCACCCGTTTCCCGCTTACATCGATGTCCCTGACGGTTTTCTTATTCATTTTCCCTCCTTGCGCTCTAGCCCTTGCTTTATGCCTCTCACCTCCGCCACTACCGCTGGATCGGCGTCGAAGACGCTCACCCCGCTCAGATCAGCCTCCCTGATCTTTGAACTGTAGTCTATAAAGCCAAGCACCTCAAAATCGGGCATGCTGCTGGTAATAAACTGGCGGTCGGCATTGCTACTGGTCTTAGAGCCCACGACATAGCACCTCTCGATGCCCAGATCCCCTGCCAGTCTCCTGATCGCCTCTGCCGTTTGGATGCTCCTTCTCCCTGGCTCGACAACGATGATCAAGGCATCCACCGCCTGTGCCGTCCCCCGGCCAAGGTGCTCTACCCCGGCGTCCATATCCATGATCACTACGTCAGGCTCCCTAAAGAGGAGGTGGCTCATCAGGCTTTTAAGCAGAGCGCTCTCCGGGCACATACAACCGCTCCCCCCTGTCTTCACTGTGCCCATGGTGAGCAACCTGATCCCATCTATTTTTGCCGAGAACTGCTCAGGGATGTCATCGACCCTGGGGTTGAGCTTATAGAAAGGGGCCTTGCTCCCCGGCCTGGCTCCGGTGCGCTCCTCAATCAAATCTTTCATTTCAGCGATGGGGGTGATGCGACGCGCCTCATCCTGAGGTAGACCGAGAGCCATAGCGAGATTAGCATCGGGGTTGGCATCTATAGCCAGTACCGCCTTTCCTTCAGCGGCGTAAAGGCGTGCCAGCAGGCTTGCCAGGGTAGTTTTGCCCACGCCTCCTTTTCCCGTGATCGCCAGCTTCATCCTTATTCCACCTTCATCAGGCTTTTTTCTCAACTTCAGATGGATGTTAGATTTCGAAGCCAAATCCTCCATGATCGCTCACAGAGATTTTGCCTTGGCCTCTATATCGGAATCATCATGCCGATCCCTATACTGCATATCATATCAAGATACCGTGGTCAAGCGCCCCTTGGCCACCATATTAGCTAGCCCCATTTCAAAATCGGGGTAGTCTACCGAGAACCCCGCTAACACAAACATCAGGTGCACATGTGGCACCTGATGTTCATTTTTCGAACTTTACACTAGGCTTCATTAAGCAAGAACCCTTCTTTATTTAGAGGCCTGATATTGCTTCTTCACTTCCACTGAAAGAATAAGCTCTGGAAAGGGTGAAATGATTTAAAGGCTCGATCTACCTCTTCTCTTCTTTTGAAGGAATGAGCTCGGGAAAGGATGAAATAACCCGCTGGGCGATCCCGTCGGCATCTAGATTATACTTGGCACGGAGCACTTCCTGAGAGCCATGCTCCACGAACTCATCGGGTAGCCCGATACGCTCCACCCGAAGATCAGTAATATGCGAACTATCCAGAAGCTCAACAACCACGCTGCCAAACCCACCCCAAAGGGCGTTCTCCTCTACCGTAACCACCCGCTTGGTGCGACGAGCCACGTCCAGTATCAGCGAGGAGTCCAGGGGCTTGACGAAACGAGCATTAACTACAGTGCATTCTATGCCCTTCTCAGCCAGCCTCTGGGCTGCTTCAAGGGCAGGGGCCACGGTAACCCCGATAGCGAGAATGCCGACATCCTCTCCTCCCCGCAGCACCTCCCCCTTCCCTATGGGGAGTTCCTGCCACACCTCACTCAGCAGCACGCTGGATCCTGAGCCCCGGGGGTAGCGAAGCGCAAAGGGGCGATTTGCCCTCACTGCGGTATTGAGAAGATGCTGAAGTTCACTTTCGTCCTTGGGAGAGGCGAGTACCAGATTAGGGATAAAGCTGAGATAAGAAAGGTCGAAGGTGCCCTGGTGGGTCTTGCCGTCCTCGCCCACAATGCCCCCGCGATCGATGGCGAAGATTACCGGCAGATTCTGGAGGCAGACATCGTGAATGATCTGGTCAAGGGCACGCTGAAGGAAGGTGGAGTATATGGCTACAATTGGGATAAAACCATGGGTGGCCAGCCCTGCTGCGAAGGTCACGGCATGTTGTTCACAGATGCCGACGTCGAAGACTCGCTCCGGGAACTCATCGGCGAGGAGGCTTAGCCCGGTGCCTTCAGGCATCGCCGCAGTGACCGCGATTATCTTGGGATTCTCCCTGGCGAGGCGAAGGACGGTTTGGCTAAAGACCTCGCTATAGGAAAGGGTGTTCACCTTCTTGACTTGATTTGGAGACACACCGTGAAAACCGACTGCATCATCCTCAGCAGGGCGATGCCCTTTGCCTTTCTTGGTAACCACATGAACCAAGATGGGCCTTAGATCGTATTCTCCAGCCTGGGCGAGAGTCGCCTCAAGCTCGGCGAGATCATGACCATCAATGGGTCCAATATAAGTGAAGCCCAGCTCTTCCCAGAACATCGAAGGAATAATCATACCCTTAACGCCCTTCTTGATCCTTCCTCCTATCAGCTGAAGCCAATGTGTCCGGGGCAGTCTGGTGACCACATGCGACGCCTCTTCCCTGGCTCGATAGTAACGGCGGTCGAGCCTGAGCCGAGAAAAAAGCCTGGATAAGGCACCCACGTTGGGTGAGATCGCCATCCCGTTGTCATTGAGTACCACGATGAGCCTGGTGCCCAGGTGTCCCGCATGATTGAGGGCTTCAAAAGCCATGCCCCCTGTCAAGGAGCCATCGCCGACGACCGCGATCACATTGTAGCTTTCCCCGGAGAGGTCGCGAGCAATCGCCATACCCAGCGCCGCGGAGATCGAGGTTGAAGCGTGCCCGGCACCGAAAGGATCATGGGGGCTCTCCTCCCGGTCGGTGAATCCGCTAAGCCCGCCGTGCTGGCGAATAGTAGAAAAGCGCTCCCTGCGCCCGGTGAGCAGCTTGTGAGCGTAGCTCTGATGCCCTACGTCCCACACGATCTTGTCCAGGGGGCTTTTGAAGGTGCGATGCAGCGCGATAGTGAGCTCCACCACACCCAGGCTGGAGGCGAGATGTCCGCCAGTGGCGTCCACTGTGGTAACGATCCTGCTCCGTATCTCGGCGGCAAGCTGCGCCAGCTGGGGAAGGGTAAGTCCCTTCAGGTCGGCAGGCTCATTGATGCTATCTAGAATCACGGTGCTTCTCTCCTCGAGATAGGGTCATATTAGCAATGGAGATCGAGATTTGTCAAGGAAGCTTTCCTTCCTCCAATGCCCATACCTTCTCCAGTCGCTTGGCATGCCTCCCCCCTTCAAACTCAGCGGCAAGATAGGCTTTAACGATCTCTTTGGCCGGCCCCTCCCCTATCACCCACTCCCCAAGGCATAGGACATTGGCATCGTTATGCGCCCTGCTGCGCTGGGCGCTGAAGGTGTCATGGCAGAGGGCGGCACATATTCCGGGCACCTTATTGGCCACGATGCTCATGCCGATGCCCGTGCTGCATACCAGGATGCCGTGGTTAAAGCGCCCCTGGGCAACCGCCTGAGCTACCTTGCCCCCAATATCGGGATAGTCCACCGAGCCAGTATCGTAGCAGCCGAAGTCCTCATACCCGTGCCCCAGCTCCGAGAGGAGCTCCATAATTGCCATTTTTAGATTCAGCCCCCGATGGTCGCAGCCAATAGCGATCCGCATTAGCCCTCCTTTACACAAGCTCCGCATGCCCTGGCTATCTCCCCACTGCTTATAGCTCCTTCCCGCAGAATCCTGGGGGGCTCAGCGGTGAGGTCGAGCACCGTGGAATCGACGCCTCCGGGACACCCACCATCGATGATGAGGTCGACCCTGTCCCCCAGTTGGTTATAAACCTCCTGAGCGGTCAGGGGGCTGGGGCTGCCGGTGAGGTTAGCGCTTGTGCCAGTGATCGGGGCGCCCAGCCCCTCGATTAGGGCGATTGGAATAGGGTGAGCCGGCACTCGCACCGCAATTTTTTCGCCCTCCCCTGTGATCAGACTCGATACTGAAGGCGATTTATACAAAACCAGGGTTAAACCTCCAGGGAGGAAGTGCTTCGCCAACCGCCATGCGATCTCAGGCACATCCCTGGCCACAGACGTAACCTGGGACACATCGGCAAGGAGCAGGGGAATGGCGAGATGGTGCGGTCTCCCCTTCGCTTCATAAACCCTTATAACAGCACCCTCGTCAAAGGCATTGGCGCCCAGCCCATAGACGGTGTCCGTGGGGAAGGCGAGGATCCCCCCCTTCTTTAAGATGTCGATCGCCTGATGAATCTGCCCCTCCATCTTGACGCCAGTATACCACAGTGATAAGCTTTGGTCGAGGATGCAGCGGGCTATGGAGCAGAAAGAGGACAGCTTCAGGGTGACCACCAGCGATGACCTGGAGGTCTCCACATATCTGGAGATCGCCAAGCAAAAGGCTGGCGAGCAGCCCATCGCGGAGAAGGTGCCCGAGGTGGAACGCGAGGCGGTGGTGGTGATCGACTTCGGCTCGCAATACAGCATGCTCATCGCCCGGAGGGTGCGGGAATGCCTGGTCTATAGTGAGGTATTGCCCTACGATACCCCGTGGCAAAGGATAGCCTCCCTTAAGCCCAGGGGGTTCATCTTATCCGGGGGCCCAGCCAGCGTCTGCGACCCCGGAGCGCCGCTTGCCCCTGCCCATATCTATGAAAGCCATCTCCCCATACTGGGCATTTGCTATGGCATGCAGGTGCTCACCCATCAGCTTGGAGGGAGGGTAGCTCTGGGGACGAGGCATGAGTACGGTCATGCCATCCTGCATCAGAGTGCCGTGGAATCGCCCATTTTCGCTGACTTGCCCCCCTCCATGCCTGTCTGGATGAGCCATGGCGACCAGATTGTGGAGATGCCCCCTGGCTTTACCACCCTGGGTTATACAGAAAATTCCCCTATCGCCGCCATGGGCAATGAGCATGGGATCATTGGAATACAGTTTCACCCCGAGGTGGCCCATACCCCTCATGGGAAGGATATCCTGAAAAACTTCCTTTACCATATCTGTGGCTGCAGCGGCAACTGGACCCCCGGCAGCTTTATCGCGGAGAGCGTAGCCAGGATCAGAAAGCAGGTAGGGAAAGGTCGGGTTATCTGCGCCCTCTCCGGGGGTGTTGACTCCGCAGTAACAGCAGCGCTGGTTCACCGTGCCATCGGCGATCAGTTAACCTGCATCTTTGTCAATAATGGCCTGCTGCGCCAGGAGGAGGCGGAGCGCACCATCAATACCTTCCAGCGGAACCTGAAGATGAACATCATAGACATCGATGCCACCGATAGGTTTCTCCAGCGTCTTAAGGGAGTTACTGAGCCTGAAATGAAGCGCCGCCTGGTAGGGGAGGAATTCATCCGGGTGTTCGAGGATGAGGCCGCCAAGCTGGGAAGGGTGGATTTTCTGGCTCAGGGAACACTTTACCCCGATGTTATCGAGAGCGTCACCGCGGAGAGCAGTGCCTCGGCGAAGATAAAGACCCATCACAATGTGGGCGGTCTGCCGACAAAGATGACCCTTTCCCTAATCGAGCCGCTTCGCTACCTGTTCAAGGATGAGGTGAGAGAGGTGGGGCTCGCCGTGGGTATGCCTGAGGAGATGGTATGGCGCCAGCCCTTCCCCGGACCCGGGCTGTCCATCAGAATTATCGGTGAGGTGACCAGGGAAAAGCTGGAGATATTGCGGGCTGCCGACTGGATCGTGATGAACGAGGTCAAGAAGGCGAAGCTATACCGCCAGCTCTGGCAGAGCTTCGCGGTCTTGACCGATACCAGGAGCGTTGGGGTGATGGGAGATTTTCGTACTTATGGCTATCTCATTGCGATCCGCGCCGTGACCTCAGAGGATGCCATGACCGCCGACTGGGCACGCCTCCCATACGACCTGCTGGGGCGCATCTCAAATCGCATTGTCAACGAGGTCCCCGAGGTGAACCGGGTGGTTTATGATGTCTCCTCAAAGCCGCCGTCAACTATAGAATGGGAATAAGAAAAGGAGGCGACAAATGACCTACGAAAATGACTATGAAGATGAGGGAGCTCCGGAGCTGGACCTTGAGATGCTGCGAGAGGACATGATTGGGGAGCTTCAGGCGATCAATCAGTACCAGGAGCACATCGACACCATAGAGGACGAAGAGGTGGCAGAGGTCTTAGCACACATTCGTGACGAGGAAAAGGAGCACCTCGTCGAGCTTACCAAGCTTATTCAGAAGCTCGATCCACTCCAGGCTGAGATGTTCAAAAAAGAGGGGCTATAACTAGCTATAAAGGGGGTGACACAGATGCAAATAGGTTGGTGGAAGACGGTATTATCATACCTCTTCGGGGTGGTGGCCCTGGGATGTCTCGTGGTGGGTATAGTAAACGAAGTGCTCTATAATGGACCTGGGGAGAAACTTGGGCTGAGCAATCCATTCTCGTGGTACTATATTGCTATCGCTGTCTTTGTGGGCGCGGCATGGCTGGCAATTCTGAGATTGCGCTCGCCACGTAGTGTGAGGAGCATACCGCCTGAGAGTGAATAATTGCTAAAGGTGCTGGTTATTGGCGGAGGGGCCAGGGAGCATACACTGGTTTGGAAGCTCGGCCAGAGCCCCAGAGTTGAGGAGATCTATGTTGCGCCGGGGAATGCGGGGACTGGGCTCATCGCAAAAAACCTGGACCTTAAACCTACAGAGCTTGAGACCCTAGCCCAGGCGGCCCAGGAACGAAGAATCGATCTCGTCGTGGTCGGCCCTGAAGCACCGCTTGCCGCAGGCATTGTCGATCTTTTTCAAGGTCGTGGCATCCCCATCTTCGGTCCCAACAAAGAGGCGACGAAGATCGAGTCGAGCAAGGTTTTCGCCAAGGGGCTGATGCAAAGATACGGTATCCCCTGCGCCCAGAGCCGAAGTTTTTCGTCCTTTGGCGAGGCGAGGGATTATGTCAAGGCTGAGCAGCCCCCCATTGTGGTCAAAGCAGACGGGCTGGCGGCGGGTAAAGGTTCCATCGTGGCCAATTCCACCACTGAGGCGCTAGTAGCGCTCTCCGAGATCATGGAGAAGCGGATATTCGGCGAGGCTGGCGACCAGGTTCTGGTAGAAGAGTGGCTGACGGGTAAAGAGGTGAGCCTACTTGCCTTCACCGATGGTAAAACCGTCGTTCCTATGGTGCCCGCCTGCGACTATAAAAGGGCCTGCGATGGCGATGAGGGTCCAAATACAGGCGGTATGGGGAGCTATAGCCCGCCAAATTTCTTTGGTGCGGAGATGATAGACATGGTGAGGGATACCATCCTTGAACCTATGGTGCGGGCGATGGCAAAGGAGGGCCAGCCGTATAAAGGCGTTCTCTATGTCGGGCTTATGCTGACGGATCAGGGACCAAAGGCCTTGGAATTCAATGCCCGCTTCGGCGACCCTGAGAACCAGGTGATGCTCCCGCTTCTTGAGGGCGACCTGGTGGACATCATGCTGGCGGTGCTCGATGAGCGGCTGGATAAAGTGGAGATTAAGTGGCGCGATGAAGCCTGCGTGGGGGTGGTCATGGCGTCGGGTGGTTATCCCGGCAGCTACAAGACAGGTTTCCCCATCGAGGGATTAGACGAAGTTGATGAGGACATTTTGGTGTTTCATGCCGGAACGATGGCGAGCCATGGCGTAATATACACTGACGGGGGGCGGGTGCTCACTGTGGCTGCCAGGGGCAGGACTATCGCTGAAGCGAGGGATAGGGTCTACAGCAATATCCCGCGCATTCATTTTGAGGGCTGCCATTATCGCCGGGACATTGGAGCAAGAGAGGTGCCCCCGTGAGTTCCTATGATGTAATAATCGTCGGTGCCGGTCCCGCTGGCGCCACGCTAGGTTATGAGCTGGGCCGCAGGGGGCTAGCAGTGCTCATCCTCGAAAAAGAGAAGATACCCCGATACAAGCCCTGTGCCGGGGGGATCACTTCTCGGGCTTTGAGCTTACTTGACTTTGACATCAGCGCTGTGACCGAGAGAATAGCTTACGGGGTCAGAATCATGTATCAGTTCAGCGATGAGTGCACTAAGCGGCATACGGAACCCCTGGTTTATTTGGTGATGCGGAGCAAATTCGATCATTTACTTGTCCAGAAGGCTCAGGAAGCGGGCGCGTCCCTCGTCGATGGCGTGAGGGCTGATGAACTGGAGATAACGGCTTCCGGGGTTAAGGTGATGACCCCCGAGGGCCCCTTCACTGCTAAGGTTATCGCCGGCGCCGATGGCGCCAAAGGGATGGTGGCCAAGAGATTAGGCTTGATGAGGGATGTCGAACTCGCTATCGCCATTGAAGCTGAAGTGTCTGTCACCCAGGATAAACTAGAGGATTGGGATTCCCTTATTGGGCTGGATTATGGGCAAATACCCGACGGCTATGCATGGGTTTTCCCCAAAAAGGATCACCTGTCGGTCGGGGTTGGGGGACCCATTCATTTATCAAAAAGGCTTAAACCTTACCTGGAACGGCTGCTCCAGCACCTGGGCAAATACGACATTACCGATTTAGCCGGCCACCTTATGCCGTTGCGAAGGCGGGGGATGGCTATTCAGCGGGGCAATGTCCTCCTGCTTGGCGATGCTGCGGGTTTAATTCACCCCCTTACCGGAGAAGGCATTTACTATGCAATTAGGAGCGCACAGCTTGCGGCTCCGGTAATCGCCGGCGCGTTACACGCTGATACCATCAACCTGAAAGACTACCAGCAGGCGGTTGATTCCCAGCTAATGCACGGCCTCGAGGAGGGCCGGGCCATATTGAAAATATTCTCCCAGTCGCCGCGCTTCTACTTCGACTTAGTCAAGGGGAGCGATATCGTCTGGATGCATATTTGTCAGGCCCTGCTGGGAGCCAGGCCAGCCTTTGTTTAATCTTCTGATAGGAGCATAGATATGTCACTAGTCGGCGTGGTTATGGGGAGCAAATCGGATGAGCAATTGATGCAGCCGGCGCTGGACATGCTGCAGCAGCTGGGTATCGAATATGATGTCTCGGTCATCTCCGCGCACCGCAACCCGGAAAAGACGCGGGAGTACGGATTAAAAGCCGAGCGGCGCGGGCTTGAGGTTATCATAGCCGGTGCGGGGAAAGCGGCGCATCTTCCTGGCGTCCTCGCCAGCTGGACCACCCTGCCCATCATAGGCGTCCCCCTGGGAACAAGCGAACTCCTGGGGGTGGATGCCCTCTACTCCATGGCACAGATGCCTGCCGGGGTGCCGGTGGCCTGTGTTGCCATAGATGGGGCGGAGAATGCCGCCATCCTCGCTGCTGCAATTCTCGCACTAAAGCATAAAAAGATTAAAGAAACATATGAGGAGTACCGGCAAAGCCTGTCAGGGAAATAGAAGGAGCCGGCATGGGGATTTTCGAGGCGATAAGTAGAGGACATACCGGCGAAGAGGATATGCTGAGTTCGAGCGTTTTCGGAATACTAGAAATCCTCGACCGTTCGAAGTTCCTTGCGCCCGTTCTTGAGCACTGTGGAATTGCGCTAGGAGAGGAGATGGACCCAGGTCGCCTTTCCTTCAGCTTCTGGGAATCAACAGGTAAAAGAACTCCGGATGTCATCCTCAAAGACAAGTCAATTCTTATATCCGTTGAGAGCAAATTAGGGGAACAAGTCGATAGCCAGCAATTAGTAGATGAGTATGAAGATGGGATGAAACTACATAAAAACTTCTGGCTGGTTGCCGTTACTGCTGACTATGTAAAGCCAACTGAGATAGAAAAGGCAAAAAGCGTGTTAAGAGGGAGAGAATATAAAGACCCTCTGCTAAAGTGGGTCAACTGGCAGCAGATTTACAGCTTGTTGCGCAGAAATGCTAAAAACGGAAATGAAACTGAGCAGAAGCTTATCGGTGATCTGCTCTCACTATTGGAGGCAAAGGGGTTGAGTATGTTTGATCGATTCAACGAAACACAATTGAGCAGTGTAGCCGCACTTTGGCCTGAAGTGACTGACCTCTTTCACAAGTGTTCTGCCTTACTTGGATCTTTATCAAGCCGACTTCATGAGAAGAATATCACTTGTATAGAGAAAACATTTAACAAGGAGACCGTGCTAACTGGCATCAGAAGCAGGATGGCGCTGCAGGATTTTGGGCGATGGCTGCCTGGTGGGATAGGTATGAGAATGTGGGATAACGAGTGGAAGGAAAGAGATCCTCGCCAGGGATTCCTTTTACGCCTTTGGGTCAGTCCTTCAACGTTAGAGGTTGGCTACCGCTTAGGTTTTGGGAAAAATCTCAAGTTGCGGCGGATGTTCTCTGAAGCAGCACAAAATTGTACCCTAGCTGAGAAGTTATATACAGTCGACGCCTGCGTTGTGAGCTATTATGGTAGTGGTTATAAATTGTTGAATAGAGAAACAGGAGATAGCTTGAACGATAAGACATTCAGTTTAAAAGCTCTAGAAAACACGCGATTTCTCATGATTGGCCGCCGATTTAACCAAGAGGAAATAGTGTCTCCAAGGCTTGTGGATGAAATAGAGAAATGCTTATTGCAGATGAGAGACATAGTGAATAAAAATGACTTGTACTTTTCGGGACAGGCTATTTATGATACTGAGGAAAAAGAAGAGGAGGAGGAGGAGGAAGTGAATAGCGAGGGACAACTTGAAGAGAAGGACCTTGCGGAAGACTAAGACTTATTGGAGCGAAAAAACGGTTAAGGCTTTTGGAGAAGCGTAAGAACTACAAACTGGGCAGGGTAGGAGCGAGAAGATGATTGAGCGATATTCAAGGCCACAGATGAAAAAGGTCTGGTCCGATGAGTCGAAGTTCGAGAAGTGGCTCCAGGTGGAGATAGCGGTCTGCGAAGCCTGGGCCGAACTAGGGGCTATTCCCAAGGAGGCTCTCCCCAAGATAAAAAACGCCAGCTTCAGTATTAAACGCATCGATGAGATACTTAGAAGAACGCACCACGATATGACCGCCTTCATCGGCGCGGTGGCGGAGAGCCTGGGGGAGGAGAGTCGCTTCATTCACCTCGGGCTGACATCCTCCGATGTTATAGACACTGCGCTCAGCCTGCAGCTGGTGGCGGCAGCAGACATCCTGGACCAGGACATTGCCGAGTTCATCGCGGTGCTGAAGGAGAAGGCGGTGGCGCACCAGCATACCATTATGATGGGGCGCACCCACGGCGTTCACGCCGAGCCCACCACCTTTGGCCTGAAGCTTGCCCTCTGGGTCGAGGAGATGAAGCGGAACGAGCAACGGCTCGCCGAGGCGAGAAAGGCTATCGCGGTAGGCAAGATTTCGGGGGCTGTGGGCACCTATGCCACAGTGACCCCTGAGGTCGAAAAAATCGCCTGTGCCAAATTGGGGCTGGAGGCAGCGCCGATCTCCAGCCAGATTGTGCAGCGCGATCGCCACGCCCAGTTTGTAACCACACTGGCTATCATCGCCAGCTCGCTGGAGAAGTTCGCCACCGAGATCAGGGGGCTGCAGAGGACGGAGATCCTTGAGGTAGAGGAGCCCTTTGAAGAGGGGCAGACCGGCTCTTCAGCGATGCCCCACAAGCGCAACCCCGAGCTCTGCGAGCGCATCTCGGGCCTGGCCAGGCTGGTGCGGGGGCATGCCCTGACATCGCTGGAGAACATCGCCCTGTGGCATGAGCGCGACATCAGTCACTCCTCCACCGAGCGGATCATCCTCCCCGACTCCTGCCTGGTGCTGGACTATGTCCTCTACCTCTTCACCTACATAATGAAAGGGCTGCGGGTCTACCCGGAGCACATGAAGGAGAACCTGGAGGTCACCAAGGGACTGGTCTTCTCGCAGCGGGTGATGCTGGCCCTCA
>JABUBL010000127.1_pt1 | contig 18160 bp, 19 predicted proteins | sample 7240371 | NCBI WGS metagenome assembly JABUBL01 (sample SAMN07256343, study PRJNA390944) | subsurface metagenome | isolation source: Methane hydrate marine sediment | place: Pacific Ocean: Eastern North Pacific, ODP site 1244 | collected 2002
TTCCTCAAACGGAGATATGGTATTATATTGATGGGGCCGCCCTACGCTGACCTGTCTATCCCTGAAATCCTGGAGCAACTGGTTAACTCTGATTTGGTCGGTCCCGGCACCACCATTGCGGTGGAGCACTCTTCTCGCCTCCCATTAAGTCCGAATTATGGCAATTTCCGGCTGGTCAAGGAACGTTGTCATGGTGATACTTGCATCTCAGTATATCAATAGGAGGTTGTAGTTTGGCTATCGCTCTTTACCCTGGGAGTTTCGACCCGGTAACCAAGGGGCATGTTGACATCGCTGAGCGGGCAGCACCCCTTTTTGACGAGCTGATCGTGGCTATTTACGATAGGCCGCCAAAGGACATTCTGTTCACCACTGAGGAGAGGGTGGATTTGATGAAGAAGGCGCTGGCTCACATCCCCAACGTTCGGGTAGTACCTTATAGCGGCCTTACTGTGGACTTTGCACGCAAGATAAAAGCCAGCGTTATGGTGCGCGGACTGAGGATGAGCTCCGACTTCGAGAGGGAATTTGAGATGGCGCTGATGAACAAGAAACTTGCCCCGGATGTGGAGCTGATCTGCTTGATGACCAATCAGGAATATGAATTTGTTAGCTCCACCCTGCTCAAGGAGATCTGTATGCTCGGTCGCTCCATTGAGCAGTTTGTTCCTAAGCATGTCGCTGCTGCGCTAAAGAAGAAATTCGGTTGATGAGGCTGGGGATGAAAGCTATCGCTGCATTCTCAGCTTGAGCAAAGGGTCTGAGGCCGTTTGCCAAAATATTTAGGAGGAGGTTAAAAGTTGGCCTATAAGATTACGGAGGAGTGCATAAGCTGCGGCGCTTGTGAGGCAGAGTGCAAGAACGAGGCGATTAGCGAGGAGGAGACGATCTACGTGGTCGCTCCCGACAAGTGCACTGAGTGTGTCGGCTGGTTTGAGTCACCCCGCTGTGCTGAGGTATGTCCTATTGATGATGTTTGTGTCCCTGATCCTGGGCATAAGGAAACCAAGGAGCAGTTGGTGGAGAAATGGCGCAAGCTCAACCCTGGACAGGAGCCTGCTCCTGGTACTTACTAGCGCTACTTAGATCAGATCGCCTTCTTATGTAAATAAACCACCTTAATCGATGTGCTTATAACGGTGGAACTTTAGGGCCATTCGCTGTAGGTTTTGGGATGGCGCAGTGGATGGTTTATTTCTTTTTATTTCCCACAACCAAGGTCTGAAAGCCGATCAGGGAATTTAACCGCGAATTGCGGAAGTGATAGATGCGTGTTCCCTGGAAAAAGGTGAGCGCTTTGGAGGCCAGCGTTTCCAGCCACGTGGGCAGTTTTTGTTCCAAGAAGAATGCCTTGAACATGTAGAATTGACAGCCGAAGGCAAACCCATCCCTGGCTATGGGGGTTAATCCGGCTCTGGTCATCCAGCGGCAAAGCTCAAAGTTGGAGAGGCTGCGCTCGGGGTAGAACAGGAATCTCTCGCCAAGCAAAAGCTTTGTCAGTGAGTGGATGACAGCGAATTTATTGGGCGCGGAGACGATCACCAGCCCCCCCTGTTTACAGACCCGAACATGCTCTCTCACCATCTGCTGAGATTGATGCGTGGGGAAATGCTCTATCACCCCCTCGGAATAGACCACGTCGAAGCTATTGTCTTTGAAAGGGAGGACGAAACCGGAGCCCTTTATCGCCTCGACCTTCGACCCCTGCTGTTCACAGAAGAAGGACAGCGAGTCGAAGGCTGCCTCCTCCAGATCGACGCCAACACATCTGCAATCCAGTTCCTTGGCCAGCCGGGACAAAATTCGGCCGCTGCCAAAACCGACCTCCAGTATCAGCGCCTGTGGCGGGATATACTTCTTGAACGTCTCATAGGCATAAGGGAAATGCCAGACCTCATCCTGAAGCCACTCAGGCACATAGAACCACTGGGGCTTTTTCGCACTATATGCTGTGATTGAAATCCTCTTTCTTCTTTCGGTCGTTTTTTCCCGCTAGCCGCTTGTTAGTCGAAAAAGGCGCGCACCGAATCGAACTCGTCGGGAAGCAAGGCGAGGAGGGCGGGAACGCGGTCAAGGAGGATGGAGGCAACTCCCGATTGGCCCACCGTCCCCTTGATGTCGAAAAAGTGGCCGAAGAGGGCGAGAATGACGCCACAAATCACGGCCCCAGTGACAAGGCCGAAGACAGCTCCCAAGACCCTATCCGTCCAGCCCAGCTTTATAGTGGCGAGGGTCTTGCGCAACAGGAAAGCGAGAACATAAGCCGCCGCGATAACGATAACGAAAATGATGATGAAAGCAAAGATCTTGGCTGCGGTATCATTGCCGATGGGGAGCCGATCGGCGAGGGAGGAGTAGAAACGCCCGGCGAGGAAAACGCCAAGGATCAGTCCCGCGAGGATGAAAACAGTCCTGATTATCCCGCGCCGAAACCCGATGAAGGCGGCAAAAGCGAGCGCTAGAATTAGGATGATATCTAGCCAGTTCATGCTATTTATTGAGGTAGTTTATCACACCGAAAGCGCCGAGGCAAAACTGGTATCGAGAGGGTATTGACGATAGAGGGAGGATGTGGTTTAATTAAATTGCAAATGCTTTTCATTTGCAATTAGCCATCTAAGGCGATTGCAGTTGGAGGGGAAATGCAGGAGCTAAAGGGACAACGAATCACCAGCCAACGAAGGTTGCTTCTCGATCTCTTGCGTCAGTCGGAGGGGCACCTTGATGCCGATGAGCTCTATCGCAGGGCTAAAGAGCGGGAACCTCGTCTCAGCCTGTCCACCGTTTATCGTAGCCTGCGCCTGTTTAAGGAGCTGGGCCTCATCGAGGAGCGGCACTTCTTGGAAGAGCACCATCATTATGAGGCCAGAGGGGAAGCAGAGCACCACCATGTGGTGTGCCGTGGCTGCGGGAAGGTAATCGAGTTTGAGTGCCCCTTTGCTTCCAAGATGAAACGGGATGTGAGCCGCCAAACCGGTTTTGAGATCTCTGGCGTTGAGGTTTCGATGGAGGGCTACTGTGAGCGCTGTCGTCAGGAAAGGGAAGGGGAGCAGTCATCTGAAAAGACATAGAACGGAAGGACACAAGAAGTGCCAACCAAACTATTGAGTGAATTGAAGCCTGGAGAGAAGGGGAAGATTGCCAGGGTTCGGGGAGGGGGTAGCATTCACCGGCGCCTCCTCGATATGGGGCTGGTCTCCGGGAGCGAGGTTAATGTGGTGCGAGTAGCCCCGCTGGGCGACCCGATGCAGGTGAGAATTAAGGGGTATCATCTAACGCTGCGTAAGGAAGAGGCAGCTAATATTCAGGTTGAGGTGACTTAGATGGCAGAACCACTTATGCCGTTGGCTATGGCCAGACCTGGTGAAGTGGTCTCCGTTGTCGATATTAGGGCTGGCCGGGGACTCACGAGGAGGCTTGCCGATATGGGTTTGCTTCCCGGGACTAAGATCAGGGTTGTTAATAGCATGAGGCCCGGTCCCATTATCATAGACCTCAGAGGGTCAAGACTGGCTTTGGGGTATGGCATAGCGCAGAAGATTATGGTTACTGGGGTATGAGGATGGCTAAGGAAATAACCATAGCTCTGGCGGGGAACCCCAATTCGGGAAAGACCACAGTGTTCAATAATCTAACCGGTGCCCGACAGCATGTAGGAAATTGGCCCGGGGTTACGGTGGAGAAGAAAGAGGGAACCTGCCGTTACCAGGGCTATACGATCAAGGTGGTAGACCTGCCCGGGGTCTATAGCCTGACCGCCTATTCCATAGACGAGATCATCGCCAGAAACTTCATCGTCGAGGAGAAACCGGATGCCGTGGTGGACATCGTTGATGCCTCAAATGTGGAGCGGAATCTCTATCTCGCTATCCAGCTTCTGGAGATGGGCACTCCGCTAATAATAGCGCTTAACATGATGGATCAGGCCGAGTCGCGAGGGCACCAGATCGATGTCTCGCAGCTATCTTATCTCCTTGGCGTCCCGGTAGTGCCTATGGAGGCCAACCGCAGTCGCGGCACCCAGGCGCTGCTTCAGGAGATAGTAAAGATGGCAGACAGCGCAGTCCAGCCAGGGAGATTTAGACTCGATTATGGCCGAGAGCTTGAGGAGGAGATTGCCAAGCTGCAGGAGCTGATCTCCGAGGACAGAGAGCTTTCCCGAAGGTATCCCCCGAGATGGCTGGCAATAAAGCTATTGGAGGGCGATGAAGAGGTAGTTAAGACATTGAGGGTGAAACAAGGGTGAGTTGGGAGGAGATCCTTGAGGCTCAACAGAGAAGCCTGGCCCACCTGAGAAGCGTTTATCGAGAAGATGCTGAGACTGTAATTGCCGATGCCAGGTATGGCTTCATCAGCGGGCTGATGAAGGAGACCCTGAGAAAGCCAGCCATAGAAAGACGTAGCATTTCCGATAGCATCGATAAGGTGCTCGTCAACAGGTGGCTGGGGCTGTTCATATTTCTCGCCCTCCTGTATGGCGTATTCCAGTTCACCTTCACCGCATCTGTCCCCCTCATGGACTGGATCGATGAAGGGTTTGGCTGGTTGGCTGATGAAGCGGGGTCTATCTCTCCAGCGTGGCTGGGCTCATTTATCGGCGATGGGATTTTCGGCGGCGTGGGCTCGGTGCTGATGTTCGTTCCCCCCATATTCCTGTTGTTCCTTGCCCTCGCCTTTCTTGAGGACTGCGGCTATCTCGCCCGTGCTGCCTTTGTTATGGACCGCCTGATGCATAGGATAGGGCTTCACGGGCGGTCGTTCATCCCCCTCGTGCTTGGCTTTGGTTGTAATGTCCCGGCGATTATGGCCACCAGAACCATAGAGAACCCCAAGGACAGGCTGACCACTATCCTGATTAACCCCTTTATGTCATGTGGTGCTCGCCTCCCTATCTACATCCTCTTCGCCGGTGCCTTTTTCACCTCCCATCAGGGGCTGGTGGTGTTCTCCATGTACGCCATTGGGATAATTCTGGCGACCATCATGGCATTGGTGTTGCGCAAGACACTGCTGCGCGGGCCCTCAGGGCACTTCGTCATGGAACTACCACCATACCGTCTGCCCACCATCACCGGGCTGCTGATGCACACATGGGAGCGGGGAAAGGTGTTTCTCATTCGGGCGGGAACCATCATCTTTGCCATAGTGGTGCTCGTCTGGCTGCTGGATTACACCGGCGCCCTGGAGCCCATAGGGAGAGCCATTGCCCCCGTATTTTCGCCTCTTGGTTTTGGTCAGTGGCAGGCGGCAGTGGCTTTGGTCTTTGGATTTCTGGCTAAAGAGGTGGTAGTGGGCACGTTTGGCACCCTGTTCGCTGGCGCTGAAGGGCTTGGGGACTTGGGAGATGTCGTTGGCCTTGAACTAGCATGGACGCCCCTAATTGCCTTTGGTTTCATGGCCTTTTGCCTCATTTACGTGCCCTGCGTGGCCACCATCGCTATCATACGCAGGGAGACCAATTCCTGGCGGTGGCCTGCTTTCACCGTCGGCTACACCATTGCCATAGGCTGGATTGTGGCCATGCTAATCTATCAGATAGGGAGTCTTTTCACATAGGTAGCCTGCCGAACCTCATCCGGTAGCAGGGCTGCTTGGGAAGCTTGACTTATCCCCCTTGTGCGCTAAGATGTACCTAGCTTTTAGCTGAACTCTTCCCAAAATGAAGGTTTGCCAAATAATAGCTCTTTTCACCCTCCTTGCGGTTCTGGCATGGGTGGCGCTGGCAGGCATCCCCCTTTCCTTTGCCGCTCCCGACGAACTGCTGGTGAACGGCGGCTTCGAGGAGGACGGCGATAGCAATGGTGTCCCTGACCATTGGCAGGCGTCTAATTGCAGCATTGGCCTAACTGATAACCCCGACCTAGTGCACGGTGGCAATTTTGCTGCTGTCGTCTGTACCGAGGAGCCAGAAAGCTGGATCAGGCAAGTCATCGAAATACAACCTGGAGAGACTTACACTTTCAGTGGTTATGCCAGAAAAAATGACGACAATATCTGGTGTTTTTTCCTCCGGATTTCGTTTCTGACAGGTGGCATCCCTTCTTCCCCTCTACATGAGTCTTCTTTGCTGACAGGCACGAGCGATGAATACTGCCCCAAGCCGCTTGACCCCCCCTGGAGCATTTCGGCTAAAGCTCCTTCAGGAGCCGATTCGGCGAGAGTCGAAGTTGTGCTGCATTTAGTCTATCCTCCTACCGGGCCCGCCACCGCCTATTTTGACGACATGAGCTTCACCGGGCCGCCGCCAACACCAACGCCCACGCCAGGTCCCAGCCCAACACCAACGCCCACGCCAGGTCCCAGCCCAACACCAACGCCGACACCAAGCCCTAGTCCACCCTCCTCTCCTGTGCCCGTAGCTGAGGGAGATGTGGTGATTAACGAAGTTCAATATGATCCCCCGCAAAGTGGTCCTGATGGTGACCATGAGTGGGTGGAGCTCTTTAACCGCACCGAGGAGGCCATTCACCTTGAGGGCTGGAGGATCAGCGATAACTCTGATAGCGATTTGATTCCTCCCCTAACCCTGCTCCCCGGTGGTTTTGCCGTGATCGCCGCCACGGATAGCTTCTATGAAAACTATCCCCACTTTAATGGCACCATAGTCTTTGTCGAAGATAGGCTTATTGGTAAGGGGCTAAGTAACGAGGGAGACCGCCTCATTCTCGAGGACAGCCAAGGTAGGGCTATCGATGCCCTCTCTTATGGCGACGATACTTCACAAAGTCTGCATTGCCCCGACGTGGCTGCTAGACACTCTTTGGAGCGCTCCCCCCCAGGAGGTGAATTCGTGGATAACTCTGAGCCGACCCCGGGCTATGGTCTTTCTCCTGCCCCGACGCCAACGCCAACAGAGACGCCGGTTGATACTGAAACTCCCGCTATTTCTCCCGCGGAGACGCCCACGGCCACCCCTCCCACAGGCCCCGCCCCTGGGTCATCGGGCGGCTCTGCCTTCTCGGGAACAGCCCTGCGTGGCATTGGTATCGCATTGGCGATAGCCGTCTTCGGAATCCTTTTCTGGGTCGGGAGGCGAAGGGGCTCTCGAAAATAATTGCCTTGCGCCCTTGGCTGCTATATAATCTAGGCAGTCAGCCAATGCCAAAGCCATCGATTATTGCCATAGACGGTCCGGTTGCTGCAGGCAAGAGCACCATCGGCAGGCTTTTAGCACAGAGGCTAGGATATCGCTTCCTGGATACCGGGGAGATGTATCGAGCTTTAACCTGGAAGGCGCTGAAGCTTAACATCGATCTCGAGGATGAAGCGGAACTGAGCCAGCTTGCCTCTAGCACCGAGATTGAGTTCGTGCCTCGGCCTACGGGTAATGAGCGCTACTGCTCGGTGCTGGTCGATGGTTGCGATGTTGCCATGGAGATTCATGCTCTGGAGGTGGAAGCCGGCGTCTCTTTGGTGGCAAAGGTGGCTGGAGTGCGAAGGGTAATGGTGGAACGGCAGCGAAAGCTGGCACAAGATGGGGAAATCGTTATGGCAGGGCGGGACATCGGGACCACGGTATTGCCCCATGCTGAGCTGAAGATTTATCTTAGCGCTTCCTTTGAGGAGAGGGCACGACGGCGCTATCAGGAGGTAATTGAGCGCGGCGAGATGGTAGATTATCAAGCCATCCTTGTTGAACTGATGAGGAGGGATGAGATTGACAGCCAGCGCCCAATCTCTCCTCTCGAGCCCGCTTCAGACGCTAGAATGATTGACACTGATGGCCTCAATCCTGATCAGGTGCTAGCTGAGATTCTAAGCATGATGGACTGGTGAAAGGCGATGCCCTGGTTCTATTATCTGGGAACAGCAATGATGAAGCTTTTGCTTCGCCTCCTGGCCCGATGGCGGGTCAGGGGAAAGGAAAACGTCCCCGCTCAGGGTCCTCTGATCATAGTGTCCAACCACCTTAACCTTATCGATCCCCCGCTGCTCAGTGCCAGCATTAAGCGCCGGATTGTGTTCATGGCTAAGGAGGAGCTCTTTCACTCGCTGATCCTCGGGCCTCTGGTGCGTGGTTGGCACGCCTTCCCCGTGCGCCGGGGGCGACTGGACAGGGAGGCATTGCGCCAGGCCCAGCAGGTGCTGGGGGAAGGGCTGGCACTGGGGATGTTCCCTGAGGGAGTAAGGAGCGCCACGGCTCAAATGCAGCGGGCTCGTGCCGGCACCTCGCTTCTTGCTCTTCGCAGTGGTGTCCCTGTTCTCCCTGTGGGGATCACGGGGACGGAAAAGATCAAAAGCCCTATTGCTTTCCTCCGCCGCCCCGAAGTGACGGTGAACATAGGTAAGCCCTTGAACCTGCCCCCTATCGATGGCCAGTTGACCAGGACGCAACTGGCCTCTGCCACTGACTTCATCATGGTGCGTATTGCTGAGCTTCTACCACAAAGCTACCGTGGGGTCTATGGGGGGGATGAGGGGGGGAGGTCTATTGGAGATTGAACAGGCTGCTGAATCGGGGTTTTGCACCGGGGTGAGGCGGGCTATCGATATCCTGGAGAGGACAGCGCGGGAGTTGGGGCCGGTGGAGACCCTGGGGCCTGTGGTGCATAACCAGCAGGTGATAGAGAAGCTCGCTCAATCAGGGATCAAGGTGATAGAAAGCCTGGATCATGTTCAGGGGAATATACTGGCTGTTAGTTCCCACGGGGTGAGCCCTCAGGTGCTGGAGGAGATGAGGAACCGCGGGCTCAAGGTGATAAATACTACCTGCCCCATCGTACGCCGGGCTCAGATTGCAGCCAGGAGATTGGCTGACGCCGGCTTTTGGGTTATCATCTTTGGTGATGAGAATCATCCCGAGGTGCAGGGTGTATTGGGATGGGCAGGAGGTAAAGGCTTCGCCACCATGGAAGTCTCCGCATTAGGTCGGACGCCGCGGCGAATCGGCATCCTTTCCCAGACCACGCAGAGCTTTTCCGCCTTTGCCCACTTCATAGCCCAGTTTGCCCAATCCCGCCTCAATCGTCTCTCTGAGCTACGCATCGTTAACACTATCTGTGATGCCACCAGGAGGCGTCAGCAATCAACCCTTGAGCTGTCAAAGCGGGTAGACCTGATGCTGGTCATTGGTGGGCGTAGCAGTGCTAATACCCGGCGACTTGCTGAGATATGCTCCACCGCTGGTGTCGAGACCTACCATATCGAGGGGGCAGTGGAGATCGATCCCCTCTGGCTTCAAGACCGTCGCCGGATTGGCGTCACTGCAGGGGCCTCGACCCCAGAGGAAGCGGTGGAGGCGGTCATCGCAAGGCTTGAGCAGCTTTAGAGAAAGGAGAAAAGTGACCCAAGAAGCGTTTGGTATCTATCTCAACGCCAAAGAGCTAAAAGTGGTGCGTATCAATTCCCCATACTGGATCCCTTCAGATCCTGATTGGGTTTTCCTTGCCCCTGAGGTCAATATGACGCTGCTGAAAATTCGCGATCTTGCTCGGGAGAAGAAACAGGTAACTGAGCCGGACAAGATCGTCTGGATGTAGGCCGCGGGGTTTAAAAAGGGGCCTTGGTGTGGTATAATAAGCCTTTGCCAAGGCGCAGAACACCTCAAGTGGAGGATCATTCCCATGGATAAGGATAAAAAGGTCGTCTGGTTTGAGGATGTGGGTAAGGAGGATATCTCCTTGGTCGGTGGCAAAGGGGCAAACCTTGGCGAGATGACCAAAGCTCATATTCCCGTCCCCCCAGGTTTTATCGTTACCGCTCAAAGCTATTTTCATTTTTTAAAAGAGGCCAATCTCACTGCTGAAATACGCCAGCTCCTCTCTCCCCTGGACACTAATGATAGCGAGGAACTAAGCAAGGTAGCTTCTCAGATCAAGGATTTAATCAGTGCCGCCCCCATACCTGAGGAGATCGTGGGGGCGATTGCTGAAGCCTACAGGGAAATGGGTGAGGGCCTGGTGGCAGTGCGTTCCTCGGCCACCGCTGAGGACCTGCCGGAAGCCTCATTCGCCGGTCAGCAGCGAACCTTTCTCAATGTGGAGGGGGAGAGCGAGGTCATTGCTGCGGTGCAAGGCTGCTGGGCCTCCCTTTTCGAGCCCCGTGCCATCTTCTATCGCGCTCAGCATGGTTTCGACCATCTAAAGGTTGGCATTGCTGTTCCGGTGCAGCGGATGGTCCAGTCGGAGTGCTCCGGTGTCCTCTTCACCGTGGAACCTGTTACCAGCGACGATGGCAAGGTGGTTATTGAAGCGGGCTACGGTTTGGGGGAACTCATCGTCTCCGGGGAGATAACCCCCGACCTCTATGTGGTGGAAAAGGAAGGGCTAAAAATCCTGGATAAGAGCATCGCGCGTCAGGAATGGCAACTGGTACTCGATGCTAAAGGCAAAGAGCTAGGGGAAACTAACGTCAGGGTGCCCGTTCCCTGGGCGGCTCAACGCAAGCAAAAACTGCCAGACGAGGACATCGTAGCCCTGGCCCAAATTGGCAGGCAGCTCGAAGAGCTATACGCTTTTCCTCAGGATATCGAGTGGGCTAAAGAGAAGGACTTGCTCTTTATCGTGCAGACGCGTCCTGTAACCACGATAAAGCCTCCCGAGGCGGAAGAAAAAGTCAAGGAACCAGAGGCCAACGTCCTCCTCACCGGCTCCCCTGCCAGCCCGGGTATGGCTTCTGGGCCGGTGAAGATAGTTGGTCACGCCTCTGAGATCGACAGGGTTTTGGAGGGGGATATTTTGGTGGCCGGGATGACCGACCCTGATTTCGTTCCCGCGATGAAGCGGGCAGTGGCTATTGTAACAGATAAAGGGGGTAGAACCTCCCATGCCGCCATTGTAAGCCGTGAGCTGGGGATTCCCTGTGTCGTGGGCACGGAGAGGGCGACCCAGGTTTTGAAACCGGAGCAGGTGATTACTGTGGATGGCGCACGGGGGAGGGTGTTGGAGGGCGCTGTGGTCAGGAAAGAGATTTATGCCCCCACTATTATCCCTAAGGCCAGGATCAGAACTACGACCAAAGTCTATGTAAATCTGACTGAGCCGGAGTTGGCGGAAAAGGTCGCTGCCCAGGATGTCGATGGCGTGGGGCTGCTTCGCGCTGAGTTCATGATCGCCCAGATTGGAGAGCACCCCCGCTATATGCTTAAGCAAGGCAGGGGTCAGAAGTTTGTGGAGAGGCTGGCTAAGGGGGTTTTCACCTTTGCTCAGGCCTTCTATCCCCGGCCTGTGGTCTATCGGCTCACGGACTTTAAGACCAATGAATACCGCAATCTCAAGGGAGGGAGGGAGTTCGAGGAGGTGGAGGAGAACCCCATGCTTGGCTACAGGGGCTGTTCCCGATACGTGAAGGAGGTGGACGTCTTCAGGCTGGAAACGGAGATGGTAAGGAGGGTGAGGGAGAAGTATAACAACCTGTGGGTGATGATCCCCTTCGTGAGAACGGTGCCCGAGCTTGGACTGGTGATGAGGATGCTCAAAGATGAGGGATTACGCTCGGCGAAGGATTTCAAGATCTGGATGATGGTGGAGGTGCCGTCCAATATCTTCTTGCTCGATAGGTTCATCAACTTGGGGCTCGATGGCATCTCCATCGGCTCTAACGACCTCACCCAGCTCGTCTTAGGGATAGATCGGGATAACCTCAAGCTAGCGGAAGAGTTCGATGAGCGAAATGAGGCAGTAATGGTGGCTCTGAAAAGGGCGATCAGGGGCTCGGTCAGGAGAGGAATCACCTCTTCCATCTGTGGCCAGGCACCTTCGTTCTATCCCGAGCTCACCGAGAAGCTTGTGGAATGGGGGATAACGTCTGTGTCGGTGAGCCCCGATGCCATCGAGCAGACCAGGGAGATAATTGCTAAGGTTGAAGGGAGGCTTTCCAGTCCCTCGCTGTGGAGGAGGATTGCTCGCGCATCGAGCTATGGTTCATCATGATATACGCCATCGCCTAGAGGAAAGGGAGGAGAGGCTTTCGCCTTACGCCATGAGGAGCAGGCTCTCCAAGGGGAGGCTGAGGCTTGAGAAGCCCTGCCCCATGCGCACCGAGTTTCAGAGGGACCGCGACCGCATCATCCACTGTAAGGCTTTTCGTCGCTTGAAGCATAAGACGCAGGTTTTCATCACCCCTTTAGGGGATCACTATGTGACCAGGCTCACCCATACCCTGGAGGTATCGCAGATCGCTCGCTCTATAGCGCGGGCCCTGGACCTCAATGAGGACCTGGCCGAGGCCATCGCCCTCGGTCACGACCTGGGCCACACGCCTTTTGGTCATGTGGGCGAGGAGGTGCTCAACGAGCTCTTTAGTGAGGGCTTCAGGCATAACGAGCAGAGCCTGAGGGTGGTTGACCTTCTGGAGAAGGATGGAAACGGGCTGAATTTGACCTCGGAGGTGAGGGAGGGAATCCTGAAGCACTCAAAGACAGGGGCAGACATCCTGGGCGAAGAATGGGGGGCGGTGGATACCCTTGAGGGGCAGGTGTGTAAGATAGCAGATATCATTGCTTATATCAACCACGACATCGGGGATGCGGTGAGGGCCGGCATTATCACCGAGGACGACCTTCCCCGCGCCGCCATCGAGCTTCTGGGGCGATCCCATTCTGAGAGGATCAATACTTTGGTCTCGGATGTCATCAACACTTCATGGGAGAAACCGGTTATAAGCATGAGCCCCGAGGTAGTGGAGGCGGCAAATATCCTGCGCCAATTCCTCTTTGACCGGGTATATGGCGTGGCAAGGGGGGAGGCAGAGCGGGCCAGGGAGGTAGTTCGCCTCCTCTATGGGCACTTCTCAGAACACGAGGAAAAGCTGCCCTCAGAGTATGCCGGGCGCGATGACAATTTGGCGCGCAAGGTGGTTGACTATATTGCTGGTATGACCGATAATTATGCTCTTCGCCTGGCGGAGGAGCTTGATGAGCGTTATTGATGAGATAAAGCAGAGGCTGGATATAGTGGATGTGGTATCAGATTATGCCACGCTGAGGAAGTCCGGGCGTAGCTTCAAGGCCCTGTGCCCATTTCACACCGAGAAGACCCCCTCCTTCTTCGTCTTCCCCGAGCGTCAGAGCTGGCGTTGCTTTGGCAGTTGCGCCACCGGCGGTGACATCTTCTCCTTTGTCATGAAAAAGGAGGGCATCGACTTCGGCCAGGCGCTTCGGCTCTTGGCTGAGAGGGCGGGGGTAACACTGGTATCGAAGCAAAGGGAGAAAGCCGAGGAAGAGCAATGGGAAAGGCTTTACCAGGCAAATGAGGCCGCCGCCCATTATTACCAGCATCTGCTGCTTGATACCAAAGCAGCTGAGAAGGCGAGAAGCCATCTCGAAGGGCGAGGTGTGGCTCAGGAAGCGATAGCTAGCTTCCAGCTGGGGTTCAGCCACGGTAGCTGGGATGCGTTACTCAGACACCTGATAAGCAGGGGCTACGGTGAGGACGAACTTTTGGCTGCCGGCCTAATTGTGGAAAAGGAGGGTGGGGGAAGGCGTGACCAATTTCGAAATCGGCTCATGTTTCCGATAAGGAATGAGAAGGGACGAGTTGTTGGCTTTGGCGGCCGCGCCCTCGATGACACCGTGCCTAAGTATCTCAATTCCCCGCAGACGGTGATCTTCGATAAAAGCGGCATTCTCTACGGCATCGACCGCGCCCAGGGTGCGATCAGGGAGCAGGGCTTAGCTATCATAGTCGAAGGCTACATGGACGTCATCGCTGCCCACCAGCAGGGCATAACCAATGTGGTTGCTTCCATGGGCACCTCCCTTACCGAGAAACAGGTGATGGCGGTTAAAAGGCTGACCAGAAACCTCACCCTGGCGCTGGATGCCGATGCCGCCGGGGAGGAGGCTACCCTTCGCGGCCTCAACATCGCCCGGCAGGCCTTCAGTGAGCGGCTGACTTCCTTGCCCGATTGGATGGGAGGCACCTCCAGGCTCAAGGCAAACCTGAGGATTATCCTTCTCCCCCAGGGAAAGGACCCCGATGAGGTGATCAGGGAGAGCCTGGAGACTTGGCACCATCTGGTTGTGGAGGCCTTGCCGTTAATGGACTATTTCTTTAAAGCGGTGATGTCGAAATTTGACCTCAGCAGGGATGAGGACAAGGCATTTGCTGCCGAGCAGCTTTTGCCCCTCGTTTCGGAGATCGAGGATGGTGTGGAGCGGGAGCTCTATCTCAAAAGACTCGCTGGCTTGATCGGGGTGAATGAAAAGACGCTTGCAGCGAGAGCAGCTGAGCTGCGACCGACAAAGAGGGAGCGGACGAGAAGGGCGGTATCGCTTTCCCCTGCCCAGCCCTTCCGTCACCCGCAGGAGGAATATTGCCTCTGCCTTTTACTTCAGCATCCAGAGCTGAGGGAAAGGGGAGAGCAGCTTTTGCCTGAATACTTCGAAAGCACAGAAAATCGCGAGCTTTTCCTTGCCTGGCGTGATTCTCTGGGGATGGAGACGCTGCGCCAGAGCCTTGATGTCAATCTTCATCATCATCTTGAATCGTTGATCAACAGGGCACTGCCTCCTGCCAGTGAAAGGGAATTTGAGGCTGCCTTTGTTGATTGCCTGCGGCGGCTGGAGGAGCAAAGGCTGAGAAGGTTGAAGGCGCTGGAGGAGGTGCTTATTGCCGAGGCGGAGTCCGAGGGCGATAAAAACGTAATAACAGAGCCGGTGGAAACGCTGCTTCAAAAGGCATTAGAACCAAGTACCCAGTTAAAAGACGTGTTCGAAAAAGGAAGAAGAGAGCAAAAAGGAGCACAACAATGAGCCTGGGAGAGAGCGAACATCTAGGGAGGCTTAGTCCTAAGAAAAAGGGCTTTGGGCGTTCGGATGACCTCTCTGATATGAGGTCGAATCGAGACCTGGATCAGCTGGAGGACATCTATAACGCTCTATCCGGCAGCGACATGATTGTGGAGGAAGTGAGAGGGCCAGAGGAAGCAGCCAGATCGGAGGAAGTGGAGGAGCCGAAGCCCGAAATTGAACCTGAGGTGGCGCTGGAAACGGCGCTCGAGGAGCAAGAGGTCATCGATGACCCGGTGCGCATGTACCTTCGTGAGATCGGCAGGGTATCCCTTTTGAGCGCCGCTGATGAGAAGTCCCTGGCAAGCAAGATGGAGCTAGATCGGTACGTGAGTAAGATTGAGCAGGATTGGTCGGACAGATTTGGCAGACCGGCTTCGGCTGCTGATGTCATGCTCACTGTCCTAGAGCGGCTGTGCCAGTCTTCCCCCGTTGTTAATATTGTGGCCGAAGAGCTTCGCTTGCGTCCATCAGTGAGCCTCCAGGAACTAGTCTCCGACCCCATGCTCCGCGCTGCTATAGATAACGCGGTCAGTCAGGAACTAATACGGATCCTCGCTGAGAGAACGGGGGAAACTCCCATCGAGGCGGAACGAGCGCTGGTGGGCCTATCATTAGATACCCGCCTGTTACCGCCGGCGATTCTGGAGGTTGTGGGTGATAAAACCCTCACTGAGATAAGCATCCTATTACATGACTCTCGCTTCCTTGGTTCCCTCCTGGCTAAGGGAAGGGCTATGGAGGCCTATCTGGAAATGATCGACCGCGAGGCAGCGCGGTCGGAAAAGCACCTTACTGAGGCCAACCTGCGACTGGTCGTCAGCATCGCCAAGAAGTATATCGGCAGAGGGATGTCTCTCCTCGACCTGATTCAGGAGGGCAATATAGGGCTGATAAGGGCAGTGGAGAAGTTCGACTATCGCAAGGGATACAAATTCAGCACCTACGCCACTTGGTGGATCAGGCAGGCGATTACCAGGGCCATCGCTGACCAAGCTCGCACTATCCGCATCCCGGTTCACATGGTGGAGACCATCAACAAGCTGCTTCGCATCAGCCGGCGCCTGGTTCAGGAGTATGGACGGGAGCCCACCAGCGAGGAGATCGGAGAGGGGATGGACATCACCCCGGAAAAGGTGCGGGAGATCATTAAGGTGTCCCAGGAGCCAGTATCGCTGGAGACCCCGGTCGGTGAGGAGGAGGATAGCCATCTTGGCGACTTCATTGAAGATCGTGGCACCATGGCACCTGCTGAGGTGGCCTCTCACCAGCTTCTTAAAGAGCAGATCGATGATGTGCTTTCCTCCCTCAATCCCAGAGAGTGTCGAGTACTTCAACTGAGGTTTGGCCTAGAGGACGGGCGCAGCCGCACCCTGGAGGAGGTGGGCCGGGAGTTTGGCGTCACTAGAGAGCGCATTCGCCAGATCGAGGCCAAGGCGCTGAGGAAGCTGCGCCATCCCAGCCGCTCAAAGAAGCTGAAAGATTACTTAGAGTAGGGCGATTTTGCAAGCAGTAAGAACTATCTTCTTATTTTTCGGCGCTGTCTTTGCCTTGTTGCTGATCGCTATCGGCATCGTTGGTTATCTCGTCACTGGTCCCGCAGCCAGGGAGGTGGGGGCTAACGCGATACCGATAACCGAGGAAGCGGTACAGAGCTTGGACGATAAGATCGACGTCTTGGAGCAAGAGGTAGATGCGGCCATCGCTAGGGGGGAGCATAGACTACATTTATTAATCATCACCGAGGAGGAAGCCACCTCCAAGATACAGGCGCTCTCCGATGAGGGAGAGACCGGAGTCGATATTGACCATATTCAGATCCGTTTCATTGATGGCAGGGTGCACGCCTTTGCCAAGATTGATGTTGTCATCAGCCTCCAGGTGTCGCTTCAAGCTGAAATAGAGGTCAATGACGGAGAAGTCGAAATCAAAGTTGTGCGCTTCAATGTGGGTCGTGTTTCCATCCCCAGCACACTAATTGACCAGGTGATGAGAGCCGTTATGGGGAGGGTGCACGAGAGGCTGGAGGCGGATATCGACATAGAATTAGAGCAAATCACCGTTGAGAACGGTCAGATGATTGTTGCCGGGATAACCAAGTAGTTTTTTCTAACGGAGCATGTCGAGCAGGCCTCTTCCGCGTGTCATCTGCTTCACCAGCTTTTGTGTTTGGCGAAACTGATTTAAGAGTTGGTTAACATCCTGTGGCGTTGTGCCACTGCCTCGGGCGATGCGGCGTCTTCTGCTACCATCGATGATATCCGGGTTGCGGCGCTCCTTAGGGGTCATGGAAAGGATAATGGCCTCGATTTTTTTAATTTTGCTTTCATCCATCTCGATGGAGGCGCGGCGAGCGATGGCGGAAAATCCAGGGATCATCTCCACCAGTTGACTTACAGGCCCCATCTTCTGCATCTGTTCCAGTTGCAATAGAAAGTCCTCGAGGTCGAGGGTGGCATGGCGGAGCTTCTTCTCCAGCTTTTTTGCCTGCTCCTCATCGAGGGTCTTCTCCGCTTTTTCGATCAGGGTAAGCATATCCCCCATGCCTAAGATGCGCGATGCCAAACGGTCGGGATGGAAGATTTCGAAGGCATCTGTCCTCTCACCGGTTCCGATGAACTTAATCGGCACCCCGGTAACCGCCTTGATCGACAGGGCCGCCCCGCCGCGGGCATCGCCATCTATTTTGGTCAGGATCAGCCCGGTGAGCCCCATTCTGGCGTGGAACTCCTCGGCGGCGCGCACTGCGTCTTGCCCGGTCATGGCGTCCACCACCAGGAGCACCTCGGAAGGTTTGAGCTCCCGCTTCATCCTGGCCACCTCCTCCATCATGGCTTCATCAATGTGGAGGCGACCTCCGGTGTCGGCGATGACCCAGGCGCAAGCCAGCTCTGTGGCTCGCTTCAGGGCATGAGCACAGATGGATGCCGGCTTTGATGATATATCTTCTTGGTAAACCGGGATGTCGAGCTGGTTGCCGAGCACCACTAGCTGCTCTACGGCGGCTGGTCGGCGCAGGTCGGCGGCAACGAGTAGGGGGCGCTGCCCCGAGCTTTTCAGGTGCAGGGCCAGCTTTGCCGCAGTGGTTGTTTTCCCCGAGCCCTGGAGCCCGACCAGCATTACCATTGTCGGGGGGCGGCTGGCCTGCGCCAGCAGGGTGGGACCCCCGCCCAAAATGGCAATAAGCTCCTCATTGACTATCTTGACCACCTTCTGGGCCGGGGTCAGGCTTTCCAGTACCTGGGCCTCCAGGGAGCGCTCCCGCACCTGGGCGACGAAATCCTTCACCACCTTGAAGTTGACATCGGCCTCGAGGAGGGCGAGCCTCACCTCCCTGAGCGCCTCATCAATGTCCCTCTCTGTGAGCCTACCCTTGCTGCTCAGACGGCTAAAAACGGTGCCCAGCTTTTGCGACAAGACCTCAAACATTTC
>JABUBL010000128.1_pt1 | contig 18052 bp, 16 predicted proteins | sample 7240371 | NCBI WGS metagenome assembly JABUBL01 (sample SAMN07256343, study PRJNA390944) | subsurface metagenome | isolation source: Methane hydrate marine sediment | place: Pacific Ocean: Eastern North Pacific, ODP site 1244 | collected 2002
TCTGTGACCAACTCTTAATATTATTATCTTATTGCCTTCTAAGTCAAAAATAACTCTATGGTCTCCAATTCTAAATCTATAACTACCTAATCTTTTATCCAATAACTTTATTGAATCTATAACAGGATTTTGTTTTAGTTTCTTAAGAGCTTTTTCTATCTTCTTTTGAACTACTATATCCAATTTTTGAATATCTTTAAGAGCTCTTTTTGTATAGAGAAGTTTGTAGTTATTTCTAGAGTTTACCGAAGACTTCATGATGTGTATAAAGACAGCCTTTCTTAGCATCCTTACGTGCTTCTTTTATAGATTTGAGGTAGTTTGGTGAGTGAGCTGCAAGTAAATCCTCAAAGAAATCAAGATTTACTAGAGCTGACACAGCGTTCCCCTTTCTCCCAATAATTAAAAAGTCTCTTTTCTTTTCAATCTCAGACAAAACATCTGCAAGATTTTGTCTTAATGTAGATACTTGAATAATTTTACTCATCCTATTTTTATCTCCTATTTAAGTATTTTTTAAATCAAAAAAATTCTATAAAATTAATTGTACATTTATATATTACATAATAATTGTACAAATATCAACTATTTCTGAATATTAATTCTTATAAAATTTATAAATTGTTTTAATAATATCCTTTTTTGGATAAACAATTAAACTGAATAAATACTAAACTTAAAATCGAATGTTTATATATTAATGTGCCAATATTTTACTTGTTAACAATACAGATAATCTAATAAAATTTAACAAGCTAAAATGAGAAAATTATAAGAGAGGATATTAAAAGTTTTTAAGAGAAACATTTTAAGATATGATATTATAAAATTTTAAAAAGAAATGAAAAAATCACAAGAAGATTAATATATAAAAAATTATAAACTATAAAGAATTATTAGTCTGTTTTTTGGAAGGGTATTTGAATGAGTAAAATAATTTTGATAAATGGAACAGTTATCACTTTAGATCATGAAAATAGAATAATTGAAAATGGGGCAGTGCTAATTGAAGAAGATAGAATAACAAAAATTGGAATATCATCTGATCTTTTAGCTAAGTATAAACAAGATGTTATAGAAATAATCGATGCTGAAGGTGGGTTAATTTTACCTGGTTTTATCAATGCTCATTCTCACACTTATAGCGCTTTTGCTCAAGGAATGCCTCTTGAGAAGAAACTACCCGACAATTTTCTGGAGATACTACAGAAAATCTGGTGGAAAGTTGATTTAGCTCTAAATGAGGAGGACATATATTATAGTGCTTTAATATCTGCAATAGATGCTATAAAATCTGGAACTACTACAATAATTGACCATCACGCCAGTCCAAATTCCTGTGCAAATAGTTTAAAAAGAATCTCTGAAGCTTTAATTAAAGTTGGTCTTAGAGGTTGTCTTTCCTATGAAGTTTCTGATCGTAATGGAGAAGACTCAGCTTTAGAAGGAATTGAGGAAAATATAAGACACATAAAATGGTGTGATGAGAAAAAAAATTCATTAATATCAGCATCTTTTGGACTGCATGCACCATTTACCTTATCGGATGATACTTTAAGAATCTGTACTAAAGAAGAGAAGAAGTTTAAAACTGGTTTTCATATCCATTTAGCAGAAGGACTTGATGATGTTATAGATAGCACAGAAAAGTACAAGACAACAGTTACCAATAGGATGAAACGAAGGGGAATTTTGGGTGAGAAAACAATAGCTGCTCACTGTATTCACTTGGTCAAAGAAGATTTAGATATTTTGTATAAAACCAAAACTAATATTGTTCATAACCCCAGGTCAAATATGAATAATGCAGTAGGAGTTGCTCCGATTATTGAAATGTTTGATATTGGAATAAGACCTGGACTTGGTACTGATGGTATGGGTATGGATATGACAAGAGAGGTTTATACATCCTGGCTTCTTCAAAATCATAATAAAGCAACACCCTTCAGCTTTTCACTTGATGAAGCTTATCAGATGCTAACATACAATAATGCAAAAATAGCTTCAAAATTCTTTACTTTAAAATTGGGTAATCTGGAAATTGGGAATGCTGCAGACATTATTGTTATTGATTATAAATTACCCACACCTTTAAATCGGAGCAATCTTTTTTCTCATCTACTTTTCGGTTCTGAAACATGGATTGTAAAAGACACAATAATAAATGGAAAGATTGTTATGAAGGATAGGAAAATTGCTACTATTAATGAACCTGAAGTGATAAAAAAAACTTTTAAGTTAGCTTCTAAACTATGGGATAGAATATATCAGGAAAAAGATTAAAAAATAAATACTTTGTTATTGCGAGGAGTGAGATTTCTCATTTGTCATTGCGAGGAGCTTAAGTAGATTCTTCACTACGTTCAGAACAGGCTGCGCAATCTCATTACACAAAAGGTGAAAGGTATTGGAGAATCTTCACAGATTTTTTCTAGGTAGAGATTACTGAGTTTATCCCTTCATTTCGTTCGAGGACAGGCTCTGATGAAGATTGCAAAGTTTATCCTGAGTGAGATTGCTTCGCTATCGCTCACAATGACAACCAGGACATGGCTCGTAATGACAAACAGAACTTGGCTTGCAATGACAAAAATATATTTTAACACTTATTTAGAGAGGAGAGAAGTTGGCAAATTTAGAAATTGAGATTTGTGGTATAAAGATGAAAAATCCTATAATGCCTGCTGCTGGACCACTGGTAAGAGATGTGGAGTCAGTTAAAAAAGTAGTTGAAGCAGGGGTTGGGGGAGTTGTTACAAAAACTATATCTACTAAACCAGCAAAAGTTCCTCACCCAAATATGGCAGTTGATGGAAAACTATTTTTTAATTCAGAACTCTGGTCAGAAATACCATGGCAGAGATGGATAACCCAGATATTTCCTTCCATTAAAGAAATGGGGGTTCCACTAATAATTAGCATGGGTTATACAGGTGAAGATATATCTTTTTTAGCACCAAAGATAGCAGATTTAGCAGATGCAGTTGAGTTATCAACACATTATTTAGGGGATGACCCAAAACCTATGTTAGGTGCAATACGCGCAGCTAAAGAAAATCTCGATATTCCAGTATGGGTTAAAGTAAGTCCGAATGTGAGAGATGTTGGACTTATGGCTAAACAGGCAATGGAAGCGGGAGCCGATGCCATTGTCGCTATAAATTCATTAGGACCAGGTCTTTCTATAGATATAAATAAAAAATCATCAAGACTTGGTGGAAAATTCGGATATGGATGGGTTTCTGGACCTGCAATTAAGCCTTTAGCACTTAGATACGTGTATGAAATATCAAAAAATGTAGATATTCCAGTTATTGGTGTGGGAGGAATAAGCAAAGCTGAAGATGTAGTTGAGATGATGATAGCTGGGGCGTCAGCAGTTCAAATATGTACTGCAGCGATACTTAAAGGTCCAAAATTTTTTACAAAGATAATAGAGAGGTTAGAAAAGATTTTAGATAAATATGAATATAAAAATATATCTGAAATTATTGGTTTATATTCTAAAAGGGAAGCAAGCGAAAAAATTCCAAGTTACACAGCACCTCCAATTATAGATTTTGATATCTGTAATTTATGTGAAAGGTGTGTAAAAAGCTGTGTTTACAACGCTCTATCTATAGTAGAAAATAAACTAAAATTAGATAAAAATAAATGCGCTATCTGTGGTCTTTGCGTTACCCGTTGTCTTATTGATGCTATAAATTTTACCTAAAACTCACATCTATATTATTTAATCTTATATCTTCATTTAAATCTAATCTTTTATTAAAAATCAAAAGAACAATTTTGAAAATATGTATAATTAATAAATAATTGTTGTATAATATCTAAAATTTGTTTGAGATTATTTCTTATCTATTGAATTTGTATAGGCTTTTAGATATTAGAAAATGATTTTGATAAATAAAAATTAATAATATATAGATTTAATAAATTTTAAATTGTTAAAGAACAGTCAATCTTTGAAAATTGATTACCGAGTAAAGTTAAAATTGAATTTTATATTATAAAATAATATTCTTAGGTTGTGATATGGATATAATTATTAAAAATGCCCAGATAGTTAATGTCTTTACCGGGAAAATTGAAAAAGGTGAGGTTGGAATTTCAAATGGAAAGATAGTCACAATATCTAATGAGATAGACACTGAAGAGCCAATTAAAAAAAGTAATGATAAAGTTATTAAAGAATCCCCTAAAATTATAGATGCGGAGGGTAAATATTTAATTCCTGGTTTGATCGATTCTCACGTACATATTGAAAGCTCTTATATGATTCCCACGACATTAGCCCCCCTTCTTATCAGTTGTGGAACAACCATGATTGTTGCAGATCCCCATGAAATCACAAGTGTTCTTGGTGTGAAGGGCATACTTTACATGTTTGAAGAAGCAAAGAGAACAAAAATGAAAATCTATTTCACCATGCCATATAGGATTTTGAAAAGACTGATAAGTGAAGGGTATTATGAGAAATATTCAAGAAGCATCATAGGACTTGGCGAAGTTTCACCATATCTATTTTCAACTGAAGAGGAGTATATTGAAGCGTGTAATTTTGCTAGGGAAAATGGATTTATAATAGAAGGTCATTTGGGAGCCAATTATAGCGACAGAAGATTAGATGAAGCTGCTTGTTTAGGAGTTTCATCATGTCATGAATCAATTAACCAGGAGGAGGCTCTTAAAAAGTTAAAAAGAGGGATAACTCTAATTGTCAGAGAGGGATCAGCGGCGAAAAACCTTGAAGATATTTTAACCAATATAAAAAGCAAGGTTAAAGATACCAGAAATATGGTTTTTGGAACAGATGATTTAGAAATATTAGACATTTTTTCTAAGGGTCATATAGATAACTGTTTGAGAAAAGCTGTTAGAGTTGGGTTAGATCCCGTAGAAGCAATACAGATGGCAACAATAAATGCTGCAAAACATTTTAAATTAGATAACATGATTGGGAGCATAGCTCCTGGTAAATTAGCAGACCTTGTTCTAATTAACAATTTGAGTGATTTTACTGCAGAAATTGTGATGATAGAGGGAAGTGTAATTTATGAAGCTGGGAAGTTTCGTCACAGACTCCGTAAGGCTCAAATTCCATATTATCTGTTAGATAGCATAAAAGTAGAAAGAAAGTTGGAACCCAAGGACTTTGAAATTAGAGTTAGAGAAGATTGTAAAAAGGCAATAGTAAGAGTAATAGGAGCGATTGATGGTCAAATTACATCAAAATTTATAAAAGCAAAACTAAAAGTCAAAGGTGGAAATGTCTTAAGGGATTTGGAAAATGACATATTAAAAATAGCAGTTATAGACAGATACAAACCTGAAGGTAAGGTCACGGTGGGATTCATAAATTCTTTTTGTCTAAAGGAAGGAGCGATTGCAACTAGTATTGCTCATGATGAGCATAATATTTTAGTAGTAGGAGCAACTGATGAGGATATGGCATTAGCAGTAAATGAAATAATCAATATGCAAGGGGGTCTGGTTGTTGTAAATGATGGGATGGTTTTAGCTAAAGTGAGTCTTCCAATTGCTGGACTGATGACAAATCAGGGTCCGGTAGAACTTCATGAGGATGTTCATAATCTTCATAAAGAAGTTGAAAAATTGGGAATTGGTTTAGAATCTCCATTTATGACCTTATCTTTCTTATGTCTCCCAATTCCAGAACTAAAAATAGACACAAAAGGTATTCTTGATGTATATAAAGGAAAATACGTCAGTCCAATCGAATCCTGCAACTAATATAATTATTTACAAATCTAAACGTGGAATTATTAATATAGACTAAATGTGAGGAAAGAAATGAGAGATTTTTCTTATTGGTATGAAATAATAGTAATAGCTATATTTATTCTTATACCCATTTTGATAACTACTGCAATCATTCTTTCTTTTAAATTTATGCTTAAAAAAAGAGATAAAAAAATAGATGAACTCCATGAAAAGATAATATCTTTAGAGGAAACACAAAGCAAGGAAATTAAATCCAGAGAAAGTCAAAGTAAAGAATAGTTAAATGGTTAATATAGATACTGTTTCTATGTGATAGGTATGGGGAAACATATCTATTGGCTGAACTTCTTTGAGTTTATATCTATATCCTCCTCCAATTAACATTGCTAAATCTCAAGCCAAAGTTGTGGGATTACATGAAACATAAACAATTTTATCCTTTGGGACCAATAATTTCTTCATTTCTCTCAAAGACCTCATAAATTCCAACATGTCCCCAAAAATCTTCAATTCTCATTCCATTAATGTTACCTTCATTTTTTCCATTAACAAGTATCCTAACTCTTTTTACCTGGGGAATTTCTGTTAATGTGTTAACAATTGAAAAAATTGCTAATGGTTCAGTAGTTGAACTGTGTGGTATCTCATGATCAAGAATTATATCTTTACTAAAATCAACGATTACCAAATCCTCTTCTATTATCATTGAATTTACTTTTGTACTACTTGGAAGAGTAGGAGATAGTTCTTTACTAACAGGACCTTTAATTAACTCCTCCATTAAAATTAGTTGTAACTCTTTGTCTAATTCAACTTCTCTTATCTCCTCTATTAAAAAGCACTGTTTCTCACCACATTTTGAAAAATAAAGAGTTATTGCTTGTGTGGGAATCGGAGTTATTGGTTCTTCCTTAAATATGAAGTTAATTATTTTTTGACAGCACGTGATTGATAAGGTGATTAAAATGATAATTAATAGAATAATAGATATTTTGCTAATTAATTTATTAAATATTTTTAAAGGTTTTATATTAATAAAATTCATTCCGATAACCCCCATAATATTTTAATTATTTTAAAAGATACATTATTTAAAAAATTTATTCTTAAATTCTCTATTAAAAATTTTTTCCATATAATATTATAAATACAAATGAAAGTAATTTATTAAAAATTTCATATCTGATAATTAGACTTTTAAATTTAGTTTTAAGTTCAAAATTTAAGATGCAAATTCAATTTTATTTGGTATAGAATAAAAAGTAATTTTAATTTTATCTAATTTATTATTAGATTAAGAAATAATATTGATTTTAAAGATGTAATACTAAAATTTCAATTATGAAACAGTTTGTATTATTACATTAATTATGAGGAGATTTTGGTGAAAAAGGTAAAAGCTGAAATAGGAGTTTTTGGGGGAACTGGATTTTATTTGTTTTTGGAAGATATAAAGGAAGTATCTATAAAAACTCCTTATGGTGATACAAGTGATGTTATAACAATAGGTAATATAAATGGTAGGAGGGTTGCTTTTTTACCAAGGCATGGTAGAAATCATCAATACCCACCTCACATGGTAAATTACAGAGCAAATGTCTATGCCATGAAAGAATTAGGCATCAAAAGAATATTTGGACCATGTGCAGCTGGAAGTTTAAGTTTAGATGTAAAGCCAGGTGATTTTGTTGTCTGTAACCAATATATAGATAGAACTTCCGGAAGAAAGTCTACATTCTATGATGGACCAAAAACTACACATGTTAGTGGGTCAGATCCTTACTGTCCAGAAATGAGAAAAAAGGTTATAGAAACTGCTAAAGAATTGAACTTGCCTGTTCATGAAAACGGAACTGTGATTGTGATTCAAGGACCAAGATTTAGTACAAGAGCTGAGAGTAAGTGGTTTTCTTCATTGGGCTGGGAAGTTATTAATATGACTCAATTTCCAGAATGTCATCTAGCTAGAGAACTTGAAATTTGCTATGTGAACATCTCACTAATTACAGATTATGATGTAGGTCTGGAGGGTCATTCCGAGATAAAACCAGTAAGTCATGAAGAGGTAATCAGAGTCTTTAAAGAAAATAATGAGAAATTAAAAGAGCTAATTTTTAAGTGTATCCCAAAGATTCCGGAAAAAAGAAATTGTATTTGTTCCAAAGCATTAGAAGGGGCTAGTTTTTAGTATTAAGAAAGGGGATAATTCTAATAAATTAACCTTTGTATTTAAAAGTGTTAGAAGGAGTTAATTTTTAATGTTAAAACGCGGTATAAAATTATTTAAAATTTTTGGAATTGAAGTAGGTTTAAACTGGAGCTGGTTTTTGATTTTTATTTTGGTCATAATTTCACTATCAACTGAATATTTTCCTACACTGTATCCACAATTTAATACTATAACTAATATAATTTTAGGTGTTATAACAGCGATATTTTTCTTCACATCAATACTCATTCATGAACTTTCTCATTCAGTTGTTGCAAATATGACCGGCGTTTCAATAAAAAGGATAGACTTGTTTATATTTGGTGGTGTTGCTCAGATGAGCAGCCCTCCAAAAACCGCAGTTCAAGAATTTTTGATGGCAATTGCAGGTCCATTTGCGAGTTTCATTCTTTCATTTTTTTTTGGAATATTCTGGCTTGGATTTAAAGTTACAAATTTCTCAATCCTTCCCATAATTGCCTTTTTTGGTTATCTATCTCTAATTAACATGATTTTAGGACTTTTCAATCTTCTTCCAGGATTTCCTTTAGATGGTGGGAGGATTTTAAGGTCAATTCTATGGTATTTTACAGATGATATTTTATCATCTACGAGAATTGCCTCAATTTTAGGACAGATATTAGGATATGGTATGGTCACATTTGGTTCAATATCAATATTTTTATCAGTATTTATATATCAACTTAGAAATTTTAGTGGCTTATGGCCTATAGTTTTAGGATGGTTCCTCCAAAACTTGGCTAAAGGGAGTTATCAACAGGAGGTCATAAGATCATCTTTAGCAACAGTTTTGGTTAAAGATGTTATGAGAAAGCAATTCCAGACATTAGATCCAGACACAACTCTGGACAATCTAATTAGAAATTGGTTTATGGTCTATGATTATAGAATTTTCCCAGTCCTCGAGAATGAAAAAATAATAGGAACCATTTCTACTGAAGATGTAAAAATAATACCTAAAGATAGAAGGCTTACAACAAAAGTTATGGAAGCTTTAAAACCAATAAAAGAAAGTCAAATCATAAATTCAGAATCAAATGTGATAGATACTTTATATAAAATGAATGAAATTCAATCAAATTATCTTTTGGTTGTAGCTCAGGATAAATTGGTTGGTATTATTCATAGAAATGATATTTCAAGATATGTAAAGTTAAAGAGGGATTTTAAAATATAAAGGGCTAAGTCTTGCAATATAACAAAAGGTTTATCTAATTTAAAAATAATAGAAGCTTTGGGTATACTTTCTTGACTGAAAATGTCTGCGAAAGTATACCACAAAGCTATTTTAAAACTATAAAATCCAGGTCTTGTAATATAACAAATAATAAAAGAATTTTTAAACATGGTAAGAGCAAAGTTGATATTTGACCCCATTTCTGGTGGCGGAATAGGTAGCCAATATATTGACGATGTTGTAAAAAAATTAAAAACTAACAAAGTTGATTTAGACTTACACACAACAAAAGATGTTGGAGATGCCAAAGAGGTAACTGAAGAGATCAAAGAAGATGAATTTGATGTTGTAGCAGTAATGGGTGGAGATGGAACTATAAATGAAGTAATAAATGGTCTTTTACCATCTAAAATACCCATAGTAATAATTCCATCTGGTGTTGCTAATTTATTTGCTAATGAAGTAGGAATTCCTATAAATCCATTAAAAGCATGTGAGGCCATTTATAAAGGGAATTTATATGAAGTTGACATTGGTAGAATTGATGACAGCTATTTTCTATCTTTAGCCAGCATAGGTTTTGATTCTTATGTACTTAAAAGCACCCCACCTTCACTAAAAAGGAAGTATGGGAAATTAGCTTATATTTACACAGGATTAAAGACTGTTTTTTCTTATAAGTCTACCCCAATATATGTAGAGTTTAAAGATGGAGATATTATTAAAAAGAAAAAATGTTATTTTATGGTGATTGGTAATGTTAGCATCTATGGTTCTCCTTATGTGAAGATGACACCTAAAGCTTCAGTAACAGATGGGCTTTTAGATGTTTGCCTTTTTAAAAAGGAGAATTTCATTAATTATTTCCGTTATTTCTTGGGTGCTATATTTAGAATTCATACCCAATTTCCGGATGTTGAGTATTTTCAGACGGAAAAATTATATGTTGAAAGTAGAAAACCCATTATGGTAGAGACTGATGGAGATGTGTGGGGAGAACTACCAATAACCTTCTCAATAATAAATAAAGGTTTAAAAATCTTACTACCAAAATAAAAAAAATATTTTTATAACTATGTCATTGCGAGGGACAAAGTCCCGAAGCAATCTAATTAAAAAATAAATAAAGCAACTGTTAAAAGATTTGGGCATAGTTTCTTGACTGAAATGTCTTCGAAACCATGCCACAAATCTACTAATAACAATTAAATTTAATAAAATATTAAATTCTCATTAAAATAAATAATTTTACTAATGTAATCTTTTTAAAATAAGCTGATAAATGAATTTCATTTTACAAATTTTAGAAAGGTGTGAATTAAAAAGTGATTGAAATAACTAAAAAGCAATTAGCAAAAATGATTGACCATACAAATCTAAAACCAAATACTGATAGATATGATATTAACCAACTTTGTTTAGAAGCAAAGAAATATGGATTTTATGCTGTTTGTGTAAATCCAACATATGTTTCAATGGCTAAAGCAATGTTAAATGATACAGATGTAAAAGTGGATTCTGTTGTTGGATTTCCGTTGGGATACACTCCCACAGAGGTTAAAGCTTTTGAAACTGCAAAATTAATAGAAAACGGTGCAGATGAGATAGATACGGTTATAAATATAATTTTTGTAAAACAAAGGAATTATACTCAAGTAAGGGATGATATTAAGGCTGTGGTCGAAGCAGCTAATGGAAAAATTGTTAAGGTGATATTAGAAACTTGCTACCTGACTGATAAACAAATAATAAGAGCATGTAAATTAAGTAAGGAAGCTGGAGCTCACTTTGTAAAAACATCAACAGGATTTGGCCCATCAGGAGCAATAGTTGAACATGTAAAATTGATGAGAGAAACAGTAGGAGAGGAAATGGGTGTTAAGGCAGCTGGAGGGATTAGAACTTTTGATGATGTAATAAAAATGATTGAAGCTGGAGCAAATAGAATTGGAACAAGTAGTGGGGTTGAAATAATTGAAGGATTTAAAAAATAATCTTAAATTTAGTATGAGCATTAATAATATGTGAATATATTAATGGTGTTAGAATTTAAAGGATTTAAAAAGTGATTTTGAAAAGACATAAACCAATAGCAATATTTGATTCTGGAATAGGTGGACTTTCAGTTCTCATTGAAATAAAGAAAATTCTCCCTGATGAGAAGATAATATATCTTGCGGATAAGAAAAGACATCCCTTTGGTACTCGCTCTAAAGATGAGATAGAAAAGATTGTTTATGAGATAATCAATTTTTTAATCTCAAAAAATGTGAAAATGATTGTTATTGCTTGTAATACTGCCTCTACAATTAAATTAGATGATTTAAGAAAGGAATATGAAATTCCAGTTATTGGTATGATAGAACCTGAAGTGGTTTCCCAATATATTAATAAATTTAGGGGAAATTCGGTAGGTTTAATTGGCACTACTGCAACTATTAACAGCAAAGCATATGATGATGTTATTAAAAAATTAAATACTGATATTAAGCTATATTCTAAAGACTGCTCAAAATTAGTACCTTTAATAGAAACTGGAAAAATTGAGAGTGATAGTTTCAAAGAGGAATTAAATAATTGTTTATCCCTACTTCTTAGTGATGGAATTACAAATTTAATAATTGGTTGCACACATTTTTCTTTCATTATTGAGAGAATAAATGATTTATTAGGAAATAATGTAAATGTTTTTAACCCATCTAGATTTGTTGCTCATTATGTTAAGGAAAAATTGTCACATGAGGGACTTCTAAATAGTTTCAGGGAAATATATGAACCAGAGTATCTAATAACTTCTAAAAGAGATGAATTTATAAATACAGGTCATAAAATGACATCATTAGCTTTTAAAAATTTAAAACTAATAACCATTTAATCCTGGTTTTGAAGATTTAAATTAAACAGGACCTCAATATTAAATTTTATTTCAAATTTATAAAAATTCGTTATTAACTAATACTGAATAATCTACCAATATTTACATTGTTATTTTTTACAATTTTATAAATTATTATGAAGACTTTAATAATTAATTGCTATAGAGAACTGCCCGATAAGAAAATAAAAAATTATTGTGAACTGATAGATAATTTTAGCTCCCACGAGGTAGTTTATGATAAGGATGTAAAAAAGAATTTTAAAGTAAATGATTATAATGCTGTAATTATTTCAGGTTCGGAGGATTATATTTCAAAAGGAAAATATTTTAAAGATTTTTTAAAATTTTTAAAGAGTATAAAAATTCCGGTATTGGGAATTTGTTATGGTCATCAGATAATAGCAAAAGCATTTGGTGTAGGAATAATTCATGGTTTGAAAAAAATAATTAAACCTTATCCAAAAAATCCTGAGGAAGTTTTCATACTAAATAAGGATGAAATATTTCATGGATTAGACAACAATATAAGTGTTTATGAAAGTCATATAGAATATGTTAACCCTGAATATTTAAGTAAATTTGGTTTTAAATTATTGGCAAATTCTAAATCATGTCCTGTTGAAACAATCAAACATCTTGATAAGTCTCTATATGGAGTTCAATTTCACATTGAACGCTCTGGAGAAACTGGTAAAAAGATAGTAAGAAATTTCTTTGAATTTGTAGTTAGAAAATTTATAAATATTTGATAGACAATTTTATTGTAGATGTTAAGAATGATATTATGTTTTATAAGCCAATTTTCCATTCGGTGATTCATGTACAAATAGGTAAATTAATATAGCTGCTAATAATGCTCCAATTAAATTAGCAAGTATTGGTATCTTAAATCCGAAATTATCATACAAAATTCCACCAATAAAAGGTGCTGGAAATCCAAATACTCCTCTAAAAAATGACAATTTTCCTATAGCCTCAGCTCTTTTAGTTTTTTCTACGCTATTGGCAATAAGAGTTTTCACAGCTGGAACCCATGTTGATGCAACCATTCCCCACAAAAATGAAAAGACTAAAAATTGTTCATATTTATTTGATATTAAAAATCCAAGCATAACAATAACACCAACCAATTCTGATGTAATGAGGAATATTTTACATCCAAATTTGTCAATTAACTTTCCAACAGGTATTTGGGTAGCTGCCCAACTAAGTGAGAATAAACACTGCAAGATACCAATTTGTAAAATTGATACATTAAATGTTTTTCTTAACATTCCATGTAAAATGGCAGCACCAATTCCCCAAACAAATATATCTACTGTTGTAACAAAATAGAAATTTCTTAAGACCTTAGGGATTTTAAAACTTTCTTTTACGAGGGGTAAAAGCTTAGAAAAATTTAATTTATCTCTATTTTTTATAGATAGTGTTTCTTTTAGATAAAGTATGATAAGGATTAGACATATTATTTCAATGAAAATTGCAAAATAAAATACAGGAAAATAACCAAATGAATCTGCAATCTTTCCACCTAAGAAGGGAGCAAATATACCAGGAAATATGCCTGCAAACATAAATATTGAATAGCTAACCCCCATCCTTTTTTCTGATGCCGATTCAAATATAATAGAATCTAATGAAGGCCAAGAAATTGCAATAGCGCCAAAAAATAACATAGCAGGTATTAAAAATAAAGCCATTTGAGTATAACCAGCTATAAGAAAAAGAGTCAAAGCAGAAATAATAAATAAACTGGAAATTACTATATATCTCTTTCTCCCAGTTCTATCCGAGAGCCAACCCCCTAAAAGCTGGCTTATTGGGGATATAATTCCATTGTATGCTCCAATTCCTTCTAATAAACCAACAAAAGCCATTGATGGATTCAAACTTAGGAAGAACGGTTGTCTTATCGCCCATAGCATATTATAGTAAATTCCTCCCAAGAAATGGATAGAGGATAAAATATTTACATTACTTTTGGGATTATGATTTTTATTATTGTTTTTATTTTTATTTAGATTATTCTTCATTTTTATTACCTTTTAAATAATTAATTGTATTATAAATAGGTTAGGTAAATACCCAACCCCTTCGCTTTGCTTGTGGCAGAGAGTTAGTATATTTTATTCTTTACATTTTAAAATGATTCCATCCATAAGTATTTAAGGGTGTCATCTCTCCATTAGTTTTAACGATTTTTATACCAAATTTTCTATCTTTAATTTCTCCAATTTCAGTTACTTTTGTTTTGGTCTCCCTTTGAATTTTTTTAATAATTATTTCCACATTCTCTTTTGGAGTAGTAAAGAGTAATTCGTAATCTTCTCCTCCATGAAGGGCAAAGTTAAAAGGACTTTTTCCAATTGATTTTGCAAATGCCAAGGTCTCTTTAGATACTGGTATTTTTTCTTCCCAAATAATCGCACCTACATTGCTTGCTTCACAAATTTTAGCTAAATCACTTGATAAACCATCGCTTATATCCATCATACTATTCGCAAGATTACTCTTTGCTATAATTCTACCTTCCAATAATCTAGGATTAGGACTTAAATGAGCTTGTTTTAATTTTGTTTTGTATTTTTTTTCAAACTTAATATCTTCAAGCTTTAAATCTTGGTTTTCTATAATTTTTAATCCAGCTGATGAATCACCTAAATTTCCAGTTACAAGTATCTTATCATCAGGTTTTGCCCCGGATCTTAAAAGTAAAAGATCTGGCTTAATTTCCCCTACTAAGAATAGATCAATAAATATTTTGTCTTTTGATAGTGCTGTGTTTCCCCCAACTATGTCAATATTAAATTTTTTAGACTGTTCTTTTAGTCCTCTATAAATTTGCTCTACATATACAATTTTAGTATCTTTTGGCAATCCAATAGAAATTAATGCTTGTTTGGGAATACCCCCTTTAGCTGCAATATCACTGACATTTATTGCAACAACTTTTTTACCTAATTGATATGGTGTTATAGTTTCCTTTGTAAAATGTGTTCCTTCTATCAAAATATCACAAGTTAAAAGTAAATACTTTTCGGCCTTTGTTTTTACAACTGCAACATCATCTCCAACTCCCACAATAACACTCTCTTTATCAAGTGTTATATTTTTAGTTAGTCTCTTAATTAAACCAAATTCTCCAATATCATTTAGTTCCATAGTTTTTAATTTTATAGAATTAGTAAATTAACATAATTTCTACAAAATTTACCTTTTTATAGTTAAGTTTAAGTTATTATAAATTTATATTTTTTAAATTTGTTTTTATAGGGTAATTTTTAAATAATTAAATTATAAAGTATTAATGTTTTTTTAGTTTTATTGTTATAAAATATTCAATCGAAAATTAAAGAATATTTAATTAAAAATTAAATATAAATTATATATAAAAAATTGTAAATAAAAATGAAATAAAAAAATCTTTACAATCTTTTAAAATATTTGAAATAATGTTTACAAATTTTACCCCTACATTTATAAGATTAAATTTATACTTTTATAGCTTTTTGAAAGGAGGTCTAAATTAGTGGAAAAAATAGGAATTGGTTTGGATTTAGGTGGAACAACTATGATAGCAGCTGCAGTTTCAGAAGATGGAAGAATTTTAAAACATGAAATAAGAGAAACACCCGCAAGAGAGAAAGCTAAAATAGTATTAAGCAGTATTGTGGATTTATTAAGACTTGTTGAGAATTGGTCTCTAAATGAAAATTTAGAAATTGTTGGAATTGGTCTGGGTTTACCAGGTTTGGTTAATTTTACAACTGGTGTTGTTAAATTAATGCCCAATTTTCCTAAAATGAGAGGTTTTCCTATTATTGATAAATTAAAAAAGTATTTTGACTATAAATTGTTTTATGAAAATGATGCTAACACTGCACTATTGGGAGAATATAGATTTGGTGCAGGTAAAGGGGTTAATGATCTCATATGTTTTACCATAGGAACTGGTATAGGAGGAGCAGTATTAATAGACGGAAAGCTACTTAGAGGTCCTGAAGGTTTTGCAGGAGAATTGGGTCATATCACATTAGATCCAGAAGGACCTTTATGTGGATGTGGAAATAGAGGGTGCCTTGAAGCATTAGCATCATCATCAGCTATAGTTAGAAGAGCAAAAGAAATTATAAGTGAGGGGAAAATAAAAACCCCATTAAGCAATTATCTGGAAAGGGGAGAGGAATTAAACGCTTCTATAGTTGCACAGGAAGCTAATAAGGGAGATTTATTAGCTCAAAAAGTTTATGAAGAAGCAGGTAAATGGCTTGGAATTGCAATTGGCTCATTAGCAAATATTTTTAATATCTATCTATTCCTGATTGGGGGTGGAGTAGCAAGTGCTGGAGATGTTTTATTTAAACCAATGATTGATGAGACATTTAAGAGAGCAATGCCAGGAATCAGAGAGAAAATAAAAATTGATAGATTTAAATTAGGAGATAATGCCGGAGTTATAGGAGCATCAACCCTACCATTTTACAATAATTAGTTATTTTCAAGATTTTTTATCCCCTATCAAAAAAAGGACTCTTACCAGTTACACTCAGAGGTATTCCTAATGCTAGTTTTACATCTTCACCTAAAAGTTTTAAATTAATTATTGCTCTTCCCACTGTATACATAATTCTGTTATCAATATGATTTAATCCTGCAATTGAAACTGCTGAACCAACTGCTATCCCTAAATCATTAGAATTGAAGAAACAAACACCACCAGCTTTTTTATTTGCACTACAATTCTCAAATCCACAATAATTGCAGTATGAAATGCCAATTGTCTTTAATCTTGTGCCAATGATTACAACTTGATGGCTTTCTTCAAGATTATTTGCATCTCTTAGAAAGGTTTTTTTCATTGTTTCTACTTTCTCTTCCATAGCAATTCTTTTCATCTCAGCAATTACCAGTTCTTTTTGCTCCTCACTTAAAATCAAGGTTTCTATATTATCAATCCCCTTTGCCTTTGGTGCAGTTCTAGCGCTAGCACACATTATCTCAGCAACTCTTTTTGTTGCATCAATTTCCCATTTTCTATTATTTTTCAATTTTAACTCCCTTTCTATTTTTAATTTATTTATTTCAAAAACTTATGATTCTAAATAAAAAAATCATGTTAGCAGGATTTTAGTCTAAGAAATATTCATAAAAATATAAGTAATACGATTTAGAATACAAAATAAACTTAATAATTTAACTCCAAGGTTCAATTATAATTTTATAAGCTTTTCTATTTATAATTAACTCAACTGCTTTCCCAATTTCTTTTAATGGAAATCTATAAGTTATAAGATTTTTAACATCAATAACTTTAGAAGAGATTAGTTTTAAAGCTTGAGATAAGTGTTTTGGAGATGAAGAATAGCTTCCAATTATGGATATTTCTCTTCTATATAGTTCATTAATATTTATTTTTGCGATTTCTTTTTTAATAGCTCCAGCAAAAATTATTATTTTTCCTCCATCTCTAATATAACTCAGGGATTGGTTCAAGATTTTCTCATTTACTGCAGTTAAAATTACTAAATCTGCTCCAATTCCTTTAGTAATATTTAAAATTTCTTCTGTGGTATTTTCCTTATTTGGATTTAATGCAAAATCAAATCCAAATTTTTTAGCAAAATCTACTCTATTTTCATCAATATCAATGCCCATAGGGATGGCTTTATTCATTTTTATCAACTGGTAAAACAACAGTCCAATTGTCCCTAATCCTATGATCACAACAAAGTCTTTTAGAAACAGATTAATTTTTCCCAATGAGTATAAACAGCATGCTAATGGTTCAGAAAAACTCGCTTCTTCATAGGATACTTTCTTGTCTATCTTTAATGTTCCAACTGAAACATTTTCTTTAGGTACTCTAATGAATTGAGAAAAACCTCCTGGATAGATGTTTGTTGATTTGAATTGTCTACACATTGAATAGTTTTCATGTTTGCAGTATTGGCAATTAAAACATGGAACATGGTGAGTAACAACAACTCTATTACCAATCTTAAAATCCTTTACATTTGGCCCA
>JABUBL010000129.1_pt1 | contig 17965 bp, 11 predicted proteins | sample 7240371 | NCBI WGS metagenome assembly JABUBL01 (sample SAMN07256343, study PRJNA390944) | subsurface metagenome | isolation source: Methane hydrate marine sediment | place: Pacific Ocean: Eastern North Pacific, ODP site 1244 | collected 2002
CGGCTTTGAGGCTGCCAGCGTTTAGTTTTGAGTTTTTAGTTTTTAGTTTTGCACTTTTGGGTGGCAGCCTCAAAGCCGCTCGTCTCGGCGAAGGCCAAGCCGTAGCCAGGGAAGGCTTTGGGGATGGTTTTTCCCTGGCTAAACAAATACTTGTTTGGGGGTGTTCTCAGCCGAAAATCGCAAATCGGCAAGGGTAAATCTGTAGATTTAAGTATTGACTGACTGGGATACAACTTGTTAAAATTGGCTAATCAATCAATATTAGGAGTTTCACATGACTAACAGCAAATCACTCATAGTGTTCTTGACACTTATTACCGCCGTTTCTTTCCATGCGAAAGGCCTCGCAGTCAGCGCTGAGGGGGGCTGGAAAGCCTCGCCCGAGCAGGCTGAAGCGCTTACCAAGCGCCGCCCCGAGACCAATTATTACGAGCGGGCAGTCCCGAAATACACTTTGCCCGACCCTCTGGTGACGTCTGATGGGAGGATTGTGACCGACGCCAGAACGTGGCGGACCAGGCGCCGGCCGGAAATAGTCGAACTTTTCCGGACGCATGTTTATGGTCGGTCGCCCATCGGCCGGCCGATGAATATGGCCTTCAAGGTCTTTGACCTCGATCGAAAAGCACTGGCCGGCCTGGCCACTCGTAAGCAGGTGGCGGTAAGCTTTACAGGCAAAATAGGCGGACCGAAGATGGACATCCTCATCTACCTGCCCAACGCCGTCAAAACGCCCGCTGCCACCTTTGTTCTCTTGAATTTTGGCGGCAACCATACCATTCACTCCGACCCGTCCATCAAGCTCTCGAAGGGCTGGATGCGCCCCGGACGTGCAGGAGTAGTGAAAAATCGCGCGACAGAGGAGTCACGCGGTCGCGGCTATTTGAGCTATCCGGTCGAAAAGATTCTTAAACGCGGCTACGGTCTGGCAACGATTTACTATGGTGACATCGACCCGGACTTTCACGATGGTTTTAAGAATGGTGTACACCGGGTCTTTGATGAGCTTTTCGGCGGCAAACGCCCGCCGGATGCCTGGGGCGCCATTGGCGCCTGGGCATGGGGGTTGAGCAGGGCCATGGACTACTTTGAGACCGACGGTGACATTGACCACAAGCGTGTGGCTGTGCTGGGGCACTCTCGTCTGGGTAAGACCGCTCTTTGGGCCGGCGCTCAGGACCAGCGGTTTGCCATCGTGATTTCGAACAACTCCGGCTGCGGCGGAGCGGCGCTGAGCCGGCGGCGGTTCGGCGAAACCGTCGGCCGTATCAATAAGAGCTTTCCACATTGGTTCTGCGAGAATTTCAAGAAATACAACGGCAGGGAAGACGGCCTGCCGGTCGACCAACACATGCTTATCGCTCTGATTGCGCCGCGCCCGGTATACGTGACCAGCGCCGATGAGGACTTATGGGCCGATCCGCGCGGTGAGTTCCTGGCGTGCAGACATGCCGACCGTGTCTATCGCCTGCTGGGGGTCGACGGACTCGGTGTCATCCAGATGCCCGGCCTTGATTCACCTGTACAACAAGGCGCGATCGGTTACCACGTCCGCCCCGGCAGCCATGCCCTCAGCGAGTACGACTGGCATCGCTTCATGGATTTTGCGGACATGCACTTTGCAGGGCCGCGGCAAAGATAATTGCATTGTGTTATTCACGTGGGCGATGCTTGATTCGGGATTGGTTAAATCGCAAATGGCGAATCGCAAAATGGGAACTCGCAAAAAGACGGCAAAATCCGGCTGATTGGATAAACTGTTTTATTTTCCTTTCGATACCCGCCGATCGTCAATCTGTGTTTCAGCGTCTATTTTGTTGCCTTCAAGGACAACCTCACCGACTTTCTCTTCGATCCGGATTCCCACGGTTTGCGTTTGTGAGCCGTCCGGTCGAGTGTCACGAATACTGTTGTTTTTTAATACCAGACTGTTCGTTTGCCCCCGAATGCAAATCCCCGCCGCCTGGCCACCGGCACCGTTGTTTTCGATGATGTTGTCTTCCAGACGATTGCGATGGGCTGCCATCCCCAACGACTCATTGCGGAAATAAACTCCGTCTCGATGGTTCAAACGGACAAGGTTGCGACGAAGTAGATTGTCGGAATCTTTGTGCCCGATGGAGATGCCGAATCGACCGTTGCTTTCCAGGACATTATCTTCAAACAGCCCGTGCCGGACCCGCCAGCACAAAAACAAACCGTCGGTTCCATTACGGCGGGCAATACACTTGCGGACAAGCGGGCGTTGCGACCCGCTCCCAGGATGGATTCCCAGAAAAGCGTTGTCTTCACTGACACAATCAACCACACTGACATCATTCGACTGCTGGAAACTGATTCCGTCCCCGTTGTAATTGCGGACCACGCAGCTTTGAATGACCGTCCCAAAAGCTCGGTAAAGAAAAATTCCCGCCCCTCGGCAGCCATTCAAATGGACATTGGATTCCTTGTTGCCGTCGATAATGAGGTTTTCAACTCGTGCTCCCTCCACATTGTAGCCACTGATGACAGGAAAGACCGTTGCGGCCTTGGCCTTGTTGCGCACCATACAGTCTGACATCAGCGGGTTATCAATGGAAAACGTATTTCCGTTTCGCCCCGTGATGCGAGCTACGGTGGTATGAAATCCGCCTGCATCGTCGTCCCAAATCGCGACACCATACCCAACCGCGAAGCCGGCTGGCTCGGCCACGGTAATCTGTTGCTCACCAAAATCGCCATCAAGGGCCAAAGCAGAAACAACGCCGTCTGCTTTGCGCAAAATCGTTTTGCCTTTCTTGCCTCGGACGGTAACGTTCGAGCGCAGGTGCAGTGAATCGCCCATGACATACCGGCCCTCGCCGATTTCAACGATGCCGCCTCCCAGACCGGCGATGTAGTCGACCGCTGCCTGCAGCGCCCGATTATCGCTCCCAATGAGGTCGGCGTTTCGTTTTCCGACCGTGATGCCGGGCAGTTCGTTCATCGCCGAGTGCATAACTCGAGGCAGTTGTTGCTCCTGCCGCTTCGGCGAGAAATCCTGCCCAACTTCCGAGGCAGGTAAAACGGTTACAGCGCTGACAATCAATACAGTGGCAAAAAACAATACGAGAACGCTTCTTTTCATAATTGACCTCCTTCTAAACTAACTTGGCTTCGAGCTGCTTGAGAACCCTCATCGACTCTTCGGCAATTCTCTTGCCGCCGGGAGAAAAATCAAATACTTCCAGAGATATCCACTTATCGTACCCCAAATCCTTGAGCGTTTGAAAGTACTTCACATAATCGTCAACCGCCGTTCCCGTGCCAAGGTGTTTGCCGTCCATCTCCTGCACATGAATGTAATGTATATACTCGTAGTATTTTTTCAGCAGGACGTCTAACGGCTCGGTTTCGTCGTCGGTATTATGGAAATCGAACATGATTTGAATAGCCGGATGATTAACGTCTTTAACCACCTCCAATGCCTCTGCCAGCGTGTTTACAACATCGGTGATGCCGCTGCTCAAATGTTCGATGAGTATCATGATATCCCGCTGCTGAGCATGGTCGGCAACCTTGGCAAGACCTTCAGCAAGATATTTTTTCGCCTCTTCAACGGAAATTCCTACTGTGTTACGCTGGTATGGAGAGCCAAAAATCATATAAGGGCCGCCAAGGTCGCCGCAAAAATCGATAAGCTCGTCAAGATAAGCGATACTTCTCTGTCGAACAGCCGCATCAGGTGTTGTAAAGTGCAATCCTTTTGGCGGCGGGTTTAATAGCCAATGCAGTCCGGTGCATTCAATACCGGCGTTTCTCATGGTTGAGACCATTTCTTTACGCCTCGCAGGGCTTATCTCCTGCACACCTTCTTTAACGAGGGTAAACGCCGCAACTTCGATCCCTTTATAGCCTGCATTGCCAACAATTCCGCATTGTTCAGCCCAGCTTAATTCAGCCATGCTCTCGTTACACATGGCATATTTGAAACCCCGCCATTCGGGCCGCGCAGGGATTTCTTTTTTGCAGCAACCAAACATCAATCCGCCTACTCCGGCGGCACCCAAAATACTGCCCGAGGTCTTAATAAACTCTCTACGGCTACAGTCTGACATAATCTTCTCCTTCTTAGAAACTAGGGCCAGTTACCTATTTTCTCTCTGCTCCAGCCGCAAGGCACGGCGTTTTTATCTCTGCCATGGAGCAACAAGCGAAGCAGCCTCTGCTCCGCATACCTGGGAAACCTGCAGGCCGCTACTTTGCGACGTGTAGAAAATTCGGCCGTTTGAAACGACCCCGCCAACGCAGTCTCGCACATCCACACACGGCCCCGAAGATACCAGCTTATTGCCGTCCGACGAATCAATCATGTCCATATTGGGACCGATTATATAAGGCTCTGACAAGCTGAACCGCGTACATGCATAGCCGTTGTCGAAGACCGACAGGATTTTCCCCGTCTGTTTGTCTATCACATAGCTGGGCTTGCCGGTGGAAGCATGCACAAAGACAATTCGCTCGCCCACCGTGACCACGTTAACGGCCTTTGCGACCGGCTCGGACTGCCATATCAACGAACCGTTTCGCGCGTCCAGACACCACACATGGCGGTCATTCGTTCTCTCATTCGGTGCGTTGTACCCGCCCAGGTACACACGCCGGTCCTTTCCAGAGATGGTGGACCCGGCGGTAACATAGTACTCGGTCGTCAGCCAGATAACTCGGCCGGTCGCCGGTTCAATAGCCGCGGTCAGGCCCTTTGCCCCCGGAAGACCTCGTCTTGTTCTGGCCGCATAACCGAAAAAGCAGGAGTAGTAAAGCGTCCCGTCCATCAGACACAAACCGGCATCGTTGCCCCCGCTGCCGAACTGCGAAAAATCTATCGTCCAGACCTCCTTACCCGTATCGGCGTCCCACGCCCGCACCAGAGGTTTTTGGTCTTTCGGGTAATAAGGGTTGTTGTGGCTGTAAATCCAACTCATTATCTCAACCCTCTCACCTGCCTCTACAGGCGTGCCCTTGTGAACGTAAGCCTTTTCCGTTCCCTGCGCCGCATACTTACCCGTGCCGAAGATATAGATGGCCAGGTTTTCGTAAATAATTGGAGGTTGTTGCCGGCTCCAGCTCGGTGAACCGGCAAACGGAGCTTCCCACAGCAGCTCTCCCGTCGCCGCATCCAGGCAGCGCATACGCGATTTCCTCATCCCCGCCTGCGGGACGAGCAAGCGGCCCTTATAGTAAATTGGACAGGTAAAGGATACGTGGACTCCGGGCCAATATCGCCGCCACAAGAGTCGGCCGGTCTCCTGCTCGATAGCGAATATCTGGCCTTCAGCGGTGTGGGTGTACATCCGGCCCCCGCCGCATACCGGAATGTGCTTGAACGTACCGGCGTACCGGCGAATCCACTTAATCTTGAACGGCGGTTTTATACCCTGATTGTTCGCATTAGTGCTTGCCAGGTTGCCGAAGTTGGTAAACCAGTCGTATTTGGAATCGGCCAATCTGCCCGTCAGCCGGCTTCGAATCTTCCACAATTTAAGGTCTCTTGACGGTAGCCGTGCCCAGACCGAAGGTCTGGACTGGATCAAACCCGCCTTCGGCGGGCCGCCCGGCCCCAGAACATACAGATACCCATCTTCGCAGCCGAAGTAAATCCGCCCGTCGCAGACGGCAACCGGAGCCGAGATTGCTTTGGCGAAGGCCGTCTTAAACGACCAGACTTTACCGCTGCCGGCCAGCGGCACAACGTAAAGGCTTCCATCCAGGCCGCCATATACTCCCGTTTTGCGAAGAAGGATCGGCGAGGCAATCGACGGGTAGCCACCGAGATACTGAGCCTGCTTGTAGTCGTCCGCCCGAGGGACGGCCTGACTGTCGCCGCCGGTGCCGGCCGGATGCCTGCAAAAACCGAAACCCTCTTCCGGACGACACCGATAAACATCCCCGCCACGCACGCTCACCGAACAAAAACTCAGCAGGCTGGGCCGATTTATCTCGGTCTGTGTTCCAGGGACATAGTCTGTCTTCGCTTTGCTGTTAGGCAGTGGAAGTATCTCCACTCGGCCGGTATTATCCCGCCGGTGCCACTGTTGATAGACCGCTCCGTCTTCGCCTATGCTTGTCCCAAACATCGCCGGCTTCTCTGAGCCCGCATACGCCGGCACTTGGGCCGTCTCACGAAGCTCGGCACGGCCGCCGGCATCTTCCAGGCAGATGGTCGAGCCTCCCGCGGGAACAACGAGCATCCCGCGGTACATCGCCAGGTCCTGCGAACAGGAGAACTGATCGCGCCACGTTACCCTTCTTCCTTCTTTTTGTTTGCACCAATCTTCCCCGCTCCAACGATCACCGGCAAAATCCATAATCTCCTTGACGAAATCCCATACCCAGCAAACCGTGCCGTCGCTTTCAAGGGCATAGACCTGCGAACCGAGCGTGGCGAAATAGACCCGATCATTAGCTACTACTGGCGACGTGAGGACCGGCTCACCGCAAGCAATCTCTTTGACGACAGCTCCGCTGGCCGCATTCAGCACATAGTAGGACCCGGCCATAGTACCGAAGTGAAGGTACCGTCCCGCAATGGCCGGCGAGGATACGTTGTTGCAATTAGCTTTACCGCCGCGGCTCTCGAACTTCCATAAAACGCGCAGCGTAGCGGCATCGATACAAAAGGCCACACCCGCACCGTCCACCACATAAACGCGCCCGTTCGCCACCACGGGCGCCGTGAAGACCGCGTCCGTCAACGGCACCGTGCCGACCAATCCAAGCGGTGTAGTCACGCTTCTATCGGGCACATTACCCGAGTGCCGACAATCATATTTGAACTGCAGCCAATCCTCCGCAGCGGCTACAGTCGCCATTACTGTCAGAAAAAGAACTATCGACAGACTAATCTTCGCCCGCACTTGCGGCCGCGCAGGCACACGTGTTTGTAGCAACCTGAACATACTTTGTCCTCCTACTCGGAAATCACAATTCGCAAATTACCTACGTTTACTAATATTCGTATAGACTTACTCAACTGCGTATCTTCTAACATTTCCGGTGACGCCCGTCAAGACGTTTTTTCAACGCCAGCAGGCCCTGTTGAACTCTGTGTTATTAAAGCAACACTGCGTACCACCCTCAAACTTAATGGAACCTTAGGGTGGTACCCTCAAACTTGTTTGGGGGTGCTGAAATCGAGACGAAGGACGAATCGGAATTTAGGATTTGCCAACGGTTCTCGCGAAGCGGGTTTCCTCTTGCACGCGGCATCGTTCATTTGTATAATTCCAGGAGCTTATGGACAGAAATGATTTAGCAAAGGGACTGCCGATGTTCACTGCATCGGCCCCGGAGGCTCTTGCAAAGGAAAAGGCCAACCTCGCAGAACTCCAGCGCAAAGGTTTTCTGCAGAGGTGGCGAGGGTATTTTACCAGGACAGGCCCGGGCTGGCTTCAGAGCGCCCTGGTGCTCGGCAGTGGAAGTGCCATGGCCTCGCTTTTTGCCGGCGCCTCTCTTCAGTATAAATTGCTTTGGGTCCAGCCGTTGGCAATGGCGCTGGGCATTGTCATGTTTGCAGCCATGTCGTATCAAACCTTATCCACCGGAGTCCGGCCGTTTGATGCGATGAAGCGTTACATCCATCCTGTTGTTGCCTGGAGCTGGGCGATTGGGGCGCTGCTGGCAACGGTGATTTGGCATTTGCCCCAATACGCACTCGCTGCCGGCATGACCGACGACATGATTAAGGCAGTTACGGGCTGGGAGCCGGCATCATCTGCGTCCCAGATACTGTTGTTGATAGCGATTGGCCTTGTGGTCCTGGTCATATCAACCACCTTCGTCTGGTGCTACAGCAGCGGCTACAGAGGCGTTAGATTCTATGAACGAACGCTCAAGGGCCTGGTTTGGATGATTATTCTTGCGTTGTTAGTTGTGATCATACGCAGATCGATAGACGGTGGTATACAATGGGCAAAACTTTTCAAAGGGTTTCTGCCGCTGTATATTCCGACGGATCGGCGGGGAGCGTCCATTGTAATGGCGGCATTTAGCGCGGCCACCGGGATAAACGCGACATTTCTTTTTCCTTATACACTGTTGGCACGCGGTTGGGCCAAGGAACATCGGGGCCTGTCCAGATTCGATTTGATTACCGGCATGCTGCTGCCGTTTTGTATCGCAACGTCTCTTATGGTCATTGCCACCGGCTGTACCATTTATGACCCTGTGCGATTTGCCGCCGGCTCTACAAAACTGCCACCCATCGAAGTAGCCGCCATGCTTGAGTCTGCCGGCCTGAGTATGTTCTTCTCGCGAATTATTTTTGGTCTGGGGATAATAGGCATGGCCCTGAGCTCGATCACTATGCACATGCTTATTAGCGGCTTTGCCGTGTGTGAAATATTTGGCATCGAGCCGGGTGGATGGCGTTACCGGCTGGCCTGCCTGCTCCCCGCACCTGCTGTAGTCGGAGTGGTACTCTGGCAATATCTTGGGCCTTGGGTCGCGATACCTACCTCGGCGATTTGCGGCCTGATGCTGCCCATCGCCTTCATTGCCTTCTTTATTCTCAACAACAGTAAAAGGTATCTCGGCGAAAACAAACCAACCGGCGTAAAAGCACTGGTTTGGAATGTCGCGATGCTTATTTCGATTGGCGCCACGGTAGCCAGCATAGTCTATTACCTCGTTTCACTGATATGACGAGAATAGTTGCATTTTCGAAACAGATTTGATACTCTAACATACCACAATTTGGCGATGTTGCCAGACGCAAATACAAATTAAGGAGAGAACAGCTATGAAACGTCTTACACGTCGTAGATTCATGAAAAATTCGTTGGCCGGGTCTGTCGCCCTGACTTTTGCGCCCTACTCTCGCGTGCTTGGAGCCAACGATGATGTCCGCGTTGCCGTCGTGGGTTTTCGCAGCCAGGGCAGCAATCATATCAAATGGTTTGGCAGAATCCCCGGCGTCCGGGTCGTAGCGCTGTGCGACGCAGACCGAGAGTTTATCGACCGGGAAGTCAAGGAATTCAAAGAACGCAATGAAAAGGTTGACACTTACATCGACGTTCGCAAACTGCTGGACGACAAAAACATCGACGCCATTATCACCGCCACACCTAATCACTGGCACAGCCTTATCACCGTCTGGGCCTGCCAGGCCGGCAAGGACGTGTACGTCGAAAAGCCGGTCTCGCACAATATCTGGGAAGGCCGCAAGATGGTCGAAGCGGCCCGGAAATACAACCGCATCGTGCAGGCAGGCACCCAGCGCCGCTCCGACGAGGGCCTCGCCGCGGCGTTCGAGTACCTCCGCCAGGGCCATCTCGGCAAGGTTCTCAGGGGACGGTGCTATTACTTCGGTCAACGTGGAAGTATCGGTAAAGTCAATGGCCCGCAGCCCATTCCCCAGACGGTTGACTACAACCTGTGGACCGGTCCGGCGCCTATGGCGCCGCTGATGCGCAAAAAGCTGCATTATGACTGGCACTGGCAGTGGCCCTACGGCAACGGCGACCTGGGCAATAACGGCATACATTGTATTGACACCTGCCGCTGGGCTTTGGGATACACCACGCTCGCTCGGCGCGTGATTAGTTTCGGCGGAAAGTTTCTCTGGGACGACGATAGACAAACGCCGAACACCCAGGTTGCTTTCTTCGACTACAAGCCGGCCCCTATCATTTTTGAGATGCGCAACCTGACGCGAAAGAAAGGCGACCCCGCCATGGACCCAACCTACCGCGGCATTCGCACCATGGTGGTGATTGAATGTGAGCATGGTTACTTCGCCGGTGGCTGGGCCTATGACAATAGCGGAAAAAAGATCAGACAGTTTGAGGTCAGCGGCGGCGGCAGTCACCACGCAAATTTTATCAAGGCGGTGCGCAGTCGCAGGGTCAGCGACCTCAATGCCGATATCCTCGAAGGCCATCTCTCAACTACCTTGTGTCACATGGGAAATATTTCCTACAGGCTCGGGCAGGCGGCCTCACGCGATGAAATTGTGCAATCGACCAAATCAAACAAGGAATTGCTGGATGCCTTCGAGCGCTTCGGTGAGCACCTGTTACTCAATGTCGTCGACGTACAAAAGACACCGCGGATTCTTGGACCCTGGCTGACGATGGATGCCGGCAGCGAAAGATTCGTCGGCGAATTCAGCGACCGGGCTAATCTGTATCTCTCGCGCAACTACCGAGAACCTTTCGTCGTGCCCGAACGGGTATGATTACGCTCATCCGGTTCGTCAGCCAAAAGAGCGGACATTCGGACAAAGATTAATAATATTTCTGCCACGCCCATGAGAAGTAGAACTATTATCTTTCTGACATTTATTTGTTTAGGATTTACCTGCCGGGCAAACGCTGGAGAACACCTTTCGGCTGCGGACTTTACCGTACTCGGTCAGCCGGCCGATACCATGATGAAGGATTATCTGACGGCCGTTATTGACCGGCAGTTCGCCGCAAGAGCTTCGCTCCTGGCCTCTTTGAAAACGGCGCAGGATTGGGACCGGCACGCTGAGTTTATCCGGCGTTCCATGGCTGACTGGGCCGGACCTTTCCCCCATCGCACGCCGCTGCGCCCGCGCATCACCGGCAGAATTGACCGCGAGAAATACACGGTGGAGAAGGTTTTGTTTGAGTCTCGGCCGAATTTTCTGGTCAGTGCTAACCTTTACTTGCCCAAGAACTATCCCCATCCCCGGCCGGCTATCCTCAATGTCATCGGGCACTCTCCTGCCGGTAAAGCAACAGAAAAAGTCCAGCGCCGCAGTATCGCGCAGGCAAGGAAAGGATTTGTCGCGCTGACGATAGATGCGATAGGCCAGGGCGAACGGCAAATAGAGGATTACGCCGCTTATGGCCGACCGCCGGGCAATGCCCACCGAATCATTGGCACGCAGGCCTTTCTGGCCGGCACACACGTTTTTAATTTTATGGTTTGGGACGTCATACGCGCCGTCGATTACCTAATTTCCCGCCCGGAAGTTGACCCGGCACGAATCGGCTGTACCGGCTGTTCCGGGGGCGGCATGATGACGACCTACGTCCTCCCCTTCGAGCCGCGTATTACCGTCGCCGTACCCGTCTGCAACCCCAATACCTGGTCGCACCGCGTTCATGCTAACTGCGGCACCGACCACGAGCAGGTCTTTTTCGGTTGTTTCGCAGCAGGAATTGACCCGCGGGGAGACCCATTATTCACGCACGTTCCCAAGCCGCTTCTGGTCAATGCCACCACCGATGACAACCTGAATCCGCCCTCGGGCGTTTGGGACCTCAGCACCTGGTTATACAAGGCCTACGCTGCACACGGCGCCCCACAGAAATTTCAGACGACGATGGTCAAAGCACCTCACGGATACAATCAAGAGCAGCGCGAACTCACTTACGCCTGGATGTTGAAGTGGCTGGCCGGTGATGCTTCTGATTATTGGGAGGGCGACTTCCCCGTTGAAGAAGCCGAAGACCTTTGGTGCACACCCTATGGAAACCTCTATCGCCAGCCCAACAGTAAGCAGCCCTCTGAGCTGGTAGTAGAATATCTCAACAGCCACAGGCCCCGCTGGGCAAAAGTCAGGACGCAAAGTGCCCTGATAAAACACTGCCGTCGAATAAGAGCTTCGGTCACAGATGTCATCCGCATCAATGCAGATTGTCCCCGGCCCCAGGCAGAGCGAAAAACGCCCCGTTTCGTAGCCGGACAAAAGCTGACACCGGTCATCCTAAAGCCCGAGGAGGGCATTGTCTTGCCCGGCCTCTGGATAGAATCAAAAGCCAGTTCCCGCCAGGCGGGCTCCCAAAAACAAGCGAAAGGGCCGGTGCTGTTATACCTCAACGACAAGGGAAAAGACGCTCTGGTTAACGAAGAAGACATGGTGCGAAATTTGCTCAGGAAAGGGTTCGGTTCCCGCCGGGCGGGGTCCCTTCGCATATTTGCGGTTGACTTACGCGGCATAGGTGAGACGGCTCCGGGCATGGAAGAAAAATTCTGGGACTTCCTGGCCGGAAAGCCTACTCTTGGCCAGAGAGTAACGGACGTACGGGCCGTCGTCCGGTGGCTGTCACAGCCGGCAATCAATGCCGAGGGAATCTACGTATGGGCCGAGGGACTCTGCGCACTTCATGCGGCCTTGGCCGCATCTCTGGAGGACGCAATATCGGGTATGGTGCTGGAGCAGCCTTTGCTCGCCTTTGAAAGCATTGTTACTGTTAGAGTACCGGCTTTCAGGCATGAAATTATAGCCCCGGGCGTGTTAACGAAGTTTGACCTGCCTCAGGTATATCAAGCGCTTTGCCCTGCCAGAGTGACTCTGCTCAATCCACTGGCGGGTGACAAATCGCCGGTGTCACAAGCCTATGCTAACAAGGTTTATCAGGGCGTAGTCGATACATACAAAGCGTTAGGCAAATCTGGAAATTGGTCTGTTTATACGGATGTCAGCAACAAAGAGAGAGCGGATTTGGCATTTTCTGCTTTGGTGGAAATGATGGAACCCCAGCGCGTAAAACCTTGATGATTCGATAATCCCTTTGTGCTTTCTACTCTGCGAAGGTCGCCGACGCTACGTAGCACGAGTGCATACCATATCTGTCTTCTGTCTCCTGTCTTGCGTCCTGGGTCTTGAGTCTTCAGTCAGCATCCAGCATCGAGTCAACTAATTCACTAATTCACTAATCCACTAATTCACTCATCTACCCATCCCACCATACACAACCAGCCCCCACCCCACCTCCGCAACGTCCGATAATCTGTCATCCGCTCGCACCTGCGGTTACGCGAGTGCAGGCGTTCTATCCTTGATAGCCTGAATTCTGCGAAGCTTCAGCGAAGCAGAATGCCAAAGCCTTGGCGAAGCCCTGCAAAGCCTTGGCGAAGCCCTGCAAAGCCTTGGCGAAGCCCTGCAAAGCCTTGGCGAAGCCCTGCAAAGCCTTGGCGAAGCAGGGTATCAGGCGAGCTCTTCGACCTGGTCTTTCTTGGATTTGGTCTTGGCAGCTATGCTTTTTATGGGTGATGGTTTTTGTGTAATCTTGCCTGTGACTTTGGCTTCTCGCAGGGAAAGACCCTTACGGGCCTCGATTTTGTCAACTATGGCGTAACTTTCGACTATGGCCAGCAGGCTTAACAGAAAGCTCAGCGTGCTTTCTGCGCCCTGGTTGGTATTAACTCCGTCACGCAGAAGGCCGTCGTTGCATCCTTTTGTCCTAAAGTCGTAGAGCGGAATGTGCAAGTCGTTTTGGCCAAGGAACCAGTCAAAGGCCTTTCTTTGAAGTGTCAAAAATCTGTCGTTTTGCGTAGCGTCATAAGCAGCCCTTAGCATCATAACCGTGCTCGCAGCTTCTATAGGTTGTTGGTCGAATGCGGCCCTTGTCCCTCCCCGCTCATACCATCCTTTGCAGCCGATGAAGCTAAAAAGGTCGCCGTTGAAAGTGTTTGCCAACAGGAATTCACAGGTCTTTTCTGCAATTTCGAGGTATTTTGGGTTGTCGAAAGTCAAGCTGGTAACAAATAGCGCATGTGGAAAGACGGCATTATCGTAAGTCAGCACATCCTCAAACCAGGGCCAATCAGGGTAGCTACTTTCTTCGTACTGAGTTACAAGGCCGTTTGCAGTTATTTCCAGCTGACGTTTTATGTCGCTGGCTCCGGGGAACTGTTTGAGATAATCACTCATACCAAGTATCGAATACGCCATACCCCTCGGCGGCTGCTTGGCCACATGTTCCACCGACCTATCAAAGCAATCTTTGACAATCGACAAGTATGCCGGCGTTGGCGGATGTGCCATAACCGTTCCCAACGCCCACAATACTCTGCCGAAGGCATCATTTAAAGGTTCGTCCTTCCACCAGGTTCTGTCAAAATTCATAAAGTTTCTGATTGAGCCGTCACTGTTTTGTGAATGTATGATAAAAGACAAATATGTATTGAGAAGCTCGAAAGCCTGCGGCTCAGGGTATTGGCTATAATATTTGGTCATTGCAATCACGGCCCTTGCGTTGTCGTCTGTGCAGTAGCCGTATTCGCGATTTGGTATCGTAAATTTGGCGTGCTGGTACAGGCCGGTGTCATCGGTTAGCTTTTTTATGTGGCCTAACGAGGGCTCAGGCACCTCAATACTTGATATTGTTTCGGCCGCTGACAGCATGGTTTTAGCGGCAATACGCAGGGGCAACCGTTTTGCACTAAATAATTTCCAATAGGCCTGGCCGATCTTTGGCCAGGTTCTGGTTCTGCCGTAGTCGTATGCCTGTCTTCGCAGCGAATAAAACAGCGAATCTTTTTGAAGTACCTCCACTATTGCTTCAGCTATTTGTTTCGAATCGTTGAATCGCACCAGCTTGCCTCGGCCATCGGCCAGCAGCTCCATAGCCGCCCAATAAGGCGTCGAGACAACCGCTTTGCCTGTGCCGACCGCAAATGATAACGTGCCGCTGGTCAATTGCTCCTTGTTTAGATACGGCGTTACATAAACATCGGCTGCGCACAAAAAGTTGTGCAGCTCCTCTTCCTTTACGAACCTGTTGTGAAAGATTACGTGTTCCTGAAGCTTTAAGTCTTTTACTATTTGCTGGAGGCTGAATCTATATGATTCTCCCTCGTGTTTTAGCACAGAAGGATGGGTCATACCCAGGACTATGTACATAACAGACGGATCGGCCTTGATTATTGCCGGCATCGCCCTGAGCATCACCTCTATACCTTTGTTCTTATTGAGCAGGCCGAACGTCAAAATAGTCCTTCGGCCTTCCAAACCGAATTTGTGCTTGTAGTAGTTGCTGTCAACGAAAGGCAAATCCGGTATGCCGTGTGCGATCAATCTTACTTTCTTGCCCGGTATATCGTAAATGTCCCGCAGCATACTGACGCCGCGCTCGTTCATCGTTACTACTCTGTAAGAGGCGTTGCAGACCTCCACTAATGACTTGCGGTAAGCCGGTTCCGGGTCATCACTCACTGTATGAAGGGTTGTTATTATGGGGGCCTTTAGTCTGTTGAGCAGCAGGCTCAAATATGCGCCGGCGTCGCCACCAAAAAGGCCGAATTCGTGCTGCACAGAGACCACGTCAACGTGACTGAAATTGATATAATCGGCGGCACATATATAATCACTTTTCACATTTTGGCGGATCTCGAACTTAACCGGGTCACTATATCTCAGGTCGTTGTCCGACCGCACTGCAACTACCAATGGTTCGAATTCGCCCTTGGCCGCTGATGCTGTACTTTTTATAAGGTCCGATGTGAAAGTTGCAATTCCACATTTTCTTGGGGGGAAAGAAGAAATTAACACCACTTTTTTAGGTAAGTCTTTTGCCATTCGTAATACCCCATTTGGAATAGCTATAAAATGAGCAGAATCATTTTAGGAATGCTTGACCCATCTGTCAAGTGAATTAACTGTCGAACTGGCATAAAATATGTTTTTTCCGCGCCGGTAAATTGGTTATCTGCCGTTAGAAGTCAAATATAGGGAATTTGACAAAATATTTCTTAAATCCTGACTAATTTTCAATTTTTTTGCACCAAAAATTGACAAATTCGTATAATATACTACTAATTTAGTAGGAATAATTGGAGGCCGGCTATGAAGCTTTCAACCCGGACCCGATACGGTATGAGGGCCATAATAGAACTCGCTGCAAACGACCGGAAGGGTCCTTTGCAGCTTAAAGTCATTGCCCAGCGCCAGGATATATCCGCCAAATATCTGGAACAATTGATGGTCGTGCTCAAATCAGCAGGATTTGTCAGAAGCATCAGAGGCGCCAAAGGCGGCTATGTTCTTGCCAAAGCTCCAAACCAAATTAAACTTAGCGATATTTTTCACTGCTTGGAAGGCACTGTCAGTACAGTCGAGTGCGTTGAAAACGAAGATTACTGTCAGCGGGCTGCCGATTGTGTGGCCAGGCAAGTCTGGACACAGGTGCAGGAGGCAATTGAAAATGTCCTGCAGTCTATAACACTGCAGGATGTCGTTGACAGGGCCAAAGGTGATAAAGCGTTAGATTATCAAATATAGTAACGTCACAGGAGAATTTATGAGTGCGATATTCGAAGACATGACCGCTGCGGTTGGTTGTACGCCGTTAGTGCGAATCAACAAGCTCGGGTCCGGCAAAACAACCATTTTAGCCAAACTCGAATCATATAATCCCTGCGGCAGTATAAAGGACAGAATTGCAAAGTCGATGATAGAAGCAGCCGAAAAACAGGGGCTGATAAAACCGGACACTGTTATAATTGAACCGACCAGTGGCAATACCGGAATAGGCCTTGCCTTTATTTGTGCTGTAAAGGGATATCGATTAATGTTGACTATGCCGGAATCGATGAGCATAGAGAGAAGGAAGCTGCTGAAGTTGTTTGGTGCCGAAATTGTGCTTACGTCGGCTGAGCTTGGTATGACCGGAGCTGTGCAAGAAGCCGAACAGCTCGTGGCCCAAAACTCCAATTCCTTTATGCCGCAGCAATTTAACAACCCTGCTAATCCGCAGATTCACGCCGAAACCACCGCGGAAGAGATTTGGAACGATACTGACGGCAAGGTTGATATTTTTGTTGCCGGTATCGGGACAGGCGGGACCTTGACCGGATGCGCCGAAGTGCTAAAACAGCGCAATAAGAACTTAAAGGCCGTGGCGTTGGAGCCGGAAGATTCGCCGGTACTTTCCGGCGGCAAACCAGGCCCGCATAAGATACAAGGTATAGGGGCGGGGTTTGTGCCGCAGGTCTTGAATGTTGATGCGATTGACGAGATTATACAGGTCTCGAATGACGACGCTATGGAAACGGCCCGACAATTGGCGGCGAAAGAGGGGATATTGGCCGGCGTAAGCTCAGGCGCCGCGATGTGGGCGGCAATGCAGCTTTCCCAGCGGGTGGAAAACCAAGGCAAAACAATAGTGGTGATCTTACCCGACACCGGCGAGAGGTATATCTCCACCGAAATGTTTGAGTAACAGTGGAAGACTTTTGTCCTTGCGAGAGGGTCCGACAATGCGAAAAAGAAAGTTGACCGACAAAAAAATCGAAGACCTGGTTGGTGAAATTGCCCGGACGTATCGAGACGATTCCGGCATAAATTTTATCGATGCTTCTAATCTGCCGGTCAGAGGCGAGATTCTGGAGATTCTTGATTTGCTCTTCGAAGTGCTTTTCCCGGGCTATACCGGCAAAAGGACGGTCACAAAATCAAATATCAATTTCATTGTCGGTGATATTCTGTGCCAGGTCTATACCGACCTTTCCAGGCAAATAGAGCGAGCCTACAAGTACCGCTGCAGAATGGAGAAATGTGACAGCCGGGGATGCCGGACAATGGCGGAGGATGTTACCCGACATTTATTGACTCGACTGTCCAAGATAAGAGAGCTGCTAAAAAGTGATGTCGGCGCAGCCTTTGATGGGGACCCCGCTGCAAAGTCTTACGAAGAAATTGTGATAAGTTACCCGTGCATCATAGCAATCGCGACGTATCGCATTGCCCACGAATTGTATCTAAAACAGGTGCCGTTAATTCCACGAATAATGACCGAATGTGCGCACACCAAAACCGGTATTGACATACATCCCGGAGCAAACATAGGCAGGAACTTCTTTATCGACCACGGTACCGGTGTCGTAATAGGGGAAACAACCGTTATAGGTGACCATGTCAAAATTTATCAAGGCGCCACGCTCGGAGCTTTGAGCTTCCCGAAGGATGAGAGAGGAAGGGTAATAAAAGGCGGCAAAAGACATCCGACAATAGAGGACAATGTAACAATCTATGCTGAGGCAACGATATTGGGCGATGTAGTCATCGGAAAAGATGCTGTAATCGGCGGCAATGTCTGGATAAAAGAGTCGGTACCGCCCGGTGTTACCGTTGCCACGCCACATCCCGATTTGGTCTACACAAAACACAAGAAACCAAAAACCAAACAACAGAGCACTAAACGTAAGTGAGGGGTAGAACAGCTTACAATGAACAATAAACTCATAGACAAAA
>JABUBL010000130.1_pt1 | contig 17956 bp, 11 predicted proteins | sample 7240371 | NCBI WGS metagenome assembly JABUBL01 (sample SAMN07256343, study PRJNA390944) | subsurface metagenome | isolation source: Methane hydrate marine sediment | place: Pacific Ocean: Eastern North Pacific, ODP site 1244 | collected 2002
AAGAACAGAGATAGCCGACACATATAGTCAATCTCTGTTCTTGGGGTATAGAAGATACCTGCCTTTCCTCTCTCTTCCTCAGATATGAGAGATTCATAGACTTTACCCAGCATCTCAGGGTCGACAGCGACCTCAACTTCAAAAGGTGTGTCTTCTCGGATAGTGAAATTGTATCTCTCAAGAAATCCTTTCCTTTTATCAAAATCATCTATCTCAAATAATAGTTCAAAGATTTCATCAGGGATATTAAAACCGATTTTATCGAACTCATTTTCTGTAAAAAGCCCACCATTTAAAAAAGGCATAAGATTAAAAGATTCTTTTATTTCCTCGGGAAGGTTAAGATTCAGATAGCCGTGTTTTTTATTGAACGCCTGAAAGAAAAGTGAGGAAAGCCAGAGCGAATAGAAAGTATCTTTTTTAGTTTTAAATTTCTTATATTTTCCCCATAGATTCCCAACATATTTTTTGTCCTGAACATAATCCTTCCATTTTAACCACCCCTTCTTTTCAACAAAATATAAAAACATTATCCGCGATAATAATTGCTGGGCAAAAGAATGAACCTTCTGTGATGAGGCTTTGTTCTGAACCAATAAAAGTTTTTTAATAAATTCTAATGCAAATTTATAAGCATCAAAAAATTCTTTAGTAAGTTTTTCTTTATCAAATGCCTTTGACCATTCCTTAAGCCAGTTCTGGGGATTATATTTAAATTCCTCATTATAGAAAAGAGGTGGTAGATTAAATTCACATAAGGTTCTCAATCTTGTCTCGCCCGAAGTCCAGCCAAAGGTTGAAAGTTTCGCCTTTTGATACTTCTCACCCTTGAAATGGGCAAAGGTAAAATCTTCATAATTACAGGTGCAGATAAAAAGCAGATTTTCAAGTTGCCATGTTGGTAAGGTTGATGGCTTCCGCCGCGAAGGGACAAGTCCACGAAGAATTTGCCTTAAGAAAGTAGTATATACCTTACGATCATTTAACTCAAGGAGAAAAATACCCCAGGGCTGTTCCTTTGTAAATGGGATTAACTGACAAATACTATCGCCCTTGATACGCCTTAGCTGATTCTCTTCAATCCTTATTTCCTCAGATAGGAATTCATAAGTGAGAAAGTCCTTTGAAAGGTCTTCCTTGATATACCAATTTAATTTAGTACGTAAAAAACTGCAGAAACCATCAAAATTTCTAAAACTTAAATCCTCAAGGTTAATAGTTGCCATTAACATACCTCCATCCAGCAGATAAGAATCGGCTTATAATCCTGAGGAGCTTGTAAAGCCCTTAGATAAGTATTCTTGATATATTCCTCTATATCCTTTCTCTGTTCAACCAAATCTTCAGGCGTTGATATTGTTGCTCGTGGTGTATCAGGTGAACATTGTATCTTTTCATAGATGCTTTCAATACCCTCTAATATTTTTCCTGTGGCAGATTCACGAAAATACCATCTTACCTCTTCTGGTTTACCCTGTTCTATTGCAGGAAATCTATAACAGCAAAAAAGACCCTTTAAGTCAGCTCTTTTGCCACTAAAAAGTCTTAAGGGCAAAAACTTGAGATTTTCATAAAAATCAGGGCGTTCTTTTGCAATTTTATCTAATTCTAATCTTAATTTTTCTTCAACGCTATGTCTTCCCTCATATTTCTCATTGAAAAGTTTTAAAGTCTCAACCGGGTCATCTGGTCTAATAAGGGGCGCCTCAAGCCCGAGTGTTTTATTTATACGAATAATCTTACCTGTAATTCTTCTCCTTAAATGAAGAAGGTCCTCAAGTTCATCTGGAGATAAGAAATTATAAAAGTAAACCCTATCATGATGGACAGGTTTGGTTAAATCAATCCTTCTATCTACTCTTCCAATGCGCTGCATCAATCGGACCGGATTCCAGTGTAGATCATAGTTTATAACAATATTTGCATCTTGCAGATTCAGACTCTCAGAGAGAACATCGGTGCTTATTAATATACGAATAGGTTCATATTTCGAATCAGGCCCAATATAGTCCTGCAATTCTTCGTCAGAACAGTTATAATAGGGAGAAAACTGTTTTATGATTTTTTCTCGATCAACCTTGCGTGTACTATCTAATTCTTCAATATTTGTAAATCCATATTCATCCTTCAATTGCTTACACAGGTAACGCGCGGTATCACGAAATTCAGTGAAGATGGCGATTTTCTGTTTTTTCAAAATATCCTCAGTTTGCAAACGAGTTATGAGTTTTTTTAGTTTATCGTCAGTTTCAGGTGATAGATACTTATATACCTTAGCAAGTATTATAATAATCTGAGTCATATCGTCAAGAATTAACGAAACAAGTTTATCAATTTTGTATTCACTTTCCTCAAGTTTTTCAGGTGCTTCTGGAACTTCGTCTTCCTCCTCTGATTCTTCTTCAATATCGTATCGCTCGGCACGATGTTGTTTAATCACTTCCCACTGTTTTTTGTATTTTGTCTCCCATGTTTCTACAAGTTGATGCCGGTAAATTTTTACAAAATGAAACATTTTGAATAGAAGTTCTTCTAAACTTGCCTCAAATGCTTTATATGAACTCTCTAATCTCTTTAACAGCAGGATTCTAATGAGCCCAATGACTTGTTTTTCTCGACGTTCAACACTTTCGTCCTTTTTCTCCTTTCTGTAAGCTTCTGGATTGTAAATTGCAAGTGTCAGAAGCGGTTCTTTCTTACCGAATGCCAATTTTATATCTTCGTATAGACCATGATAAACCTTTGATAGTGAATATTGGACCACTTTTGGTGGTTGACGTTCTGGAAAAGATGGGGTTTTAGTACCCTCGGTTTCTAAAGATTTGACATAAGCGCGGCTTCGCTGGATAAGGATAGACCTAAGAAGTTTATCAGTTCTTAAAAAGTCGACTGTTACTGCCTTTGACTGGATATCGCCGAATTCGATATTTCTTTCCATTTTTTCTTCTGCTTCCTTGAAATGACTTCTTAAATCTCGAATCCCAATAGATTCAAAATATTTCCAGCGATTCCTCGCGAAGTAGTTAATCAAGTGAAAGAGATCGTAAAGAGAATTATTAATAGGCGTAGCTGTGATGAAATAGATTAGTTTTCCTTCAGAAAGATCATAGAGTTTTTTGCTTCGTCCTATCCAAGGATTACGAAAATGATGTGCTTCATCAATAATAATAACATCTGTATCTTTCTTCATTTCTTCCAATGCCTCGTTTGGAACAGTCTTGGTTTCTTCTGGGCCAAAGTCAGTGTGATTATATATGCGAAATGTTTGTTGATATACATATCTTCTATGAGGCTTTAAATACTCATTAATGTATCTATTCCAAACACTTTCACGGCTTGATTTTGGCACTATGAGCAATACCCTTTTGCCAAGATGGAGATAGTATTCCAAAAGCATCAGTCCTATAAAAGTCTTGCCCAAACCAACACTGTCACATATCAATGCACCTCCCCATGTTTCGGCAATCTTTAAAGCTTGATGATAACCATCTCTTTGATATCTATCGAGGATTTTATACATCACTGATTCTTTTTCTTCCCATTCGACCGGCGTTTTTTCTCGTTCCAAAAAATATACATAAAGAGCCTTTACGTATACTTCAAATGGAAGATACAGTTTCAGATGTGGGTCAATCACTTTCAAAATTTCCGGATTTATCAACTCTTCAGATTCAGACCACACTTCTTTAAACCATGTTTTCACCACCTCTACCTGGTTCTTATCCTTGGTAAAAAGGTTAAGTTCCAGATTCTTTGTAAGACCTGGGCGGGTAAAGCTACTGGAACCAACTATTGCATAATTACAAGATTCTGATACATTTTCTATTAAATATGCCTTGGCATGAAATTTTGCCTTTGGATAAACCTTTATTCTGATCTTTTTATTATCCAAAGCATCTCTTATTGCATCAAGCCCTTTAAGTCTGTCGTCTCGTTCCTTTTCCAGTTCAATGCTCTTATTACATTGTCTTTGAGCACTTTCTACTAATTCGCGCCTTGTTTGCTTTGAGGTTTCATCACCAAGAATAATTCTTAGTCTATTAAGACCTTGCCAGGAATCCTGTAAACCGAGTAGTGAACCAATTTCAAAAAAGCCAGTAGCAATATCTAATGAGACAGCATGAGGAAGCAAATATTTTAGCATATCAAGTAAGGTATTACCTTCCCTGTTATCAATAATTAATCTTGAGACCTTATCTGTTATATCCATAATATTAGAACAGATTGATAATTTTGTTATTCAAACTGGCGAAATTATAAGTAAATAAAGTAAATATGTCAAGAAGAAATTGTACGCAAGCCCTATATTAATTGGTATTTATTAAAGTTAAACAACATATCCGTCTTCCTACTTAATTGTTTTTGCTATTCTTACAGTCTTTCCATCAGTCCGGAGTATTATCGCACCATCTTCATCGGTTCTGTAAATCTGACTTTTCAAGGAGTCTAAAATTGCAATCCCCTCTTTCGAAGGATGACCATATCTATTATCCTTGCCAACAGATATTGTTGTTATTTCTGGATTAACCGCACTCAGGAATCCCCTTTCATCTGAAAATCGTGCACCATGATGTGGAAATTTGAGAATCGTTGAATGCATAAAAAGTGAAGGAAGTTTTACTATCCTATTTGAGAAGTCGCCTGTGAATAAAAATGTTATATCCCCATATCCGAACTTAAATACGATTGAACCCTCATTCGATGGGAGAAACTCCATCCCTTTCAGAATTGGAGGATTAAGCACATACAGCGGATAATCCCCTATCCAGATCACCTCACCTCTATGTATGTTATAAACTGGAACCCCACTATTTTTAGCTGTATCAAGAAGTTTCCTGTAGAGAAATGTTACCTTAGGAGAGCCGTTTAACAAAAGTTTTTTCACATTGAAATTCTCAACAACAGTTATCAATCCACCATAATGGTCTACATCAGGATGTGTAACAATAACAGCACTCACATTTTTTATCCCTTTTGAACGAAGAAAAGGCGTTATTACCCTCTCTCCATAATCAACATAGTCGCTACGTCTCCCACCATCAACGATGCAGACTTCATTGTTTGGAAACTCTATTACCGATGCATCACCCTGCGAAACATCAAGAAAATCAACAGTCAATACTGGATGGTAGATTCTCCAGACTTTTGTAAAAACGATAATATTCAGTATTACAAGTGAAGCGAAGATAAGAAATTTAACTCTTTTCCACGGTTTTAATACAAAAAAGGTAAAGAGGGCTGGGTAGTAAAGAACAAAGAAGAGTACCGTGGGTCTCCTTACCCATAATAGTAGATGAGGAAGATTTGAAAAAAACATAGAGGCTTTTATTATAAGATGGAGTAAAAACCAGTTTGCTCCTGCAAGTATTCTTGAAATCACTGGATGTAGAATATTTCCTGCCACTGTGAGAAAACCGGTCGGTATAACTAAAGAGACAAGGGGAACAATTATGATATTTGTAATTACAGCGATAATGGGAATTTTAAAGAAATAGAAGGCAACTATCGGGGCAGTTCCCAACTGTGCTGATAGAGAGACAGAAAAGGGTAAGATAACAAAATTTCTCAACATCTTTATCTTTTTCAATCTCTTAGGGAAACAATCATATATTTTTTGATGTAATATAACAATAGAGAATGTCGCAGCATAGGATAATTGAAACCCTGTATCAAAAAGATCCAGTGGCTTTAAGATAAGAATAAGAATGGCAGAAGCAGCAATTACATTAAGAAGAACTATTCTTTTCTGACTGAGCAACCCGAGCATAATAAACATAAACATAATAGTTGCCCTCACAACAGGGGGTCTAAGGTCTGTTAAGAACGCATATATAATAAGGAGGAAACAGGTAAGAATAATTGATAGATTAAAGGGGATATGTAAACTCCTGAAAAGGATAAAAAGAAAGAAAGAGATTATGCCCACATGGAGTCCGCTGACAGCAAGAATATGGATAACACCTGCATCTGAAAAAATATTCTTTATCTCTTTGGGAATATCCCCCCGTTGTCCCAATGTTAACCCTTGCAGGAGTGAACCATGAATATTATCAAGGTTCTTCGATATGGCTATTTCGCAATATTCTTTTATAGGAAAAATTATCTTTCTAAGAAAGGGATTTACTCTTATATGTCCGATACAGTTTATATCTCCCTCTTTTATATATGTAATATAATAGATACCTTTTCTTTTCAAAAAATCACGATAATTGAACCCTCCAGGATTACGCACCGAGGGCGGTTCCTTCACCCATCCCTCAAATCTAACCACATCTCCATATCCAATATCGTTCTCTAATTCTTCTACATAAACCTTTACACCGAAAGGAAGAAAACTCCCAATCTCATTGTTTATCAAGCGGACATTGAATACTATTTTCTTCCCTTCCCTAATAGGATTTTGTAGTAACATTCCAAAATGTTCATTCGCGTTACATTTTATTTCTTCCCTGAAAGGGAAATGATCCCTTATGGCAAACGTAAACATGCTGGCTACAAATAGTGAAAAAAGTAGAAGAAGGTCGATAACTACAGGGCGTATTCTTCTCCAAACAATATAAAGGAGAAACAATGTAATTAATAGGAATAAAAGGATGTAGACGAGGAAAAACTCTCTTATAGAAATAAATTTAGCAGAAATGATACCAATGGAGATACAAAATAAGTAAGAAAGAGCGGGAACTCTTCTTATAGATGTCTTACATTTAAGAAATAGATTATTCAGCAAAGTCTATTCTGGGCTAACCAGATAGGAATTATTTACATCATAGAAGGGTTTTTTCAAATTCTTGAGCAAGTTTTCGGGCAGATAACCTTGCTATTCCAATATTCTGTGATTCACCACTTAACACAATCATAACAAAATAATTTCTCCCTATGGTGTGGGCAATGATTGTTGTATTGTCTGTTGTAAGGATAATTTCCTTTAGTTCTCCTGCCTGTGTATCTTTTATTGCCTTTTCTCCCGTTGATAAAATTGTGGCTATCTCAGCATCAAAAACATTTTGATCAAACGTTTCCTCCTTACTAAAATCAGCAAGAGGGATCCCATCCATTCCAACAATACTTGCAGCAAAAGCGCCAAGTATGCTCCCAACTGTTTTTTCAAGAATTCCCTTATAATCAACAAAACCTTCCCCCATCTATCCTCCTTTGTTAAAAAATCGAGAGAATAAACCTCTTTTCATCCTCTCTTTGACTTTCATTTTTTGAAGCTCTTTCAGTGCTCTCGAATCATTTTTATTCCATGAACGAGCCTCTTCAAAACATTTAATCGCATTTTTAGTATCCCCAAGTGTTCTATAAACAATACCAAGATTAACATGAAAATGAGAATTGTATAACTCCTTCTCAACTGCTTCCTGACAATATTTCAATGCTTCATCTCCCATACCTTTCTGATGAACCAGAGAAAGCCCTAAGTAACTCTTATAGAGCGCTCTATCAGGGAAGAATGCTACAGCAGACCTGAAATACTTCTCCGACCGCCAGAAGTCGCCCTTTTTGTAATGCTCTAAACCATTCTTAAATGCCCTCTTTGCCTGAAGCCTTTTTGTACTCTGTTCTAATTTCTCTTTAAAAGAGACACTGGTCAAAGTCCTATCGTATTCTGCTCTTTTAGTATCATCCAAAAGGGTCCTGTATGCCTTTACAATCATTGAGAACTTCTCGTTCATTTTTTCTGCTTCTTCTTTATCTGTAAATTTGTCTGGATGGTACTTTTTTGCTAATGATAAATATGCCTTTCTAATTTCGTCCATGGTTGCATTCTTATCTACTCCTAATATTGTGTAGTAACTCATTACACAATATTATCAAAAAAATTACATTTGTCAAGAAAAAAACCTCTACGCCATTCAGATACTATTATCTTACAGGTGAACCACAGAGACAATGAAAAAATAACATTAACAGGGAAATTAAGAGAATGGATAATTATCCTATGAGATTGCTTCAATTGTGAATATGAGTGTTTACTCGCAATGACAACCTCCTTCATACTGACATAAACTGCAACAACAGGAGTTGTTGCACTCCAGAAAGGAATTTTTCATTAGACAAAAGGAAAAAAATAGTATATAAAGTTACTATGACTGTTGGAATAGATATTGTCGAGGTTAAGAGAATTGAAAAAGCAATAAAAAAATGGGGTGAGCGGTTCATCAAGAGGGTCTTTCTACCCGGTGAAGAAGCATACTGTAATGCAAAAAGAAATCCCCCTGTCTGTTATTCTGCAAGGTTTGCTGCAAAAGAGGCTTTTTCAAAGGCTCTTGGAACTGGTATAAGAAAACTCAGTTGGAAGGATATTGAAGTCAAGCGTAATGAGATGGGAAAACCCTATCTCATAATAAGAGGAAAATCAAAAGAAATACTGGGAAAAAGAAGGTTAGATATTTCCATTTCACATACAGATAACATAGCCACCGCAATCATTATTATAGAATAATCCATCCTTTATTCAGACTTAAGACAGAATGCAGACGACAGAAGATAGAAGTTAGAGGACAAAAAGAATGTGAAACGGTGAAACGGCGTATCGAGGAAACGGGGAAACTTCAAGCTAAAAGTAAAAAGTAATAGAACGCTCCGCTGAGCAAAAACATTATCACTGTAATTAAACATTAAAAAGAAAGTATGAGATTGCCACGTCGCTGAGTTTATCCTGAGCCTGTCGAAGGGCTCCTCGCAATGACAAACTAACGGGTTAAACGTTATTAACGAATTAACGATTGAAAAGAGGTCAATAGAAAGTAGTAAGCAGAAGGTAGAAGTGGTTTGTTGTCTTAGGTCTAAAATTTAGAAAATGCTTAGTCTATTATCAGTAAGTAAAAGTTTTGGAGAGAGATTACTTTTTTCTGATCTCAACCTTCATATCAATGATAGCGAAAGGATAGGTCTTATAGGACCAAACGGTTCTGGAAAGACAACAATACTTAGAATTATCTTAGGTGAACTCTCACCAGATAAGGGTACGGTTATTTATCCCAAAAATTCATCAATAGGTTATCTACCACAGAATCCTGTTGAGTTAAGAGATTTTACTTTGATGGAGGAAGTGCTTGACGGTTTCAGTGAAATAAACGTAATATGGAAAAAATTACGAGAGAGTGAATCACTTGGTATAGAAACCGAAGAAGAAGCAAAAAGATATGCAGAATTAAGTAATAGATATGATGAACTAAATGGTTTTTCCATAGAACGGGAGTCAAAGGAGATACTGAGAGGTATGGGCTTCAGTGACAGAGACGTTGAAAAGGAAGCAAGTGAATTCAGTGGTGGGTGGCAGATGCGCATTCTTCTTTCACGCATTCTTCTTATGAAACCCGACATACTTCTTCTTGATGAACCAACCAATCATCTTGATACAGAAGCTCTAAACTGGCTTGAGGATTATCTTAAGAGTTTTAAAGGCATTATTATTGCTGTTACCCATGACAGATACTTTCTTGACAGATTCACAACGAGGATTTGCGAACTGCGCAATGGAAACATAGAAAATTATTATGGAAGTTATGAAGAATTTCTCTTTGAAAAAGCACAGGTAAAAGAAGCAATCAGAAGAAAATATCAGGAACAGAAAAAAAGAATGACACAGATACAGACATTTATAAACAGGTTCAAGGCGAAAAAAGATATGAGAGGACGGGTAAGAAGCAGAATAAAAATGCTTGAACGGATGGAGAAAATTGAACTACCAAAAGAAACAAAGGGAATCTATTTCAGTTTTCCACAACCATCAAGAAGTGGACTTGTAGTAATGACTCTCTCCAATGTCAGAAAATCTTATGAAAACAATCTTGTTCTAAATGGAATTGATTTCACAATTGATAGAGGTGATAAGATTGGACTTGTTGGTCCAAATGGAATTGGAAAATCGACACTCCTTCGTATTCTGGCTGGAACCGAAGGGGTTGAAGCTGGAGAAAGAAAAGTTGGCCACAACGTCTCCATAAAGTCCTTCTCTCAGGAAGATTTAAGTCTTGAAGCAATGGGTAAAACAGTACTTGAAGAGGCACAAATAATCGCACCTGAACTTGTAATCTCAAGATTGAGAAGCTATCTTGGTGCGTTCCTCTTCACAGGAGTTGAAGTAGAAAAAAGAATTGAGGTTCTATCAGGTGGTGAAAGAAGCAGATTGAAACTTGCACGGATGTTACTAAAACCATCAAACTTCCTTATCCTTGATGAGCCATCTAACCATCTCGATTTACAAGGGAAAGAGGTTTTAGAGGAGGCACTTGTTCAATTCACAGGAACAATTATATTAGTCTCTCACGATCGATTCATGCTTGACAGGGTCTGCAATAAAACAGCAACAATCATTGATAAACAATTAAAACTTTACTGGGGTAACTATTCATACTACCTTGATAAGAGAAAAGAGGAGGGTATGGAGGAACAGGAAGAAAAAAAGGTGGTATCAGGGAAGAAAAAGACAAAAGAACGTAAAAGAATTGAGGCAGAAAAACGACAGCAAATATACAAAAAGAAAAAGGAGATGGACAAACTTGAAAATACTATTATTGAAAAAGAGAAGCATATAGAAGAAAAAGAAAATTTACTGCTTTTACCAGAGACTTATAAGAATGGGGAAGTCGTAAAAAATCTAATTGAGCAAATTGATGTATTAAAAATAGAACTTGATGATTTATACTTCAAATATGGAGAGAAACAGAGAATACTTGATGAGATGAAAGAAAATCTGTAATTCAGGCAGTCAAGGGAAGATTCAAACCACAGAGACACAGGAAACATAGAGATTAAGGAGAATAATAAAAAATAACATTGACAGGGATTGGAAGAGAATTTAAGAGATAATAAATTAAAAACTAAAAAACGAAATTAGGAAAATAGAAAAATGCTGTCAGCAGATGAAAATGCGAAAATGGAAATTTCTTGTTTATCAATTAGCTTATCTCTTAAAATCCCTGTTGATAAAAAATTTAATACTTGGTGTACTTTCTGATGGCTCTGTGATCACTGAGATTTAGGAAAAAGATGAAATTTGAATTTTCTGCAGGTGGAATAGTCTGTAAAGGAGAAAAGGTACTTCTCATAAAAACAGAAGACCTTAAAGGAAATCCTGTCTGGACTTTTCCAAAGGGAATAATAGAGAAAGGTGAAAAGGCAAAAGATGCCGCCTTACGGGAGGTAAGAGAAGAAACAGGTTACGATGTTAAAATTGTGAGATTGCTTGATGTGGTAGAATACTTCTTTAGAAGAGAAGGAGAACTCATAAAAAAAAGTGTAAAGTGGTTTTTGATGGAACCGATTAAAAGGATGGAAGAACCCGATTGGGAAGTATCTGAAATTACGTGGATTAAATATGATGAAGCTAAAGAGCTTTTAACATATAGATCAGACAGGAAGTTGATTCAACTCATAATTGAAGCATCAGAATAAAAAACCCATCATTTCAAATGACAGACTTCCACTGAGCACAGTTTAATGATCTTACATTGAGCATTGCAATTCCATTGAATAGTATAATATTCCCTGAGGATTTTTCTTTTTCCTTTAGCCCGTTAGAAAATTCATTTTCTAACGGGATTTATCCTTTTTTTCTATTCTTTTGATTAAGCTCAAACTTTTTTTCGGCAAAAAGATTTATGCATGTATTTACCACCTCAGGTTCATACAGGACACCCCTGTGCTCTAAGATTTCTCCTAAGGCTTTATCAATACCAAGAGCTGCTCGGTAAGGTCGGTGAGAAGACATTGCCTCGACAACATCAGCTACACCTAAGATTTTCGCTTCTATAAGAATATCTTCCCTTCTCAAACCTGCCGGATAACCCGAACCATCCAACCGCTCGTGATGTTGAAGTACAATTTTGTCAACATACCATGGAAATTCTATCCCCTTCAATATATCGTAACTAATCTGCGGATGATTTTTAATAAGACTGAACTCGATTTCTGTTAGACGACCTGGTTTACTAAGTATCTCAGAAGGTATGTTTATCTTGCCAATATCATGAAGTAACCCGGCTATCCGAATTCCCTCAATCTGTTTCTCTGAAAGGCTCATCTCTTTGGCTAAGGCACAGGCTAATTCAGCTACTCGCTGCTGATGACCAGCTGTATAAGGATCCCTCGCTTCAACTACAATTGCCATTGCCTTGACAATTCCTTCTAATATGTTCTGTTCCGTTTCCAAACTCTGTTTAAGTTCATCCTCTACATGCTTCCGGTCGGTGATTTCCCGCTCCATTTGTTTATTGATATAAACTAATTCTGCGGTTCGTTCCTTAACCCGTATTTCGAGCTCGTCCCTCGCCTTACGCAATTCTTCCTCTACCAGCTTACGCTCAGTAATGTCTTCTACCATACCTTCATAATATAATGGCTTTCCATTGTCGTCAAAAAATGCCCTTGCACTTTCACGGACGAATATTTGTTTACCATCTTTTCTTGTCCAGGTTGACTCCAAACCAAGTATTTTTCCTTTACGGTCTATACGCTGCTTGAATTCTGAACGCGGGTATTCAGGAGGATATTCCTCTCCTTCCAGGTTTAGTTGAGCAAGTTCTTCAGAGGATGAATATCCAAGCATATGCACAATTGCAGGGTTAGCCATGATGATCCTCCCATCAGGGGTAGTTCTATATATTCCAATGGGAGCATTTTCAAATACTCTTCTGAATTTTTCCTCCCCACGCTCACGTTCAGTCATAATCCCGGAGAGGGCTGTTTCCGTTACAAAACGGTAGTGCTCCTTACTCTTTCGCAGCGTCTCCTCTGCCTTCTTATGGGCAGCTTCTAATGCTTCCAATTCAGCAATTCGTTGGCGCAATCTTGCCAATTCATCTGTATGTTGGTCTTGTTTTTTATCTTTGTCTTTCATTTTGTGTTCTTCTTAACTGAAAAAATTGAACTTGACTGTTCGTTGAATAGTTACTTGTTTTATTTTCTCTTCTACATTGGTACTATAATAAAGAAAAAAACTGAAAATGTCAAGGAAGAATTTAGAATGAAATTTGCAAGACATATTTATGGGAGCCATGATTTAAAAAGACAGCCGATGCAAAAAGCGCCGGCTGTCTTTAAGTTATCCTGAGGTGAAACTATAGTTCTACTTAATTTCCCTTATCACGGTAAATTCAACTCTTCTATTCTGCTGATGTTCCGCTTCTGTCCGTGCTTTAAGAATAATAAGTCTATCTTCACCATATCCCTTTGCTACCATCCTTGTCGGAGATATGCGCCATTGATGTATGATGTAATTCCTTGCAGAATTTGCCCTTCTCTGACTCAAGCGTCTGTTATAGCTTCTGGAACCCCTTGAGTCTGTATGACCACTCAATTCTGTAATTATTGTAGGATTCTCAATCATAATCTTTCCGATACTATCAAGTACAGGGTAGGATTCGGGTCGTAATGTTGCCTTGTCAAAATCAAAGAGAATATTGTGAAAGACAAATTTCATTTCTTTCTTCAGAAGTGCAAAATCCTTGTTTACTGTTTCACCAGAAGCAAGAGGAATGGTTGATTCCTGGTAGATGTACTCTTTGGGGTCAGGTGTAACCTTAAATATGTATGTACCTTTTTTGAGTGCTACATTGTAAGCGCCTGTATCAGTTGTTTTGAGAACTGATACCTCCTTGTTCGATTCAGCATCAACAACTGAGATGGCTGCAGGAACAGGTTCCTTTGTCTTTGCATCGTAAACTAAGCCCTTTATGATTCCACCAGCCTTCACAAGTCTAAAAACCTTTTGAACCTCAAGCCCTCTCGGAACAGTCACTTTCTTCACAAATGGTGCATATTCAGGATATGAGACATCGAACTTGTGGTCACCTGCAAGGAGTTTTATCTTTGCCATTCCATTTTTATCTGTAGTTACCTCTATTCTTTTTTCTTCGCGAGTTACGATAATCTTTGCAGGCAATGGCTCACTTGTAACGTTATCCATCACTGAGCAGACAACATATCCAAACTTAGGAACAAGGAGAATATCCTGTCTCACATCCTCCCCTGCCTCTACAATCCTCATTATCTTCTTTTGATAATAGTCTACCTTTTGAGCTATCATGTATACCTTCCCAGTAGGCGCGCTGAAACCGTATATTCCATCCTTTTTCGACTTAAGCTCACCCCTCTCATCACCGTACCTATATCCAACATTTGCAATAAGTGGTTTCAGTGTCACAGAATCTCTTATGGTACCGTGTATCTTCGCTTTCAGAGAAGACCGTATACCAATGTCAAATGCCAGGGATTGTCCTTTTGAACCCGTAAGTACACCCCTGTGTTCACCGTAACCAAAATCCATATAGAACTTATCGAATGAAAGTCCAAAACCCACCATTGTCGCAAAGGATTCCGGACCACCGATTGAAAATCCACCTCTCAATGGTAAAACTTGCCAGGGGCTGTATTCACCAGAAAGCGTTACCTTAGGTGTTGTAGTCGTTAGTGCACCCTGTTTGAATCCCTGCTCATACAGCAGGAAAAGTTTCCATGTCTCCGATTTGTGATATGATAGACCTACATTCATGAGAATGGGTAAACGAGTGCTGAACTGCTCTTCTACACTTGAAGTATCTAATTCATAATAATCCTCAAAAACCTGCTCCCACTTATCCTCTATGGAATCTGGAACATGAGCATAAGCGAACATAAATCTCAAAACATTTAAAGGGTCAAGATGTCCTGCAACATAACCTGTTTGTAAGCCGTTACCCCATCCAACGGACGAAAGGAGATTCCTGAATGAGACATCAATAAGTACGTTTTTATTCAGATCCATTGCAAATCCTATATTTGTAGAGATCCCATGGTTATTACCCGACGGGGAGTATGAGAATTTATAATGGAAGGTATCAACATGTGCTTCAAGTTCAGTGCTGTCTGATCTAAAATCTCCTTTTAGCTTCTCTACCTCCCCATAAAATATACCTCTCACATAAGAGAGAGATATACCAGCATGTAGGGTTTTCTTCTCACCGATCTTAAATGGATGGGAATAACCAATCCCATATTCATTGTATGCTATTGCTTCAGCTCTCGTTCCTGTCAGAGTATACGTTCTTCCCAGTTCGTTACCATAGAAACCAAGGTCGATCATGTCTTTAGTAACAAACTGATTAGAACCTGCAATAACCCTTGGACAGAAGGCAAAGTTTCCTATCTTTACGCCGAGAATTCCTGCATTTGCTCCGATTGATACAGAAAATCCGTCATCAGGAATGAGATCCATAACGAAATCCTTGTCCTCCACTTCGAGGGTTTCCTTTGTTGCGTATTTGTTCCAGTTCGTAACAGAGAATGTATTATTGGTTACATCGATACCAAGCCTTAAAAATTCGAGGCTGAACCCCGGGTTCTCAGGATATGAGAGCAGTGCAGGATTATAGAATACAGCTTGTGGACCATATGTTGAAGGTGTGGTCAGCCACTCGCAGTCGCTCTGATATAAAAAATGTCCTGATAACTGTGAGGTTATACAAAATAGTAATAATGCTGGTATGAAAAATTCTTTCTTCATTCTCCCTCCTCAAGTGATTCTGAATCAAACCAGATATCAACATAAATATAGCCACTTAACCGTATCCAGTCTTCCGGTCTCATGAAGACATTTCCTAAAGGCGGAATAGTCAGTGTTGCCTTCCAGTAGAGCGAATCCTCAAATGTTATTGGAATATACTCATCTGTTAATGTATCATCAAGTACTGACACCGTGGCCTCGCCTGTTGTAAAACCGAACGGATCACTTGGTGCTGGTTCAATCGTTACTGGTCGAGTATGATAGACATCAAATTCCCCTATTGAATCCTTTTTGCCAACTTGAAAACTCGCTGTATAACCGGCTGATGTCCTGTTTGTAACAACAAGATGGAGAATGATTCTTTTAACGATATCTTTATTCTTAGTTTCTTTAAGTTCTTCGCTGTTTGCTACACCCTTCAAAACGGTGACAATAGTATCTCCGTTAGCCAGAAAATCAATGGGTATCTTTGAATACCCCATTGAAGAATCTACATAAAGAGATCCTGCATTAGGATAGAGCGTAATAATGTTTTTGTACGGTCCAAGCGGAAAGCTGTCAATCACAAAGGCCATTGTTGTATCAAGGTTAGAAGTCTCTGGAATGTGGACTGGGAATGAATCACTAAAAGGATCAAAATGCTGGAGTGGTCCAACTGGACTTAAACTGCAAACTACTGTCCCGTAGAAATCATAATCACATCGTCCATGAAGATATACCTTTGTAATCATCATTGCTGATATACTATGAAAATAGCTTTGGGTGGTATCAATGTTTTCACCTACATTCTGTGTGAGTGTCATAGTGAAAATCATAACAGATTCAGAAGGCCACACAAAAAACGGTACAGAAGCTGTATCGGAGTACTGAAATACTGTCCATAGCGTATCATTATAATTAGAGTCTTGTTCAATGGTAAATTTGTGATTTATAGCTGTGTCATTTATCATCTCCTGTGCAGTTATCAGTGAATCACCAATGGGTATTATTAGTCTCAGTTCCCACTGAGGTGGCTTTGATGGAATCTTATAGCAGGAAAGCAACGCGGCAATAATAACAAATATTAAGAATTTAAATCTTCCCATAGTTTCTCCTCTCTAAAATATTTAATGGTAGTCTTATCATTATACAAAATACTTATTGACCCAAAAAACAGAATTATTTAACCACCTCCTTTCAAAAAATTATTCTTTCTCTTATCATACAGTATGGGTGTTGTCAAGTGAAAATATATCATCCATTTTGATTCCAAAACTACAAAAATGCATAATTAGTCTAAAAAAACAAGCTCTGATATTCTTGAAACTCGTTCCTAACTCTTCAACTCTTGAACCTTAAGTTCCATCATCTCTACCTTATGTCTCTTTCAGCATCGCAAGCACCTCTTCCAGTGCTTCTTTTATTTCCTTAAGAATATTCTCCTTTAGTGCCTTTTCAAAGGTTGTTTTCAGTTCCAATGTTCCATCCTTTCGCAATTCCTTCAACCTCTGCTTTGCACCTTTAATAGTAAAGTGTTCATCATAGAGGAGTTTTTTTATAAGAATAATTTTTGAGATGTCTTCCTTTCTGTATCTTCTCCAACCGACCTTTGTTCGCTCCGGCTTTAAGAAAGGAAATTGTGTTTCCCAATATCTCAGCACATACGTCTCAATACCAAGAGCCTTGGATACTTCCTGCGGAGTGTGATAAAATTTATCCTTCAAATCTACCTCCCTTTTACCAGTTCTCTTTTTTTAATTCCCTTGTCATAAGGTCATAAACACCCTGTTCAGGCTTTTTTCCTTTGAATAGAACATTGTAAACCTCAGTTGTTATTGGCATATCAACGTTCAGTTTTTCTGCCAGTCGCATAACAGAATCCGTCGTCTTTACTCCTTCCGCCACCATTACCATCTCTTTAAGTATATTATCAAGACTCTTCCCCCGACCGAGTTCCTCTCCAACATGCCTGTTTCTACTATGCTTGCTAAATGCGGTTGTTATAAGGTCTCCGACTCCTGACAGCCCTGAGAATGTTTCTTCCTGTGCACCCATCTTTAACCCAAGTCTTTTTATCTCAGCGAGACCTCTTGTCAGAAGTGCTGCTTTTGTATTTGCCCCCAACCCCATTCCATCACATATCCCTCCTGCAATGACAATAACATTCTTAACCGCACCCCCCAGTTCAACACCGATAATATCATTGTTTGTATACACGCGGAAATACGATGTTGAGAAAGTCCTCTGTACGCTTTCACTTAGCGCTGTATCCTTATTTGCTGCTACTACAGTTGTCGGTATCTTTCGCACAACCTCATGTGCTATACTTGGTCCCGAAAGAGCAACAACTCTGCCTTGAAACATTGCTGTCAAATTCTCTTCGATCACCTCTGACATCCTCATCAATGTATCCTTTTCTATTCCTTTTACAACCGTAACGATCAAAGGTTCACCATCAATACAACCCTTTAGATTTTGTGCAATGTT
>JABUBL010000131.1_pt1 | contig 17952 bp, 18 predicted proteins | sample 7240371 | NCBI WGS metagenome assembly JABUBL01 (sample SAMN07256343, study PRJNA390944) | subsurface metagenome | isolation source: Methane hydrate marine sediment | place: Pacific Ocean: Eastern North Pacific, ODP site 1244 | collected 2002
TCGACGCTGAAGCGGAGGTCGGGCTTATCTATGCCATAGCGCTCCATGGCATCAAGATAGGAAAGGCGGGGGAAAGGCTTCATCACCTTCATGCCCGGCTTCACATTCTCCACCAGGGCGGTGAAAAGCTCCTCCATCAAGCTGAGGATGTCCTCTTCATCGACAAAGCTCATCTCGAGGTCAAGCTGGGTGAATTCTGGCTGGCGGTCGGCGCGCAGGTCTTCGTCGCGGAAGCACCTTGCTATCTGGAAGTATTTCTCAAAGCCGGCCACCATGAGGAGCTGCTTTAGCTGCTGCGGGGACTGGGGCAGGGCATAGAACCTCCCGGGATGGAGCCGGCTCGGCACCAGATAGTCTCTTGCCCCTTCAGGGGTGCTCTTGATCAAAATCGGGGTCTCAATCTCGATGAAGCCCTTGGCATCCAGAAAATCACGGATAAACTTTACCACGCGGTAGCGCAGGATCATGTTGTCCCTCATCCGCTCGCGGCGCAGGTCGAGATAGCGGTACTTGAGGCGAAGGTTCTCATCGACCTCTACATCCTCACTCACGTCAAAGGGAGGGGTCCTGGAGGGATTGAGGATTTCTGCATCCTCAGCGATAACCTCCACCTCGCCTGTGGCCAGCTTCGGGTTCTCCGTTCCCGGGGGGCGCTTCGCCACTTCACCGGAAACCTTCACCACGTATTCATGGCGCAACTTGGTGGCTACCTCACGCCCTTCCTTGGACACCTCAGGATTGAACACCACCTGCACCAGCCCCTCTCGATCCCGCAAATCGATGAACACCAAGCCCCCGTGATCCCTCCTCCGATGCACCCAGCCGGCAAGGGTCACCTTCTGCCCCACATTGTTTCTGGTTAGCTCTCCACAACTATTGGTCTTGAGCATAAAGCCTCCCTAATTAACAGATGGATTATAGCTTATAAGCGGGTGCTTTTTCAATCAACATAGCTAGCCTTTGAAGCGTCTCGTAAAAGGGGGTATAATAGTAATAGGGATGGAATGACGAGGACAAAGGCCACAGAGCTACTTCAAATAAGCGTCCGCGGCGTAGTTCAGGGGGTTGGCTTCAGACCCTTCGTTTATCAGCTAGCTACGAAACATGACCTGAAGGGCTGGGTATTAAACACCTCGGGCGATGTCAAGATCGAGGTCGAGGGCGGGAAGGATGCGCTAGACCACTTCATTGTTGAACTGCAAACGATGGCACCACCATTAGCCCGCATCGAGGGCATCACCGCCACTGAGGCCCCGGCTAAAGGTTACACCCAATTTGAAATACGCCACAGCCTTGCCGAAGAGGGCAAGTACCAGTTGGTCTCCCCCGACATCGCTACTTGCGAAGCCTGTAAAGGGGAGCTCCTGTCGCCTGAAGATCGGCGCTATCGCTACCCTTTCACTAACTGTACCAACTGCGGACCGCGCTTCACCATCATCGAAGACATACCCTACGACCGTCCCAAGACCACGATGCGCCACTTCAGGATGTGTCCCGATTGCCAGCAGGAATATGATGACCCCCTGGATCGTCGCTTCCATGCCCAGCCTAACGCCTGCCCCAGATGCGGCCCCTCTCTCGAACTGACCGACAGCGATGGTAGAACTATCGCTGTGGAAGATGTTATTGCCTCTGCCAGTAAATTGCTAAGGGAGGGAAAGATTCTGGCTATCAAGGGGCTGGGAGGCTTTCACCTTGCCTGCGATGCCACCAATGGGGAGGCGATTCAAACTTTAAGGGACAGAAAAAGGCGCCCCTATAAGCCACTGGCGATAATGTTGGCCACCCTGGAACAGGTCAAAGAGCACTGCTTCGTTTCCGTGGAAGAGGAGAAGCTGCTCACCTCCACTGAGTGCCCTATCCTGCTGCTGAGGTGGAAAGATGACTCCTCTGTTTCGCGCAGGGTGGCGCCCGAACTCAAGTACCTGGGGGTGATGCTCCCTTATACCCCGTTGCATCACGTGCTGCTCAGGGAGACGGGTCTCCCTCTGGTGATGACCAGCGGCAATATCAGCGAGGAACCAATCGCTAAGGACAATGATGAGGCGCTGCGGAGACTCAAGGGCATCGCTGACTTTTTCGTTGTTCACAATCGGGACATCCATGCCCGCTATGACGACACCGTAGCCTTTGTCGAGAGGGGCAAGATGCAACTGGTGCGGCGGGCACGGGGCTATGCCCCCTATCCCATCCACCTCCCCTTTAAGGCAAAGGAGGTTCTTGCCTGCGGCGCGGAGCTCAAGAATACCGTCTGTGTCACCAGGGAGGATCATGCCTTCATCAGCCAGCATATTGGCGATATGGAGAATGTGGAAACTCTGGAGCACTTTGCCAATACCATCGAGCTTTATCAGAAGCTTTTCCGCATCAAGCCTCAGATTCTGGCCTACGACCTGCACCCCGAATATCTGGCCACTAAGTATGCAAAGGAGCAGGGGAGCAAGTTCGCTCTCGTTCCCGTGCAGCATCATCATGCCCACATCGTCAGTTGCATGGTGGAAAATGGGGTTCAGGAGCCTGTTATCGGGGTTGCCTTCGATGGCACGGGATATGGCAGCGATGGCACCATCTGGGGAGGGGAGTTTCTGATAGCTGACTTCAAAGGCTTTGAGCGGGTGGGGCATCTGGAGTATGTGCCCCTGCCTGGCGGCGCCGCTGCCATAGAACGACCCTACCGCATGGCTTTTTCGCACCTTTTCACCCTCCTGGGAGAAAGCGCGCTCGACAGGGAGCTGCCCTTCTTGAGAGACATCGACCCGTATGAAAAAGAGGTTTTGAAACGGCAGCTCGAAAAAAAGATCAATTGCCCCATGACCTCCAGTTGCGGCCGCCTCTTCGACGGGGTATCGGCGCTCATCGGCATCAGGGCGAGGGTGGACTACGAGGCTCAGGCAGCCATCGAGCTCGAGATGGCAGCCCCCGATGATTTCCAGAGCACTGACTCCTATCCCTTCTCCATAGCGGAACAGGACGGAGTGAAGATTGTCAAATTGAGCGAATTATTCCAAGCAATAATCCACGATCTGGAGAATGGCCTTCCTGTAAGCACAATTTCAGCCAGGTTTCACCACACCATGGCAAGGATGGTGGCTGATATATGTCATCGCATCGCCGCCGAAAGGGGGATAAGAACGGTTGCCCTGAGCGGTGGCGTGTTTCAGAATCGCCTGCTGCTGAGGCTTGCCGCCGACCTTCTGGAGAGGGAGGGATTTGTGGTGCTCACCCATAGCCTAGTGCCCACCAACGATGGCGGCATCTCATTGGGGCAGGCGACGATTGCCAATTTCGTTTTTTCGAACTGATATAGGCGGGCAGTTAGAGTAATCTATAAATAGTAGAAGTGACCTCAATAAAATGAGAGGATTGTAAAGGGGCGAAAAGAAAAATGTGTCTTGCCATACCGGCGCTGGTTAAATCCATAGATGGAAATGAGGCTGAGGCGGAGCTGGGCGGCATAAGCCGAAGGATAAGCATCCTCCTCACCCCTGAGGCTAAGGTGGGCGATTACGTGCTGCTGCACACCGGTTATGCCATCAATGTCATTGATGAGGAGGAGGCTAAGGAGACCCTGAAACTGCTTGCCGAAATGGCATCACTTGAGGAGGAATTAGAAGAATAGACCACGAGCCAAGAACTCATCCTGGGTGTAGCCTAACTTTCGGGAAACAGGCCCAGTTCGAAAAGAAAATGAAGTTCATTGATGAGTTTCGAGATACTGAGCTAGCTAAGGTTGTGATCAACAGAATCCACCGCAATTCGAAGCGGCACATCAGGCTCATGGAGTTCTGCGGAGGTCACACCGTTACCATCATGAAGCATGGCATCCGCCAGCTCCTGCCTGAAACGGTGGAGATGCTATCCGGTCCTGGATGCCCTGTCTGTGTTACCGCCCATAAGGACCTGGATAAAGCTATTGCTCTTGCTCGAGACCCGGAGGTGATTCTCACCAGCTTCGGCGATATGCTTAAGGTCCCGGGCAGCTATTCCAGCCTGCAAAAGGTGAGGGCTGATGGCGCCGACGTAAGGATTGTCTATTCCACCCTCGATGCCCTCCAGATAGCGCGGGAAAATCGGGATAAATCTGTCGTTTTTATCGGCATTGGCTTTGAGACCACAGCCCCTACCATCGCCGCCTCGGTGATGCAGGCCGAGGAGGAGGGGATAGAGAATTACTATGTTCTTTCGCTGCATAAGCTTTGCCCCCCGGTGATCAAGGCTCTTCTCGATTCTGGGGAGGTGAGACTGGACGGCCTCATCTGTCCCGGTCATGTGAGCGCTGTTATCGGCTCCCGCCCGTGGGATTTTGCCGCCCGTGATTATGGGATCGCATGTGTGGTATCAGGCTTTGAGCCTTTAGATGTTCTTCAATCCGTTGCAATGCTGGCTGAGCAGCTCGAAAAGGGGGAGCCCAAGGTGGAGATCGCCTATCGCCGTGGGGTGCGCCGTGAAGGGAATTTGAGGGCACAGGAGCTGATGAACACCGTCTTTGAGCCTTCGCCAGCACATTGGCGGGGGATGGGGGAGGTGCCGGAAAGCGGGCTAAGGCTGCGCAAGGAATACCAAGCATTTGATGCCGAGCTCTGCTTTGACTTCGACCCCGGGCCAACCCGCGAGCCCAAGGGCTGCATCTGCGGCGATATTCTCCGCGGAGTGAAGACCCCTCTCGATTGTAAACTTTTCCGAGGCGCTTGCACCCCGGAGCACCCCGTGGGACCGTGCATGGTCTCCTCCGAGGGCAGCTGCGCCAGCTATTATCATTATGGGAACCTTTGACGAGGACAAGATCCTTCTCGCCCACGGCAGTGGAGGCAAACTGGGCCACGACCTGGTGGAAAAGGGCTTTTTGCCCGCATTCGATAATCCGCTGCTTTCAAAGCTGGATGACTCAGCGGTCTTCGAGGCCAGGGGACGACTGGCTTTCACCACCGATAGCTATACCGTGACCCCTATCTTCTTCCCCGGCGGCGACATCGGAAAGCTGTCGGTCTGCGGCACGGTGAACGACCTAGCGATGAGCGGCGCTGTGCCTTTGTATTTGAGCCTGTCGTTCATCATCGAGGAAGGTTTCCCCTTAAGCGACCTGGGGAAGATTGTGAACTCGATAAAGGATGCCGCCGAAGAGGCAGAGGTTAAGGTCATCACCGGAGATACCAAGGTGGTAAATAAGGGCAGCGTGGATAAGCTGTTCATCAACACCGCCGGGGTGGGCGTTGTTCCTCACGGGATCGAAATCTCGGGCTCCAATGCCAGGCCAGGAGATAAGCTCATCTTGAGTGGACCCGTGGGCCATCATGGCATCGCCGTGATGAGCGAGCGGGAAGGGCTGAGGTTCGCCACCCAGGTGAAGAGTGATTGCGCCCCGCTAAATAGGCTGGTGGCGGAGATGCTAGAGGCATCGGATGAGATTCACTGCCTGCGCGACCCGACCAGAGGTGGGCTGGCCACCACTCTCAACGAGTTTGCCACCCAATCTGGGGTTGGCATCCTCATTTACGAAGATTGGATACCGGTGACAGATGAGGTAGAGGCTGCCTGCGAGATGCTGGGTTTTGACCCCTTTCATGTCGCCAACGAAGGAAGGCTGGTGGCTGCTGTTGCCCCCGATGATGCCGAGAAGGTTCTCAAGCAGATGCGGCAAAACAAATACGGAACTGAGGCAGCAATCATCGGGGAGGTCAGAGAGGAGCATTCAGGTAAGGTGGTGATGAGGACTTCATTAGGGGCATCTCGCATCGTTGATATGCTGGTCGGGGAACTGCTGCCCCGTATATGCTAATGGCTCTCCACTTCCTCAGCCACCATCTCCACTGCCTTGGGGATCGCCTGCTCCACCTCGGGGGTGCACTTTTCGCCGAAGTTGATTACATCCTGTACCTCAATGGCGAAGATGACAATCTCCTTGGGCATCTCAAGCCCTAATCTCTTCCCCAGCTCGAGGGCGGTGGCAAGGCTGACATCATGGGGGGAGACGGCATGCCGTGGAGTGACAAAATCATCAGGCCCCAGCCGATAAACCTGGCCCACCTTTCCCGCTACGGTCTGGATAGAATCGACGATGATCACCCTGTCGTAGCCCACGAGGAGGTCGAGCAGGCTGAGCCCGGCGAGGTCGCTTTCCATCACCGTCACCTGTTCTTCATCGAAGCGACCCTTGAGCGCCTGGACAACGTGAAAGCCCACGCTATCATCGCTAAGGATCGGATTGCCTAACCCCAAGACCAGGTTCTTCAACTTTTTCGACCTATGGCAAGGAATTTTGGCTTAGGTGATTGGCTATCGGCGGCAGCTTTCAATTGGAAAGATGATAAACGGAGACAAGAATCCAGATAGCCTTTCATTCACCACAGCCTATAGTTCGAAAGAGAGGTTTCGGCTCAGCCGATGCACAATGTTGCCTTCGGCGTCGCGGATTATCACTTCCAGCGGCATCTGTCCCGGCAGGGTATGGGTGGCACAGGCAAGACAGGGGTCGTAGGCTCGGAAGGCCATCTCCACCATATTCAGCAGCCCTTCACTGGCCACCTTTCCTGCGGTGATCAGTTTTTGCGCTGCCTTCTTGATCGACATATTCATCGCCGGGTTGTTCTGAACAGTGGCCACGATGAGGTTGACCTTCTCCACCATGCCATTCTCATCCGTCTTATAGTGATGATAGAGGGTGCCCCGGGGTGCCTCCACCACCCCTACCCCCTCATCGGGGGTGGCGGTGGGGATGGTGCGAACATTGGGGTCGATGACCTCCTTGTCCTGGCACAGCTCCAAAAGCCTCTCCGCGGCATACAAAATCTCGACAAGTCTTGCCCAGTGAAATGCCAGGGTGGCATGAACCGGCTTCCCCCCCAGGGTGCTATACATCTTCTCATAAGCCTCCTGGGCTAGAGGGGTTGCCATGCCATCGGCGACATTTAGCCGAGCCAGTGGGGCTACCCGATAGACCCCACTATCCTTGCCCTCAACAAGCCCCTTCCAGCCGACCTTCTTCAGGAAGGGGAACTTGAGGTATGACCAGGGCTCGGTGTGCTCCCCGATGTAGTCCACATAGTCAGCGGCCTTGAACTTGGCGACCTCCTTCCCCTCAGGGTCAACCACCCTGATGTCGCCCTCATAGAAGTTCACCTTGTTATTGGCATCTACCATGCCCATGTAGTAGCTCTCCATGGTATAAATAGGGCCGGTGATGATGTCCACATACTCCTTGTTGCCTAGGACGACGTCATCGAACAGTTTGAGGCCGAACTTGCCGAACTCCACCATGGACTTGGCCTTCTCCTCAAAGTCGGCCCTCTCCTCTTCGGTGATGGCTCTGCTCATGCCTCCGGGGAGACCGCAGACGGAATGGGTTGCCTTGCCCCCGATGACCGCCTGGATGTCTTGAGCGTAGGCGCGGTGCTTGATCACCTCGCCGCCAACCTCAAGCCCCACCTTGGCAATAACCCCCAGGATATTTCTCTCAGCGGGGTCGGCAGTGGGCCCCACCACAAAGTCAGGGGCAGCAAGAACATAGAAGTGAGCGATGTGGGAATGGCACATGTGGGCACAGTAGTATAGCTCTCTTAACTTCTTTGCCGCCTGAGGGGGGTCGACATGATAGACGGCATCGGTGGCCTTGGTGGAAGCCATGTGGTGAGCTGAGGGGCAGACGCCACAGATTCTGGGAGTGATACGGGGCAGCTCCTCCACCGGCCTTCCCTCGCAGAACTTCTCAAAGCCGCGAAACTCAGGCACCTGAAGGTAGGCATTGGCCACATTTCCCTCATCATCGAGGAAAATTTCTATCCTGCCGTGCCCCTCCAGCCTGGTTATGGGATCAACCGTTATCTTCTTCATGGCATTCCTCTATATTCTCTTTCTTTTCATCATCGAGGTGGACATCCCGAAGCGGTAGAAGGTGCCTGCCGGGTCTTTGACCTCGTCGACCATCCTGGCAATCTCGGCCTCATCCTTGACATCATAGATGGAGGCCAGAGCGCTGAGCATCTTGGCTCCCTGATCATGAACCCCAGCCGGCGGCCCGAAGCAGCCGCGGCAGGGCATGTTGGCCTCGATGCATCTGGCTCCACATCCACCCCTGGTGGCAGGCCCCATGCATATCAGTCCCTGCTCTAGGAGGCATTTCTCCGGTTCGGGGATGATCTCATGGGGGCGATAAATCTTGGTGATCTTCTTTTCCTCCTTAGTTCGAGGACACTCATCGCAAAGGGTCTTTTCCAAGGCAATTACCGAGCCTGGGGGAGGCAGCGAACTGGTGGCCAGGGCGTCCACCACCTTGAGGATGAGGTCCACAGGTGGGGGACAGCCAGGCATATAGTATTCCACGGCCACCACCTGGTCTAATGCCGATACCGTGTCATAAAACTCGGGAAGCTCGAGCTCCCCCTCCTCGACTTGGGTCGAGGTTTGGGGGAAGACCCTTTCGGTGTTAGCATTGGTGGGCGCCTCAACATAGGCGCGCTCAAAAGCGAGGTCTCGGTTGAAAAAGTTGGCCAGCGCCGGGATGCCGCCAAAGCAGGCGCAGGAACCGAAGGCGACCATAACCTTGGACTTTTGACGAAGCAGCTTGGCGATCTTCTCTTGCTCCGTATTTCTTACCGAGCCGTTGAACAGGCAGACATCGATGCTCCCATCATCCATGGCCTCAATATGGTGGTACTTAAAATCCATGGCGATAGGCCAGAGGACGATGTCTGCCAGCTCAGCGAGATCGAGGATCTTCTCATTGATGTCCAGCACGGCGACATCGCAGCCGCCGCAGCTAGCTGCCCAGTAGAGAGCCATTTTCAGCTTTGGCATGCTATCCCCCTCCGTTGGCGCGGAATGGCCCCAGTTCCTTTACCTTGGCCGTCATCTCATTGACGATGGAGGCAAAGCGAGCCCCCTCAGCGGCAGAGACCCAGTCCAAGCGCACTCGCTCGTCCTCGATCCCCAGCTGCTCCAGCATCTTTTTCAACAGGGGGATACGCCGCGCCGTTTTGTAGTTTCCTTCAACATAGTGGCAATCGCCGGGGTGGCAGCCCAGGATCAATACTCCGTCTGCCCCTTGCTGGAAGGCCTTGAGGACAAAGACGGGGTCCACCCTCCCGCTACACATCACCCGCACAATCCTCACATTGGGAGCGCTCTTTACCCTCGCTGTGCCTGCCATGTCTGCGCCCCGGTAAGAACACCAGTTGCAACAGAAGCCTACAATCTTTGGTTCGAAGTCAGAATTGCTCATTTCCCTCACCTTGTTGTATTGCGTGCGTATTATAATATGCTGATTTCATCTGCGCAAAAAAAGGGCGACCGACCCAATCAGGTCAGCTACCCTTAAATATGCCTACAAAAATCTGCGAAACGCCAATCTGCCAATCAACCCTTTTGCTTTTTCTCCCTATTTCATTTTACCGTTCATCATAATCCCCTGTCAATAGCCAGCTTGCAACCTAAGATTCCCCTTTTGGAGATTCCTTCTCGCTTCCTTCGCCGGGCGCCTGCCTCGTTCTTTCCTCGAAGCCTCTCTGGGATGGATGATACTGCCCCGCTTTTTGCCCCTCTAGCAGGGGGGATGTTAAGCCAAACCACCCTGCTTTGCCGCTAACGCCATCACGCCTCGGCTTAGAACCCTTTGGGTCATAAATGATGACCAATTCGTCCTCCTGAATTGGGACCGTTTGCGGCTTTTAGCAAGCGAAAAACAAAGGCATAATGTTGAAGAATACTTCGCAAGGAAGCGATGGCCGTATCGAAGCCGGCCAGTCCATTCTTGTGCGATCGAGTTGGAGGTGAGACATGGGAAAAGTGAAAAAGATAGGCTCCAGTAAGAAAGCCTTAGCCGGTCTGGCAACAGCCTTTTTGGTGCTTGTTCTGGTTGTTATCGGTTTCGCAAGCCAAGGGACTGGTGTCAGCCCTGCCTTGGGCCAGTGGGGCTACGGCTATGGCTATGGCTATGGAGGGGGAGGGGGAGGCTTTGTTGATACTACGGCGCCCGGGATCTCGGATGCATCTATATCGGCCTCCGCTATCACCGACACCAGTGCCACCATAGCCTGGACCACGAATGAGCCGAGCACGAGCCAGGTGGAATACTGGCCCGGTTCCTTCTCGGCACTGGATAGCACCCTGGTCACCAGCCACAGCGTCACTCTGGCCGACTTGACTCCAGGAACTACCTATCACTACACGTGCAGGTCAACCGACGCTGCAGGCAATTTGGTGGTATCTGATGAGCATACCTTCACCACCTCGGGTGTTTCGCCTGATACCACGCCTCCTGTGATATCAGCGGTATCAGCCTCAGATGTCTCCGACGATAGGGCGGTCATAGCCTGGACCACGGATGAGCCGAGCACGAGCGAGGTGGAATACTGGGTCACCACCACCTCTCTGTGGTCTCGGGACACAACCCGGGTCACCAGCCACAGCGTGACTCTGACCGATCTAGACTCAGAGACCACCTATAACTTCAGTGTCAGGTCAAGCGACGCCGCAGGCAACCTGGCCATATCCGACGAGTACACCTTCACTACCTCGGCTGCAGTTGCTGCCGCCGCTAACTGGGCGCTCATCGGAGGCATTATAGGTGGTGTGGTGGTTGCTGGCGGGCTAGCGTGGTATCTGTGGTGGAGGAGAAGGGGATAGTACTTGGGTTAGTGATATACCCGTTAGTTCTGCGCTAATAGAGCTGAGGCAGGGTCTGCGCTCTGCCCCAGCTCGTTGGCAAATAATAAAGCCCCTGGCTGTGATCAAAGCATGGAGCAGAATTAAGGTGAGGACAATGCTAGCTAGAGTAAGCCTGATCGGGGAAAGGCTAAAGAGCGATGAAATGGCTAGGCATGGAAGCATGATGGTCGCTTTTGTATTTCTTGGGGGGCTTTTCGGCTACCTGTACCAGCTCTCCATGGGCAGGATGCTGGCACCAGCGGAATATGGAACGCTCATTAGCCTGCTATCCTTGTTCCTGATCATCTCAGTATTCTCCCAGACCATCCAGGCCTCGGTATCCCGATTTACTTCTAAGTACAGGGTCGATAACAAGTGGGGAAGGATAAACTACCTGTGGAAATACTCCCTAAGACGGACCTTCCTACTGGGAGTGGGGTTGTTTCTCATCTTGTTTATGCTCAGCCCACTGGTTTCAAGGTTCCTCAACATTGATAACAATTGGTATTGGGTCATCTTTGCCTCCTCTTTCCTGTTGGCTTTTATGGTTGCAGTGAACTGGGGAATCCTACAGGGGCTGCAGAGATTTTCGCCTTTGGGTTTTAGCACTGCTCTCATGGGGCTATTGAGACTTGGCCTGGGCCTCCTTTTGGTCTATCTAGGGATGGGGCTTTACGGCGGCTTGCTCTGCCTCCCCCTTGCCATCGTAGTAGTTCTGGTGGTAACCCACTCCTCACTCAAGGACATGGCCAAGGCAGGTAATGAGACGGTTGAGATATCAGAGGGCTTTTTTCGTATGCCGGGTTAGCCCTCTTGGCTCTGGCTGCTTTTGCTGTGTTAACCAATATGGATGTTATTCTGGCTAAGCACTTTCTAAGCCCTGAGAGTGCTGGCAATTATTCAGCTATCTCGGTCTTGGGGAGGATAGTCCTCGTCGCCCCCATGGGGATCGCTATGGCTATGTTTCCCAAGACCTCCGAGCTTTTTGAGACCGGGGGGAGACATCGCCCGGTGCTGGTGAAAGCAACGCTGCTCACCATTCTTCTCGGCGGGGGCGTGGTACTGGTCTATTGGCTCTTTCCTGATTTCATCATTAATTCCCTCTTCGCCGACGAGTATTCCCTGGTCGCTTCTCACCTCTTTAAGTATGGGCTGGCGATGGCATTTTGGGCAATCTCGTTTCTGTTGATGCAATATTTACTGTCATTGAATCGAACCAGAGTAGCCTATTCCCTGCTCGGGGCTATGGTGCTTCAGGTGGGTCTAATAATCGGTTTTCACTCCAGCATTGGCCAGATCGTTGATATCATGCTTATCTCCAGCATAGTCTGCTTGGCCCTGGTGTGCCCCTTCTATTTCAATGTGAGAAGGAGACATTTATGAACAGGGCTGTTTTCATAGATCGGGATGGGACGATCGCAAAGGATGTCCCTTATTGCAGTCGTCCTCAGGATTTTCAACTATTGCCCCGGGCTGGCAATGGGATAAGGCTATTGAACAACAACGGGTTCAAGGTGCTCATGATCACCAATCAATCCGGGGTCGCTCGGGGTTATTTTACCCGGGAAATGCTGGGCAGAATCCACCGCAAGATGAGGAGAGATCTAGCTGAGTATGGGGCTCATATTGATGCCATCTATTATTGCCCCCATTACCCCGATGAGCACTGCGATTGCAGAAAGCCAAAGCCAGCGTTGGTCTATCGGGCGGCAAGGAAGCATGACATCGAATTGAGCAAATCCTTCTTCATTGGGGATCAATGGCATGATGTGGAGGCGGGGCATTCTGCTGGCTGTAGGACGTGTTTGGTCTCGCCCAATGGCACACCAGAAACACCGCCAAGCCGGAATAATATGCCAGAGCTGGACTTTGTCGCCCGCGATTTCCTGGAAGCTTGCACATGGATTCTAAAACTCATAGTACCTGAAGTAGTTAGGGGGAAGTGATGCTGAAAGTGCTTGTTTTTGGTGGGGCTGGTTTTATCGGCTCTCACACTGTTGATTTACTTCTAAACAAAGGGTACGAAGTTAGGATTCTCGATTCGCTCGAGTCGCCGGTGCATCAGGATGGCGCCATTCCTTCATATATCCCGAAGGAGGTTGAGTTTATCTCCGCAGATGTTCGAGACCGCCAGGCGGTAGCGCGAGCGCTGGAGGGCGTAGATATCGTATTCCAACTTGCCGCATACCAGGATTACCTCCCCGACTTCAGCAAGTTCTTCCATGTCAACTCAGTTGGCACTGCGCTCATTTATGAGCTCATCGTGGAGAAGAGATACAAGGTGCAAAAGGTGATCTTGGGCAGCTCGCAGGCAGTCTACGGTGAGGGGAAGTATAAATGTCCGTTTCATGGCATTCAATATCCTGGGCAAAGGCCGATGGCTCAATTACTTGAACGCGATTGGGAGTTCAGGTGTTCGGTTTGCGGCGGAGAAATGTCTCTCCTGCCCACGGATGAGGCGGTGGTGAATCCTCACAACCCCTATGCCATAAGCAAGTATAGCCAGGAGATGATCGCCCTCAATCTGGGAAAGCGCTATGGAATACCAACTGTGTGCTTACGCTACAGCATTACCCAGGGCCCTCGCCAGAGCTTCAGCAATGCTTATAGCGGTATCTGCCGTAACTTCACCACCCGGCTGTTAACCAATAAGCGCCCTATCGTATATGAAGATGGGAAGCAATTACGAGATTATGTCTATGTGGCAGATGTAGCGTTGGCAAATATATTGGCGCTGGAAGAGCCTAGAGCGGATTATGAAGTATTCAATGTCGGTGGGGACAATATCATTAGCGTTTTGGAATACGCTTATTTGATTGCCGAGAAGATGGGTAAAAGTATCGAGCCCCTGGTCCCAGGAGCATTCCGCTTTGGTGATACGCGGCACGTTGTTTCAGACGCAGGCCGAATCCAGACCCTGGGTTGGAAAGCGACAACGCCTCTGGAGAAGATCGTGGAGGATTACATCGCCTGGGTCAGTGAGCAACCAGATATAAAGGACTATTATGCCGAAGCAGAGAAGGTGATGGAACGAGTGGGGATCATCGTGAAGGTCCCCAAATAAGGTGGGGGGGTCACTATGATAATAACCCAGACCCCGCTGAGGATAAGCTTTGTTGGCGGTGGCACCGATTTGCCCTCCTTCTACCGCCTTGAGGGCGGCGCTGTGGTTAGCACCACCATCGATAAATATGTTTATGTCATAGCCAAGGAAAGGTTTGATGACCAGATTCGAGTGGGTTACACCCAGACCGAGATCACGGGCTCTATCGATGAAGTCAAGCATGACCTGGTGCGCGAGGCATTGCGAAAGACAGGGGTCAATGATGGTCTGGAGATTGTCACTGTTGGTGATATCCCATCTGAGGGCACAGGGCTTGGCTCGTCAAGCTCGGTAACCGTCGGTCTTTTAAATGCCCTCTATCAGTATCGGGGAGAGCCCAAGGAGCCAAGGACGCTAGCTGAGCTGGCTTGTGACATCGAAATCAAAGTCCTGGGCAAGCCCATTGGCAAGCAGGACCAGTATATTGCCGCCCTGGGGGGATTGAGGAAAACCGTGTTTCATCCTGATGAGGAGGTATCAAGCGAGCCGATTAATATCCCTGAAAAAACGCTCCGCGCCCTCAGCCGCAGCCTGCTCCTGTTCTACACCGGCGTCACCCGTAGTGCTGACCCCATCCTCAAAGAGCAGCAGGCAAATACCTCCCGCAGGATGGAAACGCTGCGTCGGATGAAGGAGATGGCAAATGAACTGGAGCAGGAGCTGATAAACGGAAATATCGAAGCACTGGGCGAGATGCTGCATCGCGGCTGGTGTTATAAGAGGGAACTTGCCAGCGGTATCACCAACCCTACTATAGACGAGGTTTATGAGGCGGCACGCAGAGGAGGGGCGATGGGAGGCAAAATCACCGGCGCCGGAGGTGGGGGATTCCTGCTCCTCTATGCTCCGGTCGATCTTCAAGAGAGGGTGAGGAGAGCCATTGATGGGCTTCGCGAAGTGCCCTTCAGCCTGGAGCGGGATGGAACCAAGACATTGCTCAATGCTCGACGGCCAGTGTAGGGGTTAGGAGGGGAGATGAACAGTTTCATAGGGTATATCGACCATGTCGCTGTTCTCCTCGGAGAGCTTAAGCGGCAGGAGGGGATTGTGCTCCAGCTTGTGGATGAAATAGTGAGCAGAGCCACTCAGAGCAAGCAGGTTATTGTCTTCGGCAATGGGGGCAGCGCCGCCACTGCTAGCCACTTCGTCTGCGACATAGCTAAAGGAACCATCACCCCAGGCTGTCCCAGGGTAAGGGCACTTTGCCTAACTGATAATACCTCATTAGTTACCGCCTGGGCCAACGATGAGTCCTATGATTCCATCTTCGCTGAGCAGCTCAAGGGCTGCCTTGATCACGATGACCTTGTGGTGGCGATAAGTGGCAGCGGGAACTCTCCCAATGTGCTCCGGGCGGTTGAAGCGGCAAAGGAGGGCGGAGCTACCTGTTTCGGCCTATGTGGCTTTGATGGCGGGCAGCTTGCCCGACTGGCTCACTATGCCGTTGTCATCCCGGCGGAGAATATCCAGCAAGTGGAAGATATCCACCTTCTTATCCTTCACTCGGTCTCCCTTTTGGTTAAGGAGAGACTTGAGGAGTGGCAGAAGGCGAAGGTCTTGGTCATGGCTTCTGTAAATAGCAGAGGGAGAAGATGAAGTCGCGGGGAAAGGTTCTGATCGCCGTTCCAACCTATAACGAGGCAGATGTTATCGAAGATAACATCAAAAGGCTGAGAGAGTTCTTGATCTCAAATCTGGATCATGACTATGAGATCGTGGTCGCCGATAATGCCTCTGCCGATAACACCGTTGCCAAGGTGATGACGCTGTCTGAAACATATAGCGAGGTCAAATGGATCCACTTAGACCAGAAAGGGAAAGGTGGCGCGATAAAGAAGGTTTGGTCTGAGAATGATGCTGATATAGTCGTCCTGGTAGATGCTGATCTATCGCCAGATGTGAGTGCCTTTCCCCAATTAATCGCCGCCCTTGACGATGGCTATGATGTCGCTATCGGCTCCCGTTTCTTGAAGGGAAGTCAGGTGAAAAGGTCTTTCAAGCGCACGTTCCTGTCAAGGGGTTACAATCTTTTGCTCCGGCTTTTGTTCCGAGCACGGTTTTCAGATGCGCAATGTGGATTTAAGGCGATGAAGAAGAGAGCATTTTTGGAGCTTTTGCCTGCGATCAAGAACAATGAATGGTTTTTTGATACCGAGTTACTGATACGCTCCCAGAGGAGGGGGTTAAAGATTAAAGAGATACCCATTAACTGGGTGGAGCGCAGGGAAAGCAAAGAACAGCCACTGAAGGCGGTGTTCAATTATATCGTGCTCCTGCGCAGATTATACTTTGAGTTCAGGTTAAACGATCACCATGAAGGTGCTGGTAATTAGCTGGCGGGATATAAACCATCCTGAGGCCGGTGGAGCCGAACTTTATCTCCATGAACTGACTAAGGGGCTCTGTAGTTCGGGACATGAGATTACATTATTAACCTCCCGATATAAGGGCTCTGCCGGGCAGGAGATAATCGACGGGGTTAAGGTGATCCGAAAGGGGAGCAAGTATATCTTCAATCTGGCTGTTTTTTGGACCTACTTAAGGGAGTTGCGAAGCAATGGCTATCAGATTGTGGTTGAGGATGTTTATTTGTTCCCATTGTTTACCCCCATTTTTGTTCATAAACCAAGAACGGTAGTAATAACCAATCACCTCTATATGGGCAATTTTCTCGGGCAGGTGCCTTTGCCCTTTATACCCGTCGTTTGGCTTGGGGAGAAGGCTCTCCGACTTTACCACAAGCCACCGATGATAACGCTGTCGGTAAGCACAAAAAAGGATCTCGTCGATATGGGCATACCTGAAGAGAACATAACAATCATAAATCCGGGCTTAGATTGCGAACTCTATAGACCGAATACACCACTAAAAACCAGATACCCATCGGTGGTTTATCTGGGCATGATCAAGAAAAAGAAAAACATAGACCATCTCATCAAGGCGATGGTCAGAGTAAAGGAAGTATTACCTGAGGCCAGGCTATTTATAGCAGGAAGAGGCTCACCCAGATTATACCGCAATCTCAAAGCACTGGCTGATAGGCTGAATCTGGACTCTTCGGTTGAATTTTATGGGGAAGTGACAGTGGAAGAGAAAATAAGGTTATTTCAGAGTGCCTGGGTCTCAGCACATCCTTCAGCCAAAGAGGGATGGGGAATACCGGTGATCGAAGCCAATGCCTGTGGCACTCCCGCTGTCGCCTATGATGTCCCGGGGCACAGAGATTCAATAAGCAATGGAGAGACGGGCTTGCTCGTATCTTATGGTGATATCGGAGCGCTGGGCAGCGGAATGGTCAAGCTCCTGACAGATACAGAGTTGAGAGAAAAGCTGAGCCAGAATGCCGTGGCATGGGCTTCCAAATTCCGCTGGGATAAGAGCGCTGCCGACTTCTCGGCAATTCTACAGGGAGCAGGAGTCGAAGATGGGCCTAAAGAATAAAAACGTCCTCATAACTGGGATAACCGGCTTTGTCGGTCCGTACCTGACGAGAGCGCTTCTAGCCAGGGGGGCGAACGTATTTGGCCTTGTCAGGAGGAGATCAGACGGCTCTAGGCCAAGAAACCTGGTGGATCGGGGGGTCTATGACGAGGTGAGGTTAATCGAGGGTGACATCACAGATATCGCCAGCATCGGGCTATGCTTGAGCCGATCCAAACCGGATGTAATCTTTCACCTCGCAGCCCAGTCTTTTGTTCCCGACTCTTTCCTCAACCCGCTGGAAGCCTTGGTGACCAACGCCACCGGGACGGCAAACCTGCTTGAGGTAATCCGGTTACAGGGGCTCGACCCGGTGGTGGTCTTTGCCGGCTCTAGTGAGGAATATGGTTTAGCCTTCGCCTCGGAAAAGCACCAACAGCAGGCGATGAAGAGGTATGGAGAGATTTTCCCCGAACCCGAGAGGATGCCGGAGCTGCCAATAAATGAGCACAATCCACTGCGCCCCATCTCTCCTTATGCTGTGAGCAAAGTGCATGCCGACTATCTAATGAGAAGCTATCACTCGGTCTATGGACTGAAGACCATTGTCTCTCGGGCTTTCAATCACGAAGGTGCAGGCAGAGGCATAATCTTTGTCACCGCTGCAATCACCAGCCAGGTGATGAAATTGAAGCTCAGCGAGGGCGATAAAATCGTGGTCGGCAATGTGAACACCTTCAGAGACTGGTCCCACGTGACCGACATTGTGGAGGGGTATTGCCTCCTGGCGG
>JABUBL010000132.1_pt1 | contig 17940 bp, 14 predicted proteins | sample 7240371 | NCBI WGS metagenome assembly JABUBL01 (sample SAMN07256343, study PRJNA390944) | subsurface metagenome | isolation source: Methane hydrate marine sediment | place: Pacific Ocean: Eastern North Pacific, ODP site 1244 | collected 2002
TTTATCTATACTATCAGGCTTCTTTCCTTTGGTAATCCTGTACACCTCTTTAAGTTCTTCTATTTCCTTTTTTTTGTAATTCTCAATATGTCTTGATTCCTGGGTGTAAAGAAGTTGGTTCTTTTTGTAAAAGGGTCTTTTAATTATCCCAAAGACAATATTTGCTACAAGAAAAAGTATAGCTCCGGTCCATAATAATACATTAATGATAGCCTCTATGGAAATCTTAATAGGTTTTCTCTCTTTCCTTCTCGGTTTAGCAACTACTGCAGTTTTTTCAATAACCCCGCCTTCAAGTAAGTTATAAAGGGCATGATATGTTCGAAACCTACCAACTCCAGAAGATGCTACAACATCCGCAACACACATCTTCCCATCTATCAATTCAAGCACTACCTTTTCCTGTTCTCCCATTTCTATCGAAAGGCGAGGTCGTTTTTTTCTCCGAAAGACAATCTTGGAATCAGGGATTGATTTCTTTATTTTTGGCCACTCATCAATCCTCCTCATTCCTTCAATAATCAAGAACTGCGGGTTTACAAGAACACTGCACTTACTCTTGGAATATAACCGTTCGCCTAACCGAAACTTATACTCTCCTTTTTTCCATGTAAAGAGTTCGTCAACGATCTCCTGTATTTTAAACTCTATAATTTTTTCCAGATCCTCTTTTGTCAGAACATTATTTTCTACAAGTTTATCAACAACAGGGATTCCTTTCTTTTTGGATTCTCTATCAAACTTCTTTAACTCTTCCTTGGAAATTCTTCCTATGAGAACAAGATAATCACCAATGGGTTTCAATACACCTTTTTTATTATGTGAAGCAGAAGAGATCATCCCGTTTTCGAAACCGAGTGATATAATCTCTCTCTTGAATTGAAAGACAAGAACACCAGTCTTCCCCTGGGTATTAATTAACTGAAAAACATCAGCTACACCAAAATCCTTTATATTTCCTTCAAATGCCATATATATTACCTCTCTTCGTAATCGCTCCCAAAAAGATTGAGTAAAGAAAAGAGATACAGTAATATAATAAGGAATGAAGTAATGTATAACCCGAAGTTCATCCCTTTTGGAAAAGGAAGATAGGATGTAATTTTCGTTACTCTATTAATGAACAGCATTGAGCATAAAATGGAGAAAATAAGAAGATAGAAAGTACCTGTCTTAATTTTCCCTATTTGAAGATGCCCAAGTCCAGGGAGGAAAAGTCCCCAGAAGATTGCAGTATAGCGTACTCTCCTTTGGGCATCCATTCTAATCTTATCCCGTAATCTTTCTTGTATATCTACAGAGTGAATAGAGCTCAGTTTTCTGTAACACCTCCAGCATATAGTTTCGTTTTGAAATATCCGTGAATTTCCTTTTGAGATGGAAGATGAACAGATTGGGCACTGGATATTTATGCTCTTGGTAACCCGTGGGATAACAATAAAAATGAAGAAAAAACCTATAAGAAAGGATGAAAAAATTCTATAATCAAATCCGATATATTTCCATGGAAAAATGCTTTTGTCCTCCTCTAAAGAGGAAAATTCCTTCCAGAGTATTCCCTTGGGTAAAGTAAGATCAATTAGAAAACGGTTGTTTACCTCCTTTGAATTTTTTATCTGTGTAGTGATAAGATCAAAATTCAATTGTGACGATATTTTCATGTGACGAAAAGATTTATCAAATCGAAGTTTTCTGACATACGCCTGAGCAAGGTTATAATGTGGCTCTGGTGCCTTTGATTCGTGTGCCTTCGCTAACTCATAATACTTAATTGAACTGTCTATTTCTCCTTTCCAGAACAAAACATTCCCTAAGTTATTGTATGTTTGATAAAGATTAGGTGTAATACTTATTGCCTTTCTGTAATTTTTTTCTGCCTCATCAAAGAACCCTCCTCTTTTCAACTGTAGTCCTTTCAGAAAGTATATGGAGTAATCCCTTTGGGAAATAGTCAATAGACTGTCACATTTCCTTATCCATTTCGATTCAAATCTGGATTTCTGCATACTATCCAGTATCTCAATTTTTTGAGTCGGATCCATTGCAGTAATGGCTCTGGTCTGGAAACTTCCAAAGAGTGATACGACACATAAAAGTAGAATAAATGATTGAACAACCCATCTTTCGTTCCTTTTAAGAAAAGGAATTGGAATAATCAACATAAATATAAATGTATATAAAGAAGGGATTGTCCAAATTAACGGAAGAAGCATAAAAGTAACAGATATGAAGTATCTCATAGATATAGGAAGTTTACGAGGAGTAAAGGTAATTATTTTTGAAACAGCAGAAGGAAAGTACTTTATAAAATAAGCAATAACTAAAGTAGATAGAAAGATTGCAAGAAGTGTAAACAACAAATTATAGGAGAAAATAATAACATGTAGCCTTGTTTTAAAGTCGAGGAATATAATATGCACTAAGGATAATAATTCATCAAAAAATTCAAATCTTCTATTCAGGAAAAGATATCGGACATAAAAATGTCGGATGCCAAGATTATAAGGATTTAATTCTTTTGAAATTCTAACGTTTTTTTCTGTCTCAGTGTCAAAACCGCCCTGAGCAGCTTCTCTTCCTCTAATGAAGAAATATTTGCTGAGAAGAGGTAGCGATAGTGCTCCAAAATCCTTCTTTAATTCAAGAAACTTTTCTTCTTCCTTCATTTGCCATTTGAGAAGCCTTCTTTGGGAAAAGAGTTCAAGAAGTATAGTGTGTTTGGAAACATTCTTTCCTGCCTTTTTAATTGCCATATCATAGTACTTGAATGCTTCCTCATATTTATTCTTGTATCTATAAAGCTCACCAATGCAAAAAGCCAAGAATGGATTTTCAGGATGTCTCCGCATCTCATTCCTATATCTCCATCTTATAGAATTAAAATTTAACGAGGGAACATAACCCTTTCCGGAAAGTACTCTGTAAAATTCAGGGACAAGTCTGAATGCATACTCCTTTTCTTTATATGCAATCTCGTATTCATTCTCATATTGTGAGAATGTTCCCTGAGCAGAAATAAGAGCGGGAGAAAAAGAGATTAAGAGTAAAACATATGTTATTCCAGACCTAACCATAATTGAATAATAAAACTAAATCTTTTCAATGTCAAGGAAAATTTAGATATGGATGAACATCGTATATTCACTCTCTGACTATATGGTATGTCTTCGACTAGCACCAGGTAAGAATAAGAGGGATAAAAGGATTAGAATACCAATAAAAGAGAAGATTAAGACATTACAATTTATAAAAAGAAATGGCTTCGGAAATAGATCATAAAAAAAACCACCAGCAAGAGGACCGATCACTGTTCCTAGATTGTTAACAGTGTTAATTAAACCTATATTTTGCCCGAGACGTCTACCTCCTAATTCACTAACACCTGACCGTGAAATCGGTGTAAAAGACCGAGCACCAGTTCCGAGAATTACAAGAAAAATAATAAGAAGAAGGGTATTATTTATAAACGGTATAATAACTGATGCAATCCCTGTTATAAATCCAACAATGAGAAGCCCTTTTACAATACCCTTCTTATCAGAGAGATAGGAGAAAAAAAGCATTGAAAAAAGGGCAGAGATGTTGATCGCCATAAGAATAAAGGCAATATTCTTTGTTGGTATAAGAAACTGTTCATTCAGATAGAGCACAATTATTGATCGAATAAGACCTGGTATTATTCCGATGAGAAAACCGAGAATAATAACTGCAACAAAACCACTGTTTTCTTTAACCGGTACTTTCCTTTCTATTTCTCTTGTCAACACTCTTTTTGGTATCGTTTCAGTAATGAAGAACGAGATGAAAAAACCAATAAGATATATTACACCAGACAGGAGAAATATAATCCTAAAAGCATAATTCTCATCAGCCTTAAATAAAAACATTACAAAGATAATGGTTGTACCAATCAGTGCATTTCCAATGCTCATTCCAGCACTTCCTGAAGCAAAATAAAAGCTGAGTGCCTTTGTCTTAAATGACTTCACAGAGCTTTCAATTGTTATCACCTGAGCAATTGGCCAAATTAATCCAGAGAAAGTCCCTTGAAAAATACTGATGAAAAGAACATCAAAGTAGTTTCTTGAAAAAAACAGAACAATGCATGAAATGATGTATGCAAAAAACCCGATAGGAAGAAATACCTTCCTCCTCTCTATCTTATCTGAAAACCTTCCACATATATATGCAGCAACTGCTCTCGCAAACATAAATCCTGATACTAAAGCACCTACTTGAAAGCCTGTTACTCCCATCCTCCGTGTGAAAATAGGAAGAATAGGACGTATCAGGGCAATCCCCACTGCACCAGTAAAGGCGAGTGACATTAGCACGAATATATTTTTCTTAACTCTTTCCATATTAAAAGTATAAAGGTTAAGGAAAAAGGTAAAAAATTGTACAAGGTTGGGTCACAGAGAAATCAGTAAACCACTGATGGAGTTGAGTAAAAGTAAAGTGAAACATCACGAATGTCTCTTTACAGAATAAATGGTGCTGGTATGAAGGTTAAAATGAGGAAAATCATTGCAACTATTCCTATAATTTTGTGTTTAAGAGAAATAGGACTGATGTCATCAAGAGGTGCAGGATGTTTAACCTTTACGAACCACATTATAAGAATTGCCCATATAAACCATCCCTGCCAGAGAAACCCAAAAATAAAGAGGGAGGAGAAGACGACCCATCCTATCCATGCCTGGTATCTTCCAATAAGTCCATACATAATATGACCTCCATCAAGCTGACCCATTGGAAGCAAATTGAGCGCTGTAACAAAAAGACCAATCCATCCTGCAAAAGCGACAGGATGAAGTAATATATCCTTTCCAGGGGGCACATCACCAACTACAACCTTTGAGATGAGATTAAAGAGAATCGAACTCCCAAGACCAAGTCCACCCTCCTCAACCGGAATAACAGTTGATAACTTGAGACCGATCACTACGGCAGGTATTGCAAAAATTAATCCAACAAGTGGGCCTGCAGCCCCTATTTCAAGAAGTGCTTTTTTGTTTGTTATTGGTGCCTTCACTTTTATCACTGCACCGAATGTTCCTATAAAATGAGGGAAAGGAATAAAATAGGGAAGCGTTGCATCTATACCAAGTCTTTTTGAAGCAAAATAATGTCCCAGTTCATGTGAACCAAGTATAAGTATAATAGTAAAAGAGAAGGGAATTCCAGTATATATCTTAAGAAAAGGATTTACTCCCTTTTGTAAGGCTCCGGCGAACATTGTTGTAATAATTGTAAGAATGAAGAGTATGATATTTATTGTATAGTTTGCTTTCTCTGGTGGTTTCAACTTAGGCACAAATTGAATAAGGGTTTTTTCTTTTCTTCTTCTGAAAAGTGGCATTAGTCCGACAAAATCAGATTTCTCTTTTATTTGTTTAACTGCTTCCTTATGGGGAATAATGAAATCGCCTATAACTGTAATTCTAAACTGTTCAGACCCTACCTCGGATATTATCATTATTCCGTCGAGAATGTCCCTTATTTTTTCTTCCCTCTCACTACTTATATCATACATTTCTTTAGTTGGTTCTGTTGGGGACAAGCTCCAACGCTACATTTTTTCCCCTGGTTTCTTCACCGTTTCTCCAATTTTCACATTCCCCGTTTCTCAAACTTCTTCCCTACTCCTTCGTACTCCTTTGCCGCTTCCTCCCCTCTGAGGACACGTAATGCTCCCATTGCCAGTGCCTCCATCTCATCCTCACCAGGAAGAACAATTATTTTTGCCAGAAACTCAGTCTTACTTTTGATATAATTAATCACAAATTTTGAATGTGCAATACCTCCACTGATAACAATAGCATCAATCCTTCCAGAAAGTACAACTGCCATCTGTCCAATCCATTTTGACACCTGGTATGCCATTGCTTCAAGAACGAGTTCTGATTCCTTATCGCTATTCTCAATTCCTCTCTCAATCTCCTCAACATTGTCCGTCTCGAGATGTGAAAAGAGACCTGATTTTTTAAGGAGTTTTTTCATCATCTCCTTTTCAGTATATTTACCACTGTAACAAAGTTTAACGAGACCTGTTAAAGGCACAGTCCCAGCCCGCTGTGGTGAAAAAGGTGCCTCATCATTGGCATTGGATGAATCTATCTGTCTACCTTTTCTGTGTGCACTGACAGAAATCCCGCTTCCGAGATGAACAATTATAAGGTTCACATTCTTGTAATCTTTTGTCAGCTCTCTTGCTGCCCTTCGTGCAGTTGCCTTCATATTGAGAGCATGTGAAAGACTTAACCTTGGTATCTCTTTCACACCTGAGATTCTGGCAACAGGTTCAAACTCGTCCACAGATACAGGGTCCACAAAAAAGGACGGGATCCCATGTGGTTCAGCAATGCCGTGAGCAAGAAAAACCCCAATGTTAGAGATGTGTTCTGCCTGAACTTTACCATGCTTTACATCATTCAAAATCCTATCATTTACCCTGTATGTGCCACTTTTGAGAGGAAGAAATGGACCACCCCTTCCTACAACAGCACTCAGTGATTTAAGTGGAACAGCTTTCTTTTCAAGGAGTTTAATAATATGGGCTCTTCTATACTCATACTGGTCCAGGTGTGTTTCAAAACGACTCAACTCCTCATTGCTGTGTCTTACAGTTTCAATAAAAAGAGGAGTTTCATCCTCATATACCCCTATCTTTGTCGATGTACCACCTGGATTAATAACAAGTATTTTATACATTATTAACCTTTCATACATCCTTCTCTTTATAGGATATCTTCTCTCCTTTGTTAAACAGGGTTATACCCTCAATACCCATATTTTTAAGCAGTTTCATCGTCTCTGGTATCCTATATCCAATGTGTTCAGGTAGATGTGCATCGGAACCAATAGTGAGATATTTACCACCAAGGTTTAAGAATCTTCTTACTATTTCCATACGGGGATATGTCTCTTTCGGTAGATGTCTGAGCCCTGATGTATTAACTTCAAGTGCTATCCTCTTCTTCTTAATCGTCTCAAGTATTTCATCAATGGGTTTCTTAAATTCTTCGTACGAATAATCCGCAATGTACTTCAGTGCATACCTCCGTATCATCTCAAAATGTCCAAGACAATCAAAGATACCACTATTAACGAGGTCAAAGGTAACCTCAAAATAGGAGAGAAAAGCCCTTTCTCTATCTAACTGCTTGAAAAACTCTGCAGTTCCCTCATCGTGCGAAACATCAAAATTATTGACAAGATGAACAGATCCGATAATAAAGTCGTAGTCTTTATCATTGAGGAATCTTCTGATTTCATCCTCCCTCTCCTTCTGATAGGTTATCTCTACCCCCTTTTTTATCTTTAGTCTACCGTTATATTGACTCTTCAGTTCTGATATCTTCTCTGTAATATCATCATAATTATAATATCCATAGCCGTCATCCTGAGGGTCTAAATCAAGATGTTCGGTAAAAGCGATCTCATAAAAGTCACGTTCAATTGCACGATTGCAAACCATTTCAGGTTTTAGGTGGGAATCACACGAAAATATCGTGTGTATATGGTAGTCTATCACATCAACCTCTAAGAGAATAGCCTTTTAGACCAACAGCGGATGGACATATTATCTCTACGTGCTTGTAATGAAGTCTTCCTTTCTTAATGTATTCGGAAGCAGTTATTCGAATATGATAACCACCAAGAGTTCCAGAGATACTTCCATTAGTATTTGTATGCCATTCAACGGTTCTTTTGCTCTCATTCACAGCAAGAATTATATATACATTCCCTTTATCCATATCTGCAATATCATCACCACTGGGATGGGAAAGTGCCCTACTATCTCCAAGCTCTGTATGGGAATGGTAGTCACCGATCACATCAACAGGTAAAAGATGAACTATTTTCTTGATCCTCGATGCCCTTCGTTCATTTGGACTAACCCAGGTTTTTGCCTTCTGCGCTGTCTGAAAAGGAATTGCGTATTCAATAATGAAGGTCTCTTCACCTTTGAGACCGAGCAGAAGACCAAGTGTTTCAAAATTATAGACCTCAATAGCTGAGAGTACCATTGACCAGAACGCCCTCTCCTTGATAATTACATTTTTTCTTTTAGTCTCTTTTCTTTCAGACATTATGCAAAGTTTTAAGGCATTCAAAATTAATGAAATCACTGTGATGAATAATGATACTCTCTATTGTTCTTTGATAGATGTCTCCTTCCTTCGAGTGGGTATAGATTATGTGGACAATTTCAGAAGGGAGTCCAAACTCGCTTGCAAGATTCGCTCCGCTTACCGGATGCCTGAGGAGATTTCCAACTTTTGATTTTTGAAAACCTTTCCCTTTATTTTCGTACTCTAACAATTTCCCGACGTCATGGAGCAAACCACCTGAAATCAGATAATCCCGATTAATTTCTATACTCTCATAGGATGTCTGCAATGCGTCAGCAATTTTTAATGCACAATTTGTCACTGCTCTTGTGTGCTCTACAATGTTAATCGGAGTATCGGGTATCAAAAGTGTAAAGGGAACAGCAAACAGGTCATTCTCTTTCCATCCTCCCAATTCCATTGCCCTTTTCCAGACCTTCTGGGTTTTCTCCTGTAAATCTTTTTCTTTAATATTTTCTATTTCAGGGAATATCTTTACAAATTCCACATCTTCCTCCTTGTAATACGCACAAAAAGAGAAGCAAGGATTATTTTAATTGTATCCCCTGCTATGAAAGGAAGTACACCTATGTTAAATGCATTAAATAGTTTTTTATCCAATTCTTTTCCTTTCTATAGACTCTGCCTCAGAGGTAAAGAGTTTACAAAAATGATTAAAATTAATCCTGTTTCGTTCTGCATTGCAGTGCTGCTCTGGTGTTGCTGTTCGAAGGATTATAGTAGATTTATTTAACTTTGTTGTTGTACTTACAAGCTTAAACCGTGATAATCCGTGGCTAAATTCTTCTTCCTACTTCTCCACACTTGTATCTATCTGTGCCTTCTGAAGTTTTCCAGAATAATCAAAGTAAATTGTCTTTATTTCTGTGAATATCTCATATACAGCTAATCCTCCTTCTCTATGTCCATTACCTGTATTCTTTACACCGCCAAATGGAAGATGACATTCAGCACCAATAGTGGGTCCATTTATATATGTGATACCCGCTTCTATCTCCTCTGCTGCCTTCAATGCAAGATTCACATCTCTTGTATAGATGGAGGAAGAGAGTCCATAGTTTGTATCGTTCATTATCTTTATGGCATCATCGAACTCACTGAATTTAATAACGGAAAGTACAGGTCCGAATATCTCTTCTTGTTCGATTCTCATCCCAGATTTCACATCAATAAAAATTGTGGGTTCATAAAACCATCCTTTTGCACATTCTCCTTCCTCGTAAAAATTGCCACCAAGTACAAGTTTTGCTCCTTCTTCTTTCCCAATCTTGACATAGTTATGTATAACATCCCTCTGCCCACTATTTATTACTGGTCCCATCTCAACTGTCTCCTCAAGACCATTTCCTATCTTTATCTTCTTTGCTCTTTCTTTTATCATTTCTATAAATTTACCATAAATTTTTTCATTAAGAATTAACCTTGATGTTGCAGTGCATCTTTGACCTGTAGTTCCAAATGCTCCCCATAAAACACCTTCGAGCGCAAGGTCTAAATCTGCATCTTGCATAACAATCTGTGCATTTTTTCCACCAAGTTCAAGTGAAACCCTCTTTAGCATCTTCCCACTAACCTCGGCAATACGACTCCCTACCTCCGAAGAACCGGTGAAGGAGATAACACCAATATCGGGATGTGCAAGCAGTGCTTCTCCTACCTCTCTTCCTGTTCCGTGAACAATATTTACGGCACCTTCGGGAATACCAGCTTCATTTAATATTTCAACAAGCTTTGTTGCAGTTGCAGGCGTAGCACTCGCAGGTTTAATTACAACAGAATTTCCAGAAAGGAGAGCTGGTATCACCTTCCAGCATGGGATAGCCATTGGAAAGTTCCAGGGGGTTATCAATCCCGCTACACCAATAGGTTTTCTGACTGTGTAACATATCTTATCTGGAAGTTCAGAAGGTGTTGTTATGCCAAAAAGCCTTCTACCTTCACCAAAGGCATAATAAGCAGTATCAATCCCTTCCTGGACATCGCCCCTTGTCTCCTTGATAACCTTTCCCATTTCTCTTGTTTCAAGTTTCGCAAGTTCCTCCTTCCTCTCAACCATTATATCACCACAACGACCAAGGATTTCTCCTCTCTTGGGGACAGGAACCCTCTTCCAGGACTCAAATGCCTTCTTTGCAATATCAACTGCATTCTCAACATCCTTAGCTGTTGACTTGGGGAATATGCCAACGATCTCATCCCAATTGGCAGGGTTTCTGTTCTCAAATGTTCTCTTTGATTCAGATTCAACCCATTTCCCTCCGATAAAATTTTTATAAACTTCTGTCATTCGACCTCCTTAATCCACTTTAAAATACTTACTTTGCTACCCTCAAGCCCCAATTTTTAATGACTTGAGCCATACTGCGGTGTGAGCATAACAATAATTGTTGTCAATGTCAAGTCCTTTTTCCTAACCTTTTCTCCCCTTTTTCAATACTCACTTCATCACCACCTCCTTTAATACTTTTATCTTTATCCTACTGTTCACTCCTTACTCTATTCTCCCTCTTGCCCACTCTCCCATTCTCCAGTGCTCCCGATGAAATCACTTCCTGCCTGTTTTCTGTCATCTGTCTTCTGTCATCTATCATCCCTATTATACCGAGGTTTTCTCCCGTCTTTTCTCCCGACTTTCTATAAGAAAAGAAAAGATTATCCAATGAGCAAGAACAGATTTCTGGAACAAGGATTTTTTTAACACCACTCTCTTCCAACTGCTCCCTCACCATTTTCCACATGTCTAAATAGATGCTTTTCTTTCTTTCAATGAGATATTCCCTTTTAAACCTTTTCAAAAACTCCTTACCAACTTCATAGCAGCAAGGGCCTAAGGATGGGCCTAAGAGTGCTTCAATACTTTCTGCTTTTATATCAAATGCTTCACACATCTTATCTACTCCCTTCTTTGCAATACCCTTCTCTGCTCCCGCTCTACCAGAATGCACTATACTAATGATTTTATTAATTGGTGAATGAAAAAAAACAGCAATGCAATCTGCTGTAAAAACACCAAGAACTATACTCTTTCTATCTGTTATCATCCCATCCCCTTTCAGTTTATCAGATGAATCGTTCACTATATTCACAATATCAGAATGTGTCTGTTTTGTGTAAACTATATTTCTCTCATCAATAGAGACTACATTAAAAAATCGTTTTCTGTTGAATTTCACATTACTGATATCGTCCCCTCTTCCATAATGTAGATTTAATGTGTCATAAGGTGGAGAACTTACACCACCAATCCTTGTTGAATAAAAAACATTGACACCCTTCCAGCCTTCGAATGAAAGGTATTTGACACCATTTTTTTCTTTTAATTTCCAAAACTTAAATCTGGGGTCAGGTCTCAACATTTAACATTTCCTTCTTCCTCAATGTATTTCAAGAATCTTATCCTTCTCACGCAATCCCTTTTAATCTACTCTAATTTATCCATTTCAAAACACTCATCTCTTAATGTTAAATGTTGAGACCTGACCCCTCTTGCTACCGACGATTATTGCATTTGCTTATGTTTCTCTATATGCAATAGATTTAATTGAACCGTTTTCTTATTCCTGTACATATGTTCCGTAAGTTGATAATATATAGAATAAATCTTTTTCCCAATCTCAATCTCCTTTATGGATTCGCCTCTTCCAAAACCAATCGTTTCAAATATAACGTTATCTTCCCTCGTCTTTATTTTTAAATGATTAGTTCCAACTATTTTTGGATAACCAACAAAATCAACATTTTCCGTCAGGAAAACAGGCTGTGGGTTTTTTATTCCAAAGGGCTCAAGTCTCTTGAGTTCAGAAAGTAATTTATTGTCGATCTCTTTAAAAGGTAGTATACAATCGCAGTTTAACTCCGGTATCAAATCATCTTCTTTCAACTGTTCTTTTACAACCTTATTAAATGCCTTACGGAAATCAGAAATCATATCCTTATTTATTGTGATACCAGCCGCATAACGATGACCTCCATATCGAATCAAAAATTCTTTGCACCTGTCAAGTGCATCGAGAATGTAAAAGGGTTTTATGCTCCTTCCTGATCCTTTTCCAAATTCACCTGCTGTTGATATAAGAATGGTCGGTCTTGAATACTTATCTGCTATCTTAGATGCTGCAATTCCAACTACCCCTTCATGCCAGTCTTCCTTTGCAAGCACAATCGCATTTATACCTTTATCATATCCTTCCCTTTCGATAATTTCAATACTCTCGTTCATCACCTTTTTATGAAGTTCCTGTCTTACCCTATTTGCCTGATCAAGAAGATTGGCATATTCCCAAGCAAGACCTCTATCCTCAGTAAGCAACAGTTCAGCTGATTTAATTGCAGTATCAAGCCTTCCAATTGCATTCAACCGTGGACCAAGGATATAACCTATCTCATAAGTACCAGCGATATTCCCCTTTTTTAGACCCGACTTCTGAATAAGTGCTAAAAGACCTATTTTATCAGTCTTATTCAGCATCTCAATCCCTTTCTTTGCAAGTATTCTATTCTCTCCAGTCAAAGGAACAATATCTGCTACAGTTCCAAGTGCAACAAGGTCCAAATCTTTAAAGATCTCTTTTCTATCTCTTCTATTTTTAACAAAAAGTGCTTCGATAAGCTTAAATGCAACACCTACACCAGCCAATTCCTTAAAAGGATATGTCTCCCCTTCTACTTTCGGATCAATGATCGCAAATGCCCCCTTTGAATCACCCGCTGGAGTATGATGGTCAGTAACTATCACATCTATTCCCAATTTCTTTGCCAGTTGAATCTCATCTGCTGCATTTATTCCACAATCAACAGTTATAATGAGTTTGAACCCTCTTTTTTTTATACTTCTGATTCCTTCCTCTGATACTCCATAGCCTTCTCTTATTCTATGCGGAATGTAATAGTATGAATTCGCATTCAGTTCATGAAGATTTCTTACAAGGAGAGCAATAGATGAGACCCCGTCTACGTCGTAATCTCCATAAATAACGATGGGTTCTTTCTCTTTAATTGCCCTCATGATTCTATTGGTCGCTTTATCCATATCCCTGAAAAGAAATGGGTCAAAAAGCATATCAAAGGAAGGGTATAAGAAATTCTTGATTTCTTCAACACTTCTGTATCCCCTGTTCAGTATAATTTGAATAATGGAACGAGAAAGTGAAAGTTCATTTTGAAGTTTCACAAACTCGTCGCTACTGAATTCTTTAGGGGGATTGCATTTTATATCCCGTTTTTTCTTCATCGTTCTCTATAAGTGCACAGAATTAAAATCTGTGGTTCACCAGTTAGTTATGAAATTCTCTAACGAGTGAGTCTGTGTGCTACTTTTTTCTATTTCTTGAGTATTTTTCTGAATTTTGAAAAAGAACGTGCAGCTTCGAATCCCGTAACATCCCTATCTCTAAAGAAGAAACCATCTTCTAATCTTAAAAATTTGTTTGAAACTGCAAAAGTAATCGCTTTATACGTATAGTCGGACTTGGGAACATCTTTCATTTCACAATGATACACCTTCTTGCTGTGAAAAAATGGTAGGGTCTTTGAAACCCTATAAAAGATAATTGCGAGTTGAAACCTTTTTACATCATCATCCGGATAGAATTTCCCATCTGGAAAATTTCTCATCCACCCAATTTTCAGTGCATCAACAATATACGACTCTTCATCTAACCCTATAATGTCAAAAATTTTACCATCTTCAACAGGATACATATCCGGATTTTCTTCAAAAAAAGGTTGGAGATCATTCAAATAGTAGACCAAAAGAAAAGCTATATCCTTTCTTTTTACCCTGTTCTGTGAAAGAATATTTATAAGATGCTCTTTTTCCCAGTCTTTTTTTAACTGGATCAGGGTTGTTGGCTTTCTCTTTCTTACTGGCACACACCCTACTGTGCAAATAAGAAAAAAAACAATTAACCCCGTTAGAGACCTCGTCGAAAAGGACGAAACAACCTTTAGAAATATCTTAATACATCTTTTCATCGCTACCCTGAAGGTCGACGAATTCTCTAACGGAGTTAACCTGGAAAAATAATATTTAAATCTTAAAACTCTAATACGTTAATGTATCCCTTATTATGTAAGAGATTGGATTTACTGGTCTGTTAAGTACTCTAACCTCATATTGCAGGTGCGGACCTGTTGATATACCACTGCTCCCTATTGTTGCAATGAGGTCACCTCTTTTCACTTCTTGACCTTTCTTGACAAATATCCTTAGGAGATGTCCGTACTTCGTCTTGAATCCATATCCATGATCAATGGACAAAAAGTTTCCATATCCTGACTGCCTACCTGCGAAATCAACCACCCCGTCTGCTGTGACATAAACATGCGCTCCAAGAAGATTTGCAATATCTAAACCTGTATGGAAGTGAATAACCCTCCTTATAGGATGTCTTCGATAACCAAAACGAGAACTAATGTAACCACTGGTGGGCCAGATGGATGGGGTATGTCGTTTAAGGTCAATAATAGATGCAAGTTTTCTATAAACCTCTTCGTAGGATGTTTGCTCCAGATCGACAAGTCTTTCAGTGAAGTTTACCTCTTTTACTAAATCACTAACTATTCTATATGAAGATTTAGAGAGTTTTCCTTTTAATGTATCAAGTGCTGATGGACCACCTATACCCATTATCCTTAATTTCCTTTCCAGAGGAGATACATCAGTTGCATATCTTAATTTGTCATTAAAGGTTGAATATAAATCTATCTTCTTTTTAAGGGATTTGATTTCTTCATCCACCCTTTTAAAGGAAGCAATATAACGTTCCTTAATTGCTACTTGATCCCTAAATTCAGAAAATAAAGAGCGTTTATTTATCCCTCTGATTGATAGAAATGAAGAGCATAAGAACAAAAAAGCAATAAGTGCAAGTACTACAAAGAGATAAGTGTCTTTAAAGATAAACTGATAAATACCCTTTTCTGTTATAAAACTAAGTGTCCAACTGAATCTCCTCACTCTTCTCATCTATTTACTTATAATACAAAAATTTACCTGTGTCAAGTAAAAACTTTCTGAACTACAATAATATTAAAAGTAGAATAAATCTTTAATTTTATTAACTTAGCAAAAATTAAACAATTTTGATGAAAAAAAAATTTACAATATGTTCAAAATCCGAACACTTTTTTCTCTTTTTCCTCTCCATTTAATGGATCATTGCGAGCCCGACCTCTAAGCCAGAAATATAACATTTTACACCATTCTATCTGTCTTTCTTTCTCCAAAGATAAAGATAACTGCACCGGAAAGACTAACAACCATTGTAATTCCAAGATAGATTATTGAAATAAGGATTGATTGGGACGATTTAACACTTGCAAGATTAAATAGAAATACATATAAACCCTCTCTTATTCCAATACCGTTTATGGTTATGGGAATCATACTTGCAATATTAATCACAGGAATGAATGCAAGATAATAATAATATGGAATTTCTACTAACAGTGCCTTTCCAATAAAAAAAGCCATTGTTATCAGAATTACCTGAAAAAGAAAGGATAAAAGAATTGTTTGAAAAACCACCAATTTTCTCTTCTTATAGTAATAGAGTGCATCATAGAGTCTCTTTATCTTGTTCTTCAGTTTTGAAAGGATTTTTATCTTGAATAACCAATTGAATCTTTTTAACGTTTTTCCTTTCAGAAAGAAAAAGATACCTGCTATGAATAAGATTGTAAGAAAAACTAGTCCAAGAAAGATAAAGAGAATAAAACGGTTCTTCACTATAAAAAGAGGAAGGGAGAAAATACCAAGAAGGAGTATTGAAAAAAACCCTATCATCCTTTCTGAAATAACCGAGGCAAAACATTCTGCTTTTTTCCCATAGTTATTTGATGCATAAACTCCCCTTACTATATCAAGACCAACACCTGTTGGGAGAAAATTATTAAAGAAAAAACCGACAAGGTAATAGCTAAATGTTTTATGGAACGGTATATCTATTGAATGTGCGGAAAGAAGTATCTTCCATCTCGCTGAAATAATTGCAACGGCTAAGAGAAAAAATATAATTGAGAGAACGATGAAGAGAAAATCTGTTTGTTTAAGTATTGCAAGGACTTTACTTGTATCCGCTTTGCTAAAAAGAAAGAGTAACAGCCCTATACCTACTATAAGTCTTACTACTATGAGGAGACTTCTTTTATATTTCACCAGATAGTCTTTTCTCCAAGAGTTCCAGTATTCCTTTCGCAGAAGTCTCCCAGTCAAAGTTTTTTGACCATTTAATTGCATTATTTTGCATACCTTGAAGGAGGTCTCGTCTTTTTAGCAATTTCTTTATTGAAGAAGTAAGTGCATTAATATCTCCGTAAGGATAGAGTAGTCCATTGAATCCGTCTTTTACCGAATCCCTCAATCCGGGAGAATCTGCTGCCACCACAGGAATACCACATGCATTACTTTCTATAACGGTCAGCCCCCATCCTTCCTTTGATGAAGTATTCACAACGATTTCTGATCCCTGAAGTATACTTATTTTTTCATCCTCTGAAATAAATCCAGTAAAATTAATTATGCTCATAATCCTGAGGGATGCCGCGATATTTTTTAGATCTGGTAGCGCATCACCATCACCAATCATCATAACCCTCAAAAGAGGGAATTCCTTTCTTAAACGTTCGACTGCATAAAGAAGATGTTCAATACTTTTGTATCTCTTTATTCTTCCCAAAAATGTAATTTGGAATGGTGTCTTTTCCCCCTTTCCCGGTTTATATCTGCTGAGGTCTATTCCGTTGTAATGTATGAATATGTTCTCTTCAGGAATTCCCGACTTAACAAGGTCCGCTTTTGTGCTTTCTGAAACAACATCAAAAGGTATATTTCTGTAAACCAACGGGATAAGTGACTCTGTAATATAAACATATAATGCAAATGGAAAGATGGTCTCCTTGAAGATGTCTCTTCCAAAACGATGATGAAGAATAGCAACTGTTGGAATCTTTATAAAGAGTGGGGTGAAGAAAGGAATTTTATTCAGGTCTTCAACAAGAATATCGATATGCTCTCTCTTTACAATCTCTTTTACAGCATAGGGGACAAAAAAGTTGAAGTCGTTTCTCCTCCCCTTTCGTATTATATGAATCCCGTCCAAAATTTCTTCCTTCTTAGCTCCAGAAAACCCACTAGCCAATAAGGTTACATTGTGCCCCCAATGTGCAATCCTGTCAAAGATCTCATGAAGATGAACTTCTGCTCCACCAGCAAAAGGGTTACGTCTATCTTGCCAATTTACAATGAGAATATTCATAAGAACAGAAAAATAAAACAGCAAAAGTAAGGGCGTTCAATTGAACGCCCCTACTAACTCGTTTGATGGATAACTACCATATTTCTTTTTTAACTATGGTCTCCTTCCTGTTAGGTCCAGTTGAAATAATAGTTATATCTACATTTAGTATATCTTCTAAACCCTTTAGATAATCAAGCGCTTCTGAGGGAAGTAACCTTGCTTTCACAATTCCCCGAATGTCCTGTTTCCAACCCTTGAATTCCTCGTAAATTGGAATTGTTTCAGAAAGCTCTTTGGTATATGCAGGAAACGATGATACCCTTTTCCCATCTTTTGTTCTGTATTCAACACACACCTTAATCTTATCAACCCCGGAAAGGCAGTCCAGCTTCGTAATTGCAATAGATGTCACTCCATTTACCATACATGCATATTTAATACCAACCGCGTCAAACCAGCCACATCTCCTTGGTCTTCCTGTGGTTGCTCCAAACTCCTTCGCATGCTTTCTGAAACGATCCTCAAAATCCCTTTCAAATACAGTTGGGAAGGGTCCCTCTCCC
>JABUBL010000133.1_pt1 | contig 17777 bp, 20 predicted proteins | sample 7240371 | NCBI WGS metagenome assembly JABUBL01 (sample SAMN07256343, study PRJNA390944) | subsurface metagenome | isolation source: Methane hydrate marine sediment | place: Pacific Ocean: Eastern North Pacific, ODP site 1244 | collected 2002
CTACGCGGGGTGCCTGCTATGCCGTGGCTGCGGGAGTCCATGACATTTGTTTGGCGCTTGGTGTTGAGAAGCTTAAGGATACCGGGTATGGCGGTCTTCCTGCAGGGGGAGGAGGGGTAGGTGTCGGGCCTAATGCAACTGCGCCCGGCATGTTTGCCATGATGGCCACACGATACTTTGCTAAGTATGGCCTGAGTCCTGAGGATGGAAAAAGGACACTAGCCCATATATCCTCAAAGAGCCATCATAACGGCACCCTAAATCCCAAAGCTCACCTGCAAAGGGAGATATCCATAGAGGACATAATGAGAGCCCCTATAATCGCCTGGCCCTTGGGATTATTTGACTGCTGCGGTGTGAGCGATGGGTCAGCGGCAGCGATTGTGGTTCGGGCTGATATGGCTAAGAATTTCAGGCCTGACCCTATCTATATCAAGTCGCTTCAAATCGCGGTAAGCAGTGGTGAGGAGTCGGCTTACACCGATTATGATTACACCCATGTTGAGCCCACCTATCGCGCTGGTCTCAGAGCCTATGAAGAGGCGGGGATAAAGAATCCCAGGGAAGATGTCAGCATGATGGAGGTTCATGACTGCTTTAGCATCACTGAGCTCGTTACTTATGAGGACTTGCAGATATCACCCAGGGGAAGGGCTAAAGAGGACATCAATGCTGGCTTTTATGACCTCGATGGTCAAGTACCCTGCCAACCTGACGGTGGGCTGAAGTGTTTTGGTCATCCTATCGGTGCCTCAGGGCTGCGGATGATGTATGAGATGTACAAGCAGCTTCAGGGTAAGGCTGGCCCCCGTCAGAAAAAAGACCCTAAGAGCGGGCTTACTCATAATCTGGGTGGTGTTCCGCCGCGCTGCGTTTGCAGTGTGTGTATTGTAGGGCTTTGAGGAAGAGTGCGGGGGCAGAGATTAGAATTTGCTTGAATTGTCCCGAGGGGACTCTAGGAGAATATAAAGGGCTTGCCGCAGGTATTTATCCCTAGAGGAAGGGATAGTATTCTCTGGCTTCCTCATCTTTGCGCAGCTTCCCCTGGCGGATTAAGTCGTGGATTGCTTCGGCAACCTCAATCCTCGATGTGCTAACTTCGCCTTCGATAGCTGAGAGCTTGACACCGGGGCGCTGTGTAACATAAGCCAGGATCCTATCTTGTAGCGAGCTTCTTGAGCCTTTGATTTGCTTCTCGCCTGCCATTGGCTTTCTCTGTCTTTCCTATTGGCCGATTTCCCTTGGGGGGAGAGGTCTCATCATGCTCAAGACATTACCTAATAGACCCTGATCAAACCATGGCGCAATGCCAGTACTACTGCGTGAGTACGGTCGTTGGCAGCAAGCTTGCGCATGATAGAGGTGACGTGATTTTTCACCGTCTGGTTGCAGATACCAAGGGCATGGGCAATCTCCTTGTTTGAATTGCCCTGGGCAATATATTCCAGAATCTCAGTTTCACGGCGAGAAAGTGGTGAGATCAGGGGTTCGACTTCTTTTTCCACCAGCAAAAGGTCCTGGAATTGCCTCAGGACACGTAAGGCAACCCCCGGCCTGGTAAGCAGGCACTCATTGATTGGGTATTCCCCATGGTAGGCTTTTCTCACTTGATCGGCCAGATCCTGGCCGCTGGCTGCCTTGATCAGATAGCCAGTAGCTCCCGCTTGGATAGCATGCAAGAGCTGCTCGTCATCTTCATAGTTTGCCAAAAGGATGATCGATATCATGGGTGAGTGGCGTCTGATTTGGCGTGTGAGATCAAGATCACTGAGGTAGGGTAGCTCGGCATCGAGGATTACGACGTCAGGGGATGAGTGTTTGATCTGATCAAGGGCCTCTTCGCCATCATCGCTCTCGCCAATCACCTCTATGTCGTCTTCTTGGGAAAGCGCCATGCGCATGCCCTCGCGGTAAAGTACCTGATTTTCAATTAGGAAAACGCGTATCTTCTCCATACCTGTATCACACCACATTCCGCTGAGCTGCTTGCTTTATGTCAATGAGCTCTTTTGTATCATATCAGGTATCCTTACGACCAAGTCAATAGTACCTGCGAACCAGAAAGGGGTACTTTGGGTCCCATTATGCTAGCCCATTGGTCAGAAATGTGATCAGCTTTCATAAGGGGGCCAATTTGGGCGGTCCTGCGGAGGGTAGCCGTTTGCTATAAGGGGATTAGTACGTCATCTCTTTGGTCTGGGGTACTAGCCAATTTGGCAATCAGCCTTTCCCCATCTCTGAGCGTGGGCTTGCTTTAGCCGCTGGAAGTGGCTTTGGAAGGGAGCCGAGGCAAGGGTATCTGAACTCATAAGCACAGCATCCTCTCCGGTATCCGTGTAGTAGCCACGGCGCAGCCCCACCTTGGAGAAACCGTACTTTTCATAGAGCCTTTGGGCAATAAGATTAGAGCCCCGCACCTCTAGGGTAACGACGCGGGCATTGAGCATCAGCGCCAGTTCGAGGACTGCGATGAGCAACAGCTCACCTATTCCTTGCCTGCGGTGTGCCTCCCGTACCCCTAGCGTGGTCAGATGAGCTTCGTCCGCCATGATCCAGAGGCCAGCCAGGCCAACAATGCTTTGGTTCGTGGTCGATGACAAGCCCTCCGCAGAGCTGAAGAAAAGCCTTAACTTGCACCAGAACCGACCAAGCCTGGATGCGCTGCGTTGATTTTCTTTCGACTCTGCAACTTGGTCAGCGACAGGGCTGTTCTCCTCCCTTTCACAAGCGACGAGATAGTGGGACAATCTGCTGAAAAGGACTTCACGTTTGTAAGATGCTGGAGGCCACTCGGGGAAGCATTCGCGATCGATCTCGTTGGCTTGAGCAACATCTTCGAGCTGCATTGGCCGTATTGCGTACATCAAGGCATACCCCAGGATGGGAATGATAAACAATTTTATCATATTACATTCATTGCTGCTATTCTTTCCCTGTCTATTACGTTATATTATAGGCATGGGATAACGGCAAGGTTAGAAAGGGGGGTGAAAAATGAAGCTCAGAGGTCACCATCTTCTTTGCCTCCTCGGTTTCAGGGGACTGGGTTATTCCCCGGAGTTTGTGGAGAACATGTCTGGCATTGCACAGCGGCTGCGCTCCTTCCCACAAACGCGCATCGAGATCGTACGTCAGCCCGATGATATATGCACTCCCTGCCCCTTCCTTGGGAAGAAAGGATGCCAGGATAAGGGTCCTAATTCGGAGAAAAGAAAAAGAGAGCGGGATAAGGCTGTTATGGACCGGCTCAACGTTGAGACGGGCGATAAATTGAGCTGGTTTGAAGTAAGGGAAAGGATCCGCCCTTCAATAAGCCCCGGGGATCTGGATGAGATATGCCGGGATTGTGAGTGGCTGCCTCAGGGCTACTGCGCCGAAGGGCTGAAGAAGTTGACAACAGGAGCAGATGAGCGGCTCCAGTAATTACAGTCATCCATATCCTAACTAGAAAAGGGCGCAGCCTCTAAGGGTCGCCCATTTTTTGTTCAAAAGATCCCCAAGCCTTGAAATCTCCCCTTTACCTTGGTATAATATATGCGGAAATGCGCATATATTAATTTGGAGGAGGAAATGTGGGAGCTGATCAAGGTGTTCAAAGCCCTTTCTGATGAGACCAGGATTAGAATGCTGCACCTGCTTTCCGAAGGGGAGCTCTGCGTCTGCGAGATTATGCAAGCCCTGGAAATATCCCAGACTCGCGCCTCACGAAATCTGGGCATCCTCAGGGATGCCGGGCTGCTCCAAGACCGGCGCGATGGCCAGTGGGTCCACTACTCCGTGAGAAAGGAGGTCGCCACTGAGTATTTCAAGCTGTTGGAGCTGCTAACGAGCCTGCTTAAGGAAGATCAGACGATAGTGGCAGATGAGGAGAGGCTGAAAAGGGCAATGAAGATGGGCCGGCAGGGGAAAAGGATATGTTAGAAGGTGCAGCAGATTGTGAAGGAGTGGGATTATTTTATTCAGGGTGAAAGAGGAGCTGGAGCTAGGAAAAGAGTCCCTTGAATTCAAGGGCGACTGGACAGGAGGTGAATCTCATAGGTATCAAAGCTGAACGGCTGGGGCGAATCGTGGGCCACAGGTACCTGACCGTCGCCACGCGAGCGGCGTTGGGAGGAGTGTTCATCTTTGCTGGTGTGGCCAAGCTGCCCTACATCGACACTCTAATATGGGAGATCAAGCAGTACCATATCCTGCCCCATAGCCTGGCCAACGCCTATGGTCACGTGCTGCCATCTCTGGAGATCGCCCTTGGGATTCTCTTAGTGTTAGGTCTATTTCTCAGAATCAGCGCCTCAGTTAGCACCCTGCTAGTATTGAGCTTCATCATCGCCAAGATCGTAGCCCTCGTCAGGGGGCTGGACATTTCCATCTGTAGTTGCTTTGGGCCAGCAGTGCCATTGCTTGCCTTGCAGAGCCTGGCCCTGGATTTCGTCCTTCTTGCCCTCGCTTTTCAAATACTATTTCACAGAGGCGAATTCCTCTCCCTGGGGCATTGGCTGTCTCGAAAAGCGGAGTCCGGTGAAGGTTCTTAACGGAAGCTTGAAGTGACAAAAGTTATGAAAAGGGGCCAGTCAAGGTAGCATGGAAAAAGAGAGAAGACTTGGCATATGGGAGAAGTACCTCACCATATGGGTTGCCCTATGTATCGTGGTCGGCACAGGATTGGGGAGGCTTTTCCCCCAGATTTCCGATTTTCTGGGCAAGCTTGAGATAGCCTATGTCTCCGTTCCCATAGCTATCTGCCTCTTTGCCATGATCTATCCCATAATGGTGCAGATAAGCTGGGAGGAGATTAAGGGCGCGTTGCGCTCCCCGAAGCCCATAGGGCTTACCCTTTTTGCCAACTGGCTGATAAAGCCTTTCACCATGGCACTCTTCGCCTGGCTCTTCCTGAGCGTTACTTTTTCCCGCTTCCTCACCCCGGATGAGGTTGAGCAGTATCGATCGGGCTTGATCCTCCTGGGAGTGGCACCTTGCACCGCCATGGTCCTGATGTGGAGCTATCTGGCGAAGGGCAACATGGGGCACACCCTGGTGATGACGGCGATAAACTCCCTGGCGATGGTGGTTCTCTATGTGCCGCTGGCTATGCTGCTGCTAGGAATCTCTGGCATAAGCGTGCCATGGGACACCATAGCGGTGTCGGTGGCTATATATATCTGCACTCCCTTAATTGCTGGCTACATAACTAGAAGGCAGGTGATCAGGAGAAAAGGCAGGGATTGGTTTGAAACCAAGCTTGTGCCTCCCCTGGGTAAAGTGTCGATTATCGCCCTGCTGGTGACGTTAATCGTGCTCTTCTGTTTTCAGGGCTATGTCATCGTAGAGCTGCCCGCCATAATAGGGATGATAGCAGTAGGGATACTGGTCAACATACTGATCGTATTCGGTGCCATCTATATTCTGGCCAGAATCCTGAAGCTTCGATATGAGGACGCAGTGCCGGCGGCCATTATCGCTGGCAGCAACCATTTTGAGGTAGCGATAGCGGTGGCAACTACCGTCTTCGGAGTGCAATCGGGGGCTGCTCTTGCCACCGTAGTTGGCGTGCTGACCGAAGTTCCTATAATGTTATTGCTGGTATGGCTGTGCCGGGCTACCAGGAGGGCCTTTCCCAGACCGCCGCCAGCGGTAGGAGTGGCATCCTCAGGAGGAAAATCTGACTTGAATTTCTAACAAAAAGGTTAAGCACCGCTCAAAAGCCTGGCGATGTCCACCTTGCCGTACCTCTCCCACTCGCTATAGACGCAGCCACAGTACTTTTGGTGGTAAATGTCAAGCTCTCTGGAGAGGCGATGGCTCTCGCGGAAGCCGGGCCTGAAGTCCTCATAATAGAACTCAATCCTCTGCTCTCTCGCTACCTCCTCCCCTATCTGCCTGAGAAGCTCGTGCTTCTGGTAGGGGCTGATGAGAAGGGTGGTGGTGAAGGAATCGAAGCCTTTCTCCTTGGCCATCTCCGCAGTCTTTTTCAGGCGCAGCCGGAAGCAGTCGCTGCAGCGGTCGCCCTCATGCCCCACCACCGCCCGGAAGTAATCGATGATGTCATAGCCCTCGACAACGATTAGAGGGAGCTTCAGGGCTTGAGCGGTGGTGCGCATGGCCTCGAGGCGATTGCGGTGCTCGGTGAAGGGGTGAATGTTGGGATTATACCACAGGGCGGTCACCTCGAAGCCCTCTTCCCTGAGCTGGTTCACAGTGTAGATGGCGCAGGGGCCACAACAGGCGTGAAGTAATATCTTTTTCACTCTTGGCCTCAAGAACTCGATTTAGCCTTAGCTGGAGCTGGCAACGGATAGCCGAAACAGGCTCCGATATACCACAGCAATTAGTTCGAAAAAGTTCAAAAAAGGGTTGGCTGGGGCGGTTTCTTGTCATAGGGCAGCCCCAGGTGCTCATAGGCAAGGCGGGTTGCTACCCTTCCCCTGGGAGTGCGCTCCAGGAAGCCTAGCTGAAGCAGGTAGGGCTCATAGACGTCCATTATGGTGTCAGCCTCCTCGCTGATAGAAGCAGCGATGGTCTCCAGGCCCACCGGTCCGCCATCAAACTTGTGGATGATGGTCTCAAGCACCTTATGGTCGAGTTCATCCAATCCCAGATGATCGACCTCAAGCCGGCCCAGTGCCTCCAGGGCTACCGTCTCAGTGATTACCCCCTCAGCCATCACCTGGGCATAGTCTCGCACCCGCTTCAGGAACCGATTTGCCACCCTGGGCGTACCTCGGGCACGGCGAGCGATCTCCCTCACCCCACCCTCCTCAGCCTCGATGCCGAGGATACGCGCTGAGCGCTGGATAATGGCTGCTGTAGCTTCATTATCGTAGAAATCGAGGCGATATACCACGCCGAACCTGTCCCTCAAAGGTGGGCTGAGCATGGCAAAGCGGGTGGTGGCCCCGATGAGGGTGAAGCGGGGCAGTTTCAGGCGCAGGCTCCTCGCCCCCGCTCCCTTGCCAATGAAGATGTCGAGGGCGAATTCCTCCATGGCAGGGTAAAGCTTTTCCTCCACCATGCGACTTAAGCGGTGGATCTCATCAATGAAAAGTATGTCTGCATCTCTGAGACTGGTGAGGACTGCAGCCAGGTCTCCGGGGCGTTCCACAGCCGGTCCTGAGGTGATTCTGATGCTGACCCTCATCTCGGCGGCGATAATATGGGCCAGAGTGGTTTTCCCCAGCCCCGGGGGACCGTAGAGAAGGATGTGATCCAAAGGCTCGCCTCGCCCTTGGGCTGCGGCAATCGCTATCTTCAGATTGTCCTTGACCTTTTCCTGCCCCAAATACTCGGTGAGATGCTTGGGGCGAAGGGTCCTGTCTAAGGGGATGTCCTCCTCTTTCGGTTTCCCCGATACAATCCGCTCCATGCTCTCTCCTGAAAAAGACATTGCTTGCCCTATTATATCAAACTCCATCCTCATTGACACCTACCCCAGAGATGGGCTACACTTCAAGGGGTAGTAATTTTTCTCACAAAGGCAAATTTTCTCTAAGGGAAAGGAGTGAGCGCCGATGCCGAGCAAGAGTAAGCAGGAGTGGCGGGATACCACCCTGGCGGGCGTGTTGAAGCGTTTCCCTGAGCGCCAGGAGCGCTTCGAGATCAGCTCTGGTACCGAGATTGAACCCCTTTATACCTATGAGGATATGGAGAGGCTGGACTATACCGAGGCTTTAGGCTATCCCGGGGAGTATCCCTTCACCCGGGGGGTGCAGCCCACAATGTACCGGGGTAGACTATGGACGATGAGGCAGTATGCTGGTTTCGCCGATGCCGAAGAGTCTAACCGACGCTATCGTTTCCTTCTGGAGCAGGGGCAGACCGGCCTCAGTATTGCCTTTGACCTCCCGACCCAAATCGGCTACGATTCCGATCACCCCCGCGCCGAAGGGGAGGTGGGAAAGGTTGGGGTGGCTATCGATACCCTCAGGGATATGGAGATCCTGTTCCAGGAAATCCCCCTGGATAAGGTGAGCACCTCGATGACCATCAATTCCACAGCCCCCATCCTTCTGGCGATGTATATTGCCCTGGCTAAGAAACAGGGGGCTGACGCGGCGAAGCTGGATGGCACCATCCAGAATGATCTCCTGAAGGAGTACGTTGCCCGTGGAACTTACATCTTCCCACCCCGCCCCTCGATGCGGCTGATCACGGACATCTTCAAATACTGTAGCCAGGATATCCCCCGCTGGAACACAATCAGCATTAGTGGTTACCATATCAGGGAGGCGGGGGCCACAGCGGCTCAAGAGCTGGCCTTTACCCTGGCTAATGGCATCGCCTATGTTCAGGCAGCTATAGATGTCGGGCTCGATATCGATGCCTTTGCCGGCAGGCTCTCCTTCTTCTTCATCAGCCAAAACAACCTCTTCGAGGAGGTGGCAAAGTTCAGGGCGGGGCGCCGCCTCTGGGCCAAGATCATGAGGGAGCGCTTCGGGGCCAAGGATGCTCGCTCCTGGATGCTCCGCTTCCATACCCAGACCGCGGGCTCGTCACTGACTGCTCAGCAGCCTGATAATAATGTTATCCGGACCACGATTCAGGCGCTGGCTTCCCTCCTGGGAGGGACCCAGTCGCTGCATACCTGCTCCCGCGACGAGGCCTATGCCACGCCTGGCGAAGAGGCGGTGACCCTCTCCCTCAGAACCCAGCAGGTCCTGGCTTATGAAAGTGGTATCGCTGATAGCGTTGATCCCTTGGGTGGCTCATATTTCGTCGAGGCGCTGACTAACACCGTGGAGCAGGAGGCAATGGCGTATATTGAGAAAATCGATAGTCTTGGAGGTGCCCTGGCCGCCATTGAACAAGGCTTCATCCAGAGGGAGATCCAGGAAAGCTCCTATCGCTACCAGAAGGATGTTGAGAGCAAGAAGCGCGCTGTGGTGGGGGTAAACATGTTCGTATCTCCCTTCCCCAAGATAGAAGGCTTGCTTCGCCTTGACCCCGAGGTGGAAAAGAGGCAGAAGGAGCGACTGGCTCAAGTGAAGCGGGATAGGGACAGCGAACAGGTGAGCGTTGCGCTGAAGAGGCTGGAGGAGACAGCGCGGGGCGTGGATAATACCATGCCCGCCTTCATTGAATGTGTGGAGGCTTACGCCACTATCGGTGAGATGTGCGATGTGCTGCGTGGCGTTTTCGGGGAGCAGAAGGAGTTTCTCATCTTTTAGATTGGAAAAAGGAGGAGAAAAGATGATCAAGAACTTGCATCATATAGCCATTGCGGTAAAGAACTTAGACGAGACGTTGAGCGTCTGGGAGCGCGTATTCGGGCTCAAGCCATCACGTATCGAGGAAGTGCCAGACCAGGGGGTGAAAGCAGCCCTTATCCCCATTGGCCATGGCGAGATCGAGCTTTTAGAGCCCATTGACCCCGAGGGTGGCGTGGCTAAATTCATCGAAAGAAGGGGAGAGGGCATCCATCACATTTGCATCGAGGTGGATAACACAGATGAAGAGCTCAAGTCCCTGGCGGAAAGGGGTGTCGAGCTCATCGATAAGGTGGGGCGCAAGGGCCTGGCGGGGAGGGTTGGCTTCCTGCACCCTCGCGCAGTAGGGGGAGTGCTCATCGAGCTGGCACAAGAGGTCTGAGAAAGGGGTAACCCACAATGACAGAGGAAAAGATCAGGGTCTTAGTGGCAAAGCCTGGCCTAGATGGGCATGACCGTGGAGCAAAGGTAGTAGCGCGCGTTCTGCGCGATGCTGGCATGGAGGTAATCTATACCGGGCTGCGACAGACGCCGGAGATGATCGCCGAAGCCGCACTCCAGGAGGATGTGGATGTCGTGGGGTTGAGCATCCTCTCTGGGGCGCATATGGAACTCTTCCCCGTCATCTTGGAGACGCTTAAAGAGAAGGGAGTTAAAGCAATCGTGATCGCCGGGGGAATCATCCCCGAAGAGGATATCCCCGCTCTAAAGCAGATGGGGGTTAAGGCAGTCTTTGGTCCCGGCGCGCCAACGCAAGAGATTGCAGAGTATATTAAGCACGCCGCTGCTGAGGGGAAGGGATAAATAATTGGCAGCGTCTTGACTAGGAGGACAGCAGATGGTGAAGCGACGAATGAAGTTTACCTTCCCTCCGGAGCTGGTCACAGAACCGGTGATTTATAACCTGGGTCACGATTTCAGAGTGATGACCAACATTTGCCGTGCCGACATCGCTGAGGATCGAGGGTGGGTGATATTGGAAATGAATGGCACCGATGAGGACATCGAACAAGGGCTAGCTTGGGTGACTGCCAAGGGAGTCATGGTGGACGCCATTGAGGGGGAGGGCAATTAGAGCAGGAGGTTTTGGCAAAGCTTGCCAGTGAGGCAAAGAAGGGCGGAAATAAAAAACCTCAGGGTGTGCCGAGTTTCTGAAGACAGCAGGACGGAAGAGCTAGATTCCGTCATTCATGAAGCTGAGGTGGTCATTAGGCTCGATGGGAGGGCGTATCGTCGCCTTTTTTGTTTGCCCACCCATTTAGAGGAATTGGCTTTAGGGCATTTGCTGTCGCAGGGGATAGTCGCTTCTCCTGATGTCAAAATAGAGCCCAGGAAAAACGATATTTGGATATATTCCGAGAGGAAATCAGGCACCATCAAGAAGCCCCAAAAAATCACCTCCCAACTGAGGATAGCTCAAGATCAAGTTTTCGATAGCGTAAAAAGGCTCGACGAAAATAGCATTCTGTACCAGAAAACGGGGGGCACCCATGTGGTGGGAATCTTAAGCGCCGCTCACCAGATTTTTGTCGAGGATATAAGCAGACACTGTGCCGTCGATAAAGTCATAGGTCTGGCTTTGAAAAAGGGAATCGACCTATCACAGAGTGTGTTGGTCACCTCGTGTCGCCAGACCCTCTCTACGATAAGAAAGGCGATTTATGCTCAAATCCCCATCGTCATCTCGGTCTCTGCCGCCACCGACTTAGCCATAGAAAATGCCAACCTCTTCGGCATAACCCTTGTTGGGTTCGCCAGAGGGCGGCATTTTAACATATATTGCCACGATTGGAGAATCCTGTCTACCCCTGGCTAAACTTCGTATCCCCTGATTCCATCCACTTCTGCTTTTGGGCCAGCCGGGTATCCTCATCACAGGGCTGGTAGCTAGCAAGAAAGGAATCCTTGAAAGTGGAGAAAGTGCCATCGATGATGTGCTGTCTCATCTCGTGCATCAACCTCAGCACAAAGCGCAGGTTATGCAGGGTAGCCAGCCTATAGGCCAAAAGCTCCTCGCACTTGAAGAGGTGATGGAGATATGCCGCTGAGAAATTTTGACAGGTATAGCAGTCGCACCCCTCTTCTATGGGGCCATCCCAATCCCTGAAACAGGCATTTCGTATGATGCATCTCCCCTCTTGGGTGAAAAGACCGCCGTTTCGGGCAATGCGGGTGGGGAGCGCGCTATCGAAAAGGTCAATGCCCCGGGAAACACCCTCGAAAAGGTCCTCGGGTGAGCCTACCCCCATGAGATAGCGTGGTTTGTCCTCGGGGAGTACGGGCACGGTTTCCTCCACGATTTCATTGGTCACCTTCTTGGGCTCTCCCAGGCTCAGACCGCCTATGGCATAGCCCTGAAAGTCTAAAGAGGTGAGGAAGGTCGCTGAATGGCGGCGCAGTTCCTTAAACATGCCCCCTTGAACAATCCCATAGAGGGCTTGATTTTGCTGCTGGCTTTTCTGGCATCTCTGTGCCCAGCGATGCGTCCGCTCCGTGGACTGCCTCACGGCATCGAAGTCATCGCTGTAGGGAGGGCACTCATCGAAGGCCATGATGATATCGGCTCCCAGGGCTTCTTGGAGCTGGATGGCAAGCTCCGGGGTGAAGAAATGCTCGCTGCCATCGATGTGAGACCTGAAGAGCACCCCATCATCGCTCACCTGGCGCAGCCGGGCCAGACTGAAGACCTGATAGCCACCGCTGTCGGTGATGAGGGGGCCATGCCAGCCCATGAAGCGGTGCAGCCCTCCCAGCCCTTCTATGAGGGCGATACCAGGTCTAAGATAGAGGTGATAGGTGTTGCCGAGGACTATTTTTGCCCCCAGGGCTGAGAGCTCATCGGGGGTGAGGGACTTGACCGTTGCTTGAGTGCCCACGGGAATGAAGGCAGGGGTCGGCACTACACCATGAGGGGTAGTGAGGGTAGCGGCACGCGCCCAGGTATGGGGACAGGATTTCAACACCTCGAAAGAATGCTCACCTGCTTTCCCCAAGCCCCTACTCCGTCATCAGGTGATCGGCAATGATCACCCGCTGTATTTCGGAGACCCCTTCATAGATCTCGGTGAGTTTGGCATCCCGATAGAAGCGCTCGATCTCCATATCCTTGATATAGCCATAGGAGCCGTGAACCTGCATCGCCATGCGGGTGACATCAACGGCAGCTTGAGAGGTGAAAAGCTTCGCCACTGCTGATTCCTTGAGGATGCCCGCCCCCTGATCTCGGGCAAAAGCTGTTCGATAGGTTAGCCATCTTGAGGCCTCCACCCTGGAGGCCATCTCAGCCAGTAGCCATTTGATGGTCGACAGGTCTGCGATCGGCCTGCCATAGGCTTTCCTTTCCCGGGCATAATTTAAGGAGAAATCCAGGGCGCCCTGAGCCACTCCTAACGCTTCAGCACAGACCCCCAGTTTCCCCACGCTTGTCGCCTCGAGCATGATCTCATAGCCCCCCGCTTTGGGGCCAAGGAGATTTTCTCCAGGCACGCGAACATCATCGAAGTAGATCTCCGACGGGCAGAGCCCCCTCCCTCCCATGGGCTCGCATACCCGGTGCAGGACGTATCCCGGGGAGGAGGTCTCGACAATGAAGGCGCTCACACTCTCCGTTTCATCTTTGGCGAAGACGAGCGCCACTTTCGAGGCCGGAGAAAGGGCGATGAACATCTTGCCACCGGTGATAACATAGTCGTCACCCTCAGGTCTGGCCCTGGTCTCGATGGCTTTAGGGTCGGAGCCTGTGGCTGACTCGCTGAAGGCAAAGGAGGAAAGGTGAACCCCCTGTGCCAAAGGGACAAGGAACCTCTTCTTTTGCTCCTCGCTGCCAAAGCGGAAGATGGCCTCCGCAGCGAGGCCATTTATGGCGATGAGCGCCCCCGCTACCATAGAGGCGCGGCAGAGCTGCTCGATAACCAGGGTATAGCCGATGTAGCCCGCGCCGGCGCCACCATACTGCTCGGGATAGGGCAGTCCGAAATAGCCCAGGCCTCCCATCTCCTTCGCCAGCTCAAAAGGGAACTCAGCACTGCGGTCGATCTCCATGGCCACAGGTCTCACCGACCTCTCAGCGAAATCCCTCGCCGCATTCTGGATCATTCTCTCTTGCTCGTTGAGGTTGAAATCCATTTCCGCCTCTTTTGCTTTACACGTTCGCCGTCTAATATAAAGGCTTCCTAATGCCGAGCTAGAGCAACCACAGGTCCAGGCCCATGGTAAGGAAGATAAGGCCTAAGTACGGGAAGGCAGTTAGCTTATACACCCGCCACGCATCCCGGGAGGCGCCGCTGGGAAGAAGCCTGAAGGTAGCAACAACCATCGCCACCCCCAGGATGTTTGCTATTACCAGATAAAGAATGCCGAAATTGCCGAAGTGGTAGAGGGCAATGGAGATGCCATAGAGGACAACCGATAGCCCTATCAGCACCTTTATCGCATCCCGGGTCTCCCAGGTAACGGGGAATATTCTGACCCCTGCCTGGAGGTAATCCTCGCGATATGAGGTCATCAGGCTCCAAACATGAAGCGGCACCCAGGCGGCGATGAGGAGGCAGAGGAAGAGAATGGTCAGATTTAGCTGGTGACTGACCGCCAGATAGCCGACAAGCACCGGGGCGCAGCCAGCTGTTATGCCCAGGAGATGAGTGGCCCAGGTCTTCCTCCAGCTTAGGGCTGCTGCCACTCCTATCGCACCGAAGAGGAAGCACAGGGGATGCAGAACCCAGGCCAGTGCCAGGGCGACAGCGATCAGAGAGACCACTAGGGGCAGGACCTTTGTCGGGGGGAAAATGCGCTTCGAGGGCAGTGCCCGGTGCTGAGTGCGCCGCATTCTGGCATCAACCTCTCGGTCGAGATAGTTGGTTATACCATTGGCGCCGCCGCTGCCCAGGGCGATGGCAACCAGGCTAAGAAGAAGGATATCCAACGGAGGACTGCCTTCCCCAGCCACCACCGCAGCCAGAACGCCGATGAAGATCAGGAGAGAGGTCTCCTTTGGCTTGAGCACCTCGATATATTTCCTTATCGAGCGGTACACTTTGAGTCTGTTCTCCAATTTATGTCAACAATTCTTCGAGCACACTCACCACATGTTTCACAGGCACATCATCCTGCAGTACCGGTTTGCCCACCCCGGCCAGGAGCACCCAGCGCACCGTCCCTTCCCTTACCTTCTTGTCCAGCTCCATCGCTGTCAGCACCTCTGCCCTATCGACCTCCGAGCAAGTAGTGGGCAAGCCGAATCTCTGGATAATCGCTTCCTGGCGCTTGACAATCTCCTTTGGCAGAAGCCCGAGCTTCTCGCTGAGCATTGCTGCTCCCATCATCCCGATGGCCACCGCCTCGCCGTGTAAGAAGCGCTCATACCCGGTGGCAGCCTCAAGCCCGTGGGCTATGGTGTGCCCATAGTTGAGGATCATGCGCTTCCCCCGCTCCTTTTCATCCTCGCTCACCACCCCGGCTTTAAGCGCTGCGCTGCGCTTCACCGCCTCCGTGGTTGCTTCCGTTTCCAGATTTAGCAGCCTCTCCGCATTAGCCTCTAGAAACTCCAGCAGCTCTGGGTCAAGGATGAGGGCATGCTTGATCACCTCAGCCCATCCCGAGGCTAGCTCTCGCTGGGGCAGGGTGGAAAGGGTGCTGACATCAGCGACGACGAGGCGAGGTTGATAGAAGGCGCCGATGAGGTTCTTGCCCTGAGGATGGTTGACTGCCACCTTGCCGCCAATGGCGGAATCAGCCATGGCAACGAGGGTGGTAGGCACCTGAACCAGAGGCAGCCCGCGAAGAAAGGTGGCAGCGACAAAGCCGGCAAGGTCGCCCACTACGCCCCCACCTAAAGCGACGATGGCATGACCCCTTTCGGCACGGCGCTCCACCAGCCAGTCGTAGATCTCTTTTGCGGTGTCGATGGTCTTCGTGCCTTCGCCCGGTATCATGAGAAAGCACTCTGTGGTGAATCCAGCCTGATCCAGGGATTTGCTGGCACGAGCGCCATAGTGCAAGTAGACGTCTTCATCGCTAATTATATGGACAAAGTCGCCGAGCCCAGCCTGTCGCATTTGTGTCCCCAGCTCATCGAGGAGGCCCGAGCCGACAAAAACAGGATAGCTTGTTGTAGCTGTGGTTACCACACAGGCAGCGCCTTCCCAGCGGGTGGCACCACCCTCGGTGCTGACAGGGGAGGAGAGGGAGAAGACGCCATGCCTTTTCTCCGGGTCCCACCTCTCGCTTACCTGCTTCCAGCCGTGCATCACCTCATCGCAAACTTCCTTCAGAGTGAAATTATCGGTGTGCACCGTCCAGTCAGCCATGGCATAGTAGTGCTGGCGAGATTTTTTCAACTCTTCGATGCGCTTCAGTGGGTCGTCAGCAGCGAGCAGGGGCCTGACCACGGAATTTGCCTTTTGCGCAAGGAGGAGGCGCTTGTAAATGGTCTGCGGCTTGGCTTCGAGGCAAATCACCACCCCGCTTTGGGCAAAAAGCTCGCGATTCCCGGGGTCAACGACGGCCCCGCCCCCGACGGCGATGACAAAGCCCTTCTTGGCGCAAACCTCTTCCAGCACCTGACGCTCAAGCTCTCGAAATCTCGGTTCACCATCCTGGGCGAAGATTTCAGGGATGCCTTTTCCAGCAAGGGCAGCGATCTGGTTATCGCTATCCGCGTAACCCCACCCCAGACGCCGCGCCACCTCTTGCCCTATCCTTGTCTTTCCGGTAAAGGAGAAACCGGTGAGGATAATGTTTCGAGGCGCTTCTTTATCCATTGCTTCGATCTTTCACGGATTATGGCGAGGCTAGGCCTCCAAATAGCTCTGGTAATTGCGCAGTGTTTCCTTCAGGTGATCGCCGCCAAACTTCTCCAGCAGGGCATCAGCGAGGACAATAGCCAGCATCGCCTCCCCAATAACCCCTGCGGCAGGGACAACGCAGACATCGCTGCGCTCAACATGGGCTTGAACTGTCTCGCCGGTCTTCAGGTCCACGGAGGGCAAGGGCTTGGCCAGGGTGGGGATGGGCTTGACCACAGCGTTGACCACGATGGGCTCGCCATTGGTTATCCCCCCCTCGATGCCACCGGCGCGATTGGTGGCGTGCCGCCATTCTCGCTTCGTTTTATCAAATTCAATTATGTCATGAGCCTGTGAACCCCTCAGGTCTGCCAGGGAGAACCCAGCGCCAATCTCCACCCCTTTTACGGCGTTGATACTCATCACCGCCTGAGCAAGCCTGCCATCAAGCCTGCGGTCCCAGTGGACATGGCTCCCGAGGCCGATGGGTACCCCGGTGGCGACCACCTGGAATATCCCTCCCACGCTGTCGCCGGCCTCCTTTGCCTCATCGATGGCAGCCATCATCGCTTTTTCGACCTCAGTGTCAGCACATCGAACCGACGATTTTTCGACCTCAGCCCAATTTATATCTTGCCCCTCTTTTGCGTTCACTCCTGCGATGGCAATCGTATGGCTGTGAATTTCAATACCAAATTCCTCAAGCAGCCTTTTTGCCACCGCACCAACGGCAACCCTGGCTGCCGTCTCACGGGCACTGGCCCGCTCCAGGATGGGGCGGATGTCCTCCATGCTGTACTTTATCGCCCCTGGCAGGTCGGCATGGCCGGGGCGAAGGCGAGTTAGCAGCTCCACCGGCTGCTCAGTGGCGGATATGCTCATCGCCTCCTTCCAGTTCTCCCAGTCGCGGTTCCAGATGAGGAGGGAGATGGGACTGCCCATGGTAAGCCCATGGCGCACCCCGGAGAGGATTTCGGCCCTGTCCTGCTCGATCTTCATGCGGGCGCTCCTGCCATATCCCCCCTGGCGGCGCGCAAGGTCGCGGGCAATATACTCCTCACTGAGGGGCAAGCCTGCAGGCACTCCCTCAATGATGGCGGTCAATCCCCTGCCATGCGATTCACCCGCGGTCAGAAAGCGAAACATTAATTTACCTCCCCGCTCTGGGAAACTTCATTTGTATTTATCTAAGAAGTCTGAAGCATTGACTACGTCAATTACATTTTCCAATTTGTTAAATCTCTTAAAATGTGTATCTTTACTTACAGCAATAATCTTTTCATCAAGGTTTCTCACAGTATGTGCGTGTATTGTATCAAATCCAGGGATGCTATATTTCAATGCCGTCTTTACTAGATGTGCGATTAAGATATCTATGTCAAAGTACTCACGTGTTTTCGAAGCTTTGTGCACTGGTTCAGGATTAATAAGATAAATTGGTAGGTCAGGGTCGTTCATTATATCAAAAAGAATACTCTTTGCTTTGTCTTCTGTTTCCCTTCGCGAGATTAATTCGGCTAATTCAACGAGTGTGAATATTGATGTGATGAATTTATAGTTCCCACATTCTTTATCAGAAATCTTTTTTATTAGCAATGCACATTTTTTATCTTCAGCATCATTTAATAACACCTTGCCCGCAAAAATACTTGTATCCAAATACACTGTTTGAGATTTAATATTATCTTTCATCTCTTCTTCCGAGGTTTATATTTCTTCCGTCTTATTGCAGATGCTGAAACTCTTCTTCTTGCAGCTGGAGCTTTCCTTTTTGCAGCTGGAGCTTTCCTTTTTG
>JABUBL010000134.1_pt1 | contig 17726 bp, 12 predicted proteins | sample 7240371 | NCBI WGS metagenome assembly JABUBL01 (sample SAMN07256343, study PRJNA390944) | subsurface metagenome | isolation source: Methane hydrate marine sediment | place: Pacific Ocean: Eastern North Pacific, ODP site 1244 | collected 2002
TGGAAGAGTTTGACAGATATAGAGAGGTTGGACTTGAGAAAGGGTTTATAGGAGTGGCATCAGGTTCATTTGTAAGAAGCTCATATAAGGCGAAGGAGATATACCATGAAGCAAGGAGCAAGCAAGGGATGTAAGATGTAGGATGTGAGATGTAGTGTAACAAATTGTTTAATTAGTCCCGATAAAATGTTCTTCAAACATCACCCCGTTGAATAACTGTAATTCTACGGGGCAAGCGGGATAAATTTGATTTGTTAGATTGGTTTTATTAGTTGAATTGGTTTGATTGGTTGAAATAAATGGAAGATGAGTATATCGTTTCATTGGTTTGATTGGTTTTATTGGTTAACAGATAAGATTGCTTCATAAGAGAATATGAAAGTGTATTCGCAATGACAAACTAACTGACTAAACGATAATGACGATCAAAACGCTCTAAACGAACTAAACGAAGTTAGTTGCTAAAGTTTATAAATATGAGATTGCTTCGATAGTCAATATGGAAGAATACTCGCCCTGTTAAATAGTAATTAATGAAGTAGTTTATGCTATTTAACGGGGCGAGCAATGACAAAATTGCAGCAATCAGTATAAAGTAATCAGATAACAGTAAAAAGAAAGAAATATAATGAAAATCTTTGCGATCTTTGCGCACTTTGCGGTGTAAAATTATTATCCATGACTAAATTATGAAACTCATTATATCAACAACACTTTTTAAAGAAAAACACATTATTAGTGAGTTAAATAACCTGAGAGATTTTTTCTTTGATGGTCTCGAACTGAGATTGAAGGAAGGTCATTTTGATTACGATGAAAACAGAGAAATAGAAGAATTGAAAAAAAGAGCAAGAAAAGAGAAAATAGCGATCTTTTCTCTCCATGCTCCATCTGGAATTGATATTGCATCAGTGGACGAGTGGGAAAGGGTGCGGTCTGTTAGAGAGGTTGAAAAGGCTATTGTCGTTGCAAACAGGCTTGGTGCAGGCTATGTTATCGTTCATCCTGGAGAAAAAAAGTCAGATGTCGATTTACAGTTGAGGATGCTAAAAAGGAGTTTAGATGAAATAGTTGATTTTTCTGAGGATTGGGGGATATTTCTTCTTATCGAAAACACATTACCTGGGAAGATTGGTGATAAACCTAAAGAAGTCAAAAGTATCCTGAATATGTTTGAAAAATCAAGTGTTGGATGCTGTTTGGATACGAGCCATCTTAATCTTCTTGGTTCAAAGATGAGCGATGGGATAGAACTGTTGAGTGAATACATTGAAGAGATCCATATAGGCGACAACCACGGGAAAAGGGATGACCATATCCTTCCTTACGAGGGTAAAATTGACTGGGAGGATTTCCTTCGTGGACTAACAGGTATTCATTTCAAAGGAGCTCTCTGTTTCGAACTTTCTCCTGTAATCGATTACATCCCGGTCTTAAAGAGAATAGAGGAGATATATAAGGAGTGGCAGAGGAGGCTTAAAAATGCATAATGCCACGATAGTATGAGATTGCTTCATTTGAGATTATGAAAGTGTATTCGTAATGACATCTTTTTTTCTTGAAATTGGAAAGAAAATATGATAAGATAAATTAACATTAAAACAGAGGAGGTGTTGTATGAAGAAGTTTGCATTACTTATCGTTCTTCTTTTTCTCATTTCCCTTCTTTTTGTAGGTTGCAGAAGAGGCGAGAAATCACCCGTTGAGGAAGCAGGTGAAAGGATAGAGGAGAAGCTAAAGGTTTCTGAAGCCGAAGACCTTTTACTGACAGAGAAAGAAGTGAAAGCCTTTATAAAGGCTTATCCCGTCTTCAAGGCAACAATGGAAAAAGAGGGAGAAAAATTTAAGGGCGCGGATAAAAATATACTGAGAGCAATGAGGAGTGGCAGGCAAGCTGTCAAGTACGTTAAAAGGATAAATAAGGTGCTCAAACCTTACGGATTTGATATGGAAAGTTTTATGAAGACATTCATAAAGGTCCAGGCATCACATGCCTATATGATGATGGGTGGTATGGACAAACTCATGGAAGAAAATATTAAAAGAATGAAAGAGACTCTTAAGGATCCTAATATGCCTGATGAAGTGAAAGAAGAAATAAGAGAAAGTATAAAGGAGATGGAAGAGCAGATGGAATCCGAGGAGGCAGAAGCTTACAAAAAGAATGCTGAAATTTTAGAGAAATATAAGGATGATTTGAAAGAACTCTTTAAGTAACTATTCAGGCTAAATCTGGAGACCATACAAACCAGAAATTACGAAATTAGGAAATTGGTACACCAGAAATTGTAAATTGCGAAAAATGTGGAAATATCACCCCTTATCATTCTTCTTATTTTCTCAATTTCTGTCCTTCAATTTTATGTCTTGATTGGATAACTATGATGAAATTTATTCATCTATCAGATTCACATCTTGGTGAATCAATGCCCCTTTACCGCACCCCGCCAAGTAACTGGCGGGGTGAAGGGTTTATCAAGAACTATTACAATGCTCTTAAGCCTGCCCTTCGAGGTGATGTAGACTTTGTACTTCACGCAGGGGATCTCTTTGATAAACACCATATTAACATGGATATTATTGGTAGAGCGATGGTTCCTTTAAGAAAGATCGCTATAAAGAAGATACCTGTTTTCATTGTTCCGGGTAATCATGAGAGGGAACATATCCCTGGAGGATTGCTCCTCGCAGGAGAGAATATTCACATATTCAGTAAACCTGAAACAATTGAATTCACTGTTAATAACAAAAAGGTTGTTATTGCTGGATTCCCATATATAAGGCACGAGTCGAGGAAATCATTCAGAAAGATATTGAAAAAAACAGGATGGAAACATCAAAGAGATGCTTTTAACATACTTTTATGTCATCAGGTTTTTGAGGGAGCAAGGGTAGGTACAAGAAATTTCACATTCAGAAATGGTGAAAATGTTATACCTCTGACAGAAATTCCTCAGGGTTTTAATTATATCGCTTGTGGTCACATCCATAAACAGCAAATAATTAAAACAAAAGTGGTAAATATATACTATGCAGGTTCTACAGAGAGGGTTAGTTTTCAGGAAATGAACGAAGAAAAGGGATTCTTTGTTGTGAGAATAAAAGATGGAATACCGTATCATACGTTCAATAGACTTCCTCCAACAACAATGACAATTATTGAACTTGATACAACCGGGAAAGAACCCGGCAAACTTATTGATTTTTTTGAGAAGAGAATTAGTTCAGCAAAACCTTGCTCAATACTTAGATTTCATTTGAAAGGAGAGATTGAATTAGAGAAACTTAAAAATATACCCCTTTACCTTTATAAGAAAAGAAGAGATGATATTAAGGTAGAATTCAGAAAAGAAAGCCTTTCCATATTGAAAGATAAAAGAAGGCGTTTTTATGTAGAAGGAACTGTAAAAAAGAAAGAAAAACCTTATATCCCTTACAGGATTCCAATAGATGATAGTAAGGAAAGATTTCTATTCACAAGGAAAGGAATCGAGAATGTTCTTACTACCCCAGGGATTTACATACTCATGAATAAAGATGAGAGGGTTCTCTACATTGGGAAAGCGAAGAGCTTAAAAAATAGACTCTTGTCTCACCTTTGGAGAAAAGAGAAGGGAAACGAAGGATTCTACTTCTGGTTAAAACAGGCAAAAATATGTGATGTTGTAACAACAGGGGATGAACTCTCAGCACTTTTCCTTGAAATGAGTTTGATAAGGAGTAATCTACCGCCTTATAATAAACAGATAAAAGAATTCCAGAACTATGTTTATTTAACTGTAAGGCAAGACACTTATTTCCCTACAATAAGAGTAGTGGACGAGGTCAAAAATGATGGGAATCCTTATTTTGGTCCATTTAGAAAGGAATATAAAATCAGGGAAAACATTAAACTTATAAATGAACTATTTGGAATAAGGCCCTGCAGGAGGAATCTTAATGATAGTTTGCGACTCTTTTCCTGTCCCTTGGAAGAAATGGGAAAATGCGATGCACCCTGTACAGGTGGTGTAAATCCATCCATTTATCAAGAAAGGGTAAATCGGATGATTGATTTTCTCAATGGTTATGATAATGGACAAATAAGGGAATTAGAAAAAGAGAAAGAAAAATTGATAAGAATTCAGGAGTTCGAAAAGGCATCTGACTTACAGAAAAGAATTGTTAGTCTTACAATAATCTTTAATTCTCTTAAAAAAATCCGAAAGACTACAGAGATACATGGAACTTTGAGTTTAGATTTTGGAAAAGGAAAAAGGAAAACCTTTCCAGTAGTAAAAGGAAGGGTCCTTTGGCAACAGACAAAAAAGAAGATAGAAGAGAAGTTCGGTTTTCCACCCAAAAAATGGGAACTGGATGAAATGATGTTAGTTTCAAGTATAATTGGAAGTAATGATAAATGTATTACCTTAAATAAAAAGAATAGCTATCAGAAGGAGAAGCGTGGTTTACATCAACTGAAAGAGGAAGGAACAGCAGTACTCGGAAAATCTTAGATGTAACCCTATCTTTTTTGAGAAAGCTATTGCAACCTCCGATGGATACGCAATTCCATTAAATCCTGACATTATAGCAGTTATATCAATTTGTTTTTCCATTGCACCACCAGGCCTTGCACACCCAACTAAAATGGGAATTTTTGGAAAGCTCTCTCTAGTGAAGATAAATATCTCCCTTATTTTATCGAGTGAAGGTGGTTTTACTTTCATTTTATAAAAAACTGTTCCCTTCAACTTTTCGACAATAACAAGAACAAGTGAAGATAGATTGTAAGAAGTGAGTCTTTTTATTGCATCAAACTCTCCGATTATCTTTCCGTAGTGAAGACCCAAAACTATATGTGGAGCAACGGCAATACCCTGCTCTAAAAGGTACTCAATGGAGTTATAGAAATCCCCAGTGGTCTTATTAAGGTTATAAATTTCCCTAATTGTCTTATCACTTCCGATTATATCCATCATTGCCACATCAAAGATACCATTCATCTGCATAGCAGTCTGTTTATCAACAAGTCCTGTATGAGCAGCAAGTTTGAGTTTCATCTCTTCTTTTATCTTTCTAAGGATTGGCAGAAATGGCTTCATAGGAACAGTGCCATCAACGCAGGAACCGCCTGTAATAAGGAGACCTTTGAGACTTTCTTTATTTAATTTTTGGACAAGATTGTAGAGTTCGTCTTCTGAATATGCCCAGTACATTGATTCAAGGAGTTTTCCACCGCAGTGCTTACAGTTGAGAGTACAAGAAGGGCCCGTTAGTGATATGGGAACGAATACTGGGTCTTTGGAATTTGAGAATTCTGTTGTCTCATACCTTTTTAAGGTAGGTGCAAAGAAAAAAATATCTGGTGGAAAGTTTTTCATTCTTATATCAAATGCTTTCTTTAATCCAGGATCAAATTTTTCGTATTTTAATTTATTTAAAGCTCTTATTTTCATTTATTTTGTATCCGCACATTCTTGCCCCGTTAGAAATTTTCTAACGGTGTTAAGTTGCGTATGAATGTGACGCAGGCTGATCCTTCGGTTTCTCTCAGGACAAGCCCTGCGGCTACCCTCTCATGTCATTGCTTATAGAGTTCACTCCGAACCCTTTCCACATCACTTGGTGTGGGGATAAATGGGAAATTTCTAAAATCCGGACCAGGAAGTGAATTTGCGAATGGTCTATTACATGCAACTGTTCCGTTCTCTGCAGGACATCCACTCGTCATAAATGGAATGCCACGATCTATTATTTCTTCAAGATCATCCTTTGAAACACCGAAATTTACTATTTGCTCAATTTTATCAAATTCCATAAGTGAGAATTTAGAAATGCCCTCATCAATAAGATACCTTGCAATCTGTATCCTTCTATACTGGTCGATTGGTGGTTGGGGGTGATTGGCAAGTTCTGAGTTTGCTTCAGGAAAGAATGAAAAAAGGTGTGTAAAACCTCCAATGTTGTATATTTTTTGTATAACACTTGTCATTTCTTTCTCTGTTTCTCCCATTCCAACTATGAAGTGACTACCAACCTTTCGTTCTCCAAAAATCTCCAGTCCATCCTCAAAAAGGCTCCAGTATTTCTCCCATTTATGAACAGGTCCCCTGAATTTCTCAAATAGCTCCTCTGTTGCAAGATCAATGGCGATTCCAATCATGTCAACCCCTACTTCATTCATTTCGACAAGGTTTTGTTTTGTGAGAAGAGTTGGCGTAATCAGCCCTGAAATAGGGATATGCAGCCCTTCTTTTATAATTTTTGTTACTGTTATTAGATCCTCTTTGGCACTTCTGTGTGTAATCATAGAGATACAGACCCGTTTGATTTCATCTTTTCTTTCCACCATTCTTTTCACAACCTCATAGGTGGAGTAAATAGGCCAGTCTACCCGAATAAAACTTTTCTTCTCATATTTTCCAGGTCTTACCCTGTTGAGTCCACAATAGGCACACCGTGCACTACATCCATCTCCGTACGTTAAGAGTAGATTGATACAGTATAATTTTGCATTCCGATAAAAACGTCCTTGTTTCAAACCAAGTGTCATTGCCGCTGCCATACTTGTCTTTATATATTCTGGACTCTCCATATTTCCTCCTATGTGCTTCTTTATTAGTAATTAGTCAATTGTCATTTAGTCATTGGTCAAAATCTGTCATTGCGATCATTCTTTCATATTAACTTCTGAAGCAATCTCAATATTACAGCAAAGCATTTTATAACAACGCAGTGTTTTCTTACAGTGTAACATTTTATTACAGCATAGCATTTTCTTACAGTATATCTTGTGCTCGTGAGTTTTACATTCTCCACGTTTTACCACTAATTAACCCTTTGATAGTATTCCTTGAATGCAACCCATGTATTTCTAATGATATTTTCTAAATTTCCTTTGCTCCAGTTCGTTTCTACATATTTCCTTTTTCTTAGGGCAGTTCCTATGTAGTTTCCCCATAACTCCAGGATTCCCCTATCGTAATCTTCAAGAATACCATTATCATTACTTTTGAGGGATTTTACAATGACTTTGCCAGCCATCTTGCCTGAAGTAACTGCCTGTGGGATCCCTGCGCCTGTAATGGAGTGTGTAAGACCTGCTGCATCACCGATAAGAACGATATTATTTTTCACAACAGTGTCAAGAATTCCACCTGAAGGGATTAATCCCTTTGTAAGTCTAATTACATCTTTTTTTACAAGACGGAGCTTATCAAGGAAGTAATCAAGTACTTTCTGGGGATTTTTCTTAAACTTTACTCCTACTCCTACACCGACATTGAATGTTTCTGCTTTCGGGAAAATCCATCCATAACCCCCAGGGCATCCGTCAAAAAAATAAACCTTTGTCGAGTTAGAATCTCCTTTTTTTAGGAGTTCAACCTGGCAGGAATTTACAAACGAGCGGTTTCTTGAACCTATGCATTTCCCGATAGTTGAAAGAGGACCATCTGCACCTACAATAATCCTTGCAAGAAATCTATTTTCCCCCTTTTTCATTTTCACCAAAACACAACCATCTTCGATTCCCTCAGCCTTAGCACCAATAATCATCTTAGCACCTTTTCTTATTGCATTGAGACAGAGAGCTCTGTCAAAACTCATTCTGTCAATGAGGTATCCAGGGGATTTTGTTTCAATTGTTTCATTAAATTCAATAAAGGTTTTCATAGAAAAAACCTCATTTGATATAAAATCCCTTTTTATGTCAAGTTCCCTTAAAAAGAGTTTTGGGATATACTCTGCACACTGAACAGGTTCTCCAACGGATGACTTCTTCTCTATCAACACAACGTTGAAGCCTGATTCTGCTATAACAGCAGCACAGGATGAACCTGAAGGTCCGGCTCCTACAACAAGAACATCAACCTTTTCCATTGTTCACAATATTTATTACCTTTTCAAGAAGCTCGATTCTTAGATCAGTCTTTTTTTCAAAATTTCCTGCGTATGCCTTCTGCTCTTCACCAAGTTCGTAACATGTAGTGTTGTCTATATTGATGAGTATTCCTGGTAAACCTGCTCTTTCGAAGTCCTTCTCATGCTTTATATAAAAAGGTTCACAGCAGCATCCAACAAAAGCCCGTTTACCCTTTTTCCTGTACCTTAATATTGTTTTTATCAGGTCTTCAAAGCTGACGATGGATACAGGAAGAAGGTTATTATCCTGTCCTATCTGATAGGCATCTCCAATCGTGCATCTACCACAGATTGTACAATCCTTTTTATACCTGAGTTCACACTCGGTCTCTTTTGAGCAGTATGGTAGTAGTAGAAGGTCAGGTTTTTTTTCTAAAATAGATTCAAAAGGTTCAATGACTGTGAATATATGATTTGCTTCATCTAAATCAAATCCATATTTCAAATACTTTATTTTTGATAGAGCTTTGTCAATAGTGAAATTAATATCTTCTGGTTTTATACCAACTATCTCTATATCATTTGTTTTGAAGAAATGTAGGATTTTCTTTTTTATCTTTTCTGAATCAGCTTTTATGCCTTTCAATGAGGCTTCAAGGTCATAGATGCCCCTTACAGGGAAGGCAAAGAAATCTCCCGTAATAATAATCTGTTCAATTATCTTTGCACGTTGAGCGTATACCAATGAAACCTTGATAAGTCCCCCTTCAGTTTTGTGCGAAGCGAATAATGATGATGCGACGTCGCTTTTACTGAGGTATATCCATTCCTTCGATTCCATCTTCTTTAACTTCTCATTATAAATTTCTTTCTCCTCCTTAGAGAGCTCTCCTTCCTCTAATATAACAGAGAAGGTTTCTTCAAACCCCTCCTTAATTTTTTTCTTCAGTGTATCCATATCAGGTCTTTGTCCCAATTCTTTAGAAAGCCAGGTTACCCGATCTTTAACAGACTCTATCTCCTTGTCCTTTAACTTTTCGAGGGGAATCCTTAGTGCTCTCATCATTGTGTTTACATCAAAATCTATAAGCAGCGTTCCCTGGAACATAAAGGAGTTTCCCATCTCTGTTCCACCTGTTCCTGAGATCTTCCTGCCCTTTATTTCAATATCATTTTTTGGCCTGAAGCTTGCATTTAAACCGATTTTTTTTAATCCTCTAATTACGCCTTCACATATCTTTTCAAATAGAATTTCACTTATTACAGAAATACCAATGTCATCTTTTGATGCAAATAGTTCCCATCCAAGCTGAGTTCTGTCAAAATATATAGCACCGCCACCTGTAATTCTTCTATTAATCTCTATTCCCTTTTTTTGACAGAAATCAACCCTTATCTCTTTCTCTATTGATTGATGGTAGCCCACAAGCACTGCTTCAGGACTGAACTGAAGCCACCTGAGGGTATTGGGAATAAAGCCTTTTGAATGTGCTTCAAGAATAGCATCATCAAGGGCAATATTCTCTGCGGCTCTTCTTATACCTGTATCTAACAGACGCCACTTTTTCGTATTACTCATTCCGACCTGAATATAACAAAACTTTTATGCAAAGTCAAATGAAAACATAGGAACTAAGAAGAAAAGAAGAGATTGGATGTAGGATTAAGATGAAAGATGGAAGATGTATATGAATTTCTTTGTGTTCTCTCTGGTTGAAAGATTTTCTTGACAAAAGATAAAAGATGTGATGTAATGGTTTTGAGATGAGCGAGAGTCTTGTTTCAGGAGTTGATTGTTGAGGTTAAGCCTGACAAAAGCAAAAAAATTCATAAAACAATTGCGTTTTTTAGGTTCTTTTGAAAAAAAAACATCCATTATACAACTCCTTGATATGATTTTGCTTGGCTTTCGCTATGGCTTTAGTCCGCTTGAATACAACCTATATGGTTTTTATAAAAAGTCCATATCAAGATCAGAAAAACTTTCATTTATATCAAATGAGAAGATATTAAAAATCTTCAGACCATACCTTAACAATAAAAGCTGGATTCCCATATTGGAGAACAAACTCCTCTTTTTCCTTTACTATTCTCAACTTGGTTTTCCGGTTGTAGAGGTTTATGGATTCTATTATCCTGAAAGGGGTTTTTTCCTTGATGGTTCTCCCCTAAGGGAGAAAAGCGATTTTTTGAGATGGCTCAATAAGAGTGACATAAAAGGCTGTGTTGTTAAACCTTTAGGGTCTCTGGGAGGCAAGGGAATAATGATATTTGAGGAACTTATTTCACCAGAGACTATAAGAAGCAATGATGGAAAGAACTACAGTCTCAATGAGGTTATTTCCCTTATGGAGAAAGATATTGAAGTAAGACAGTCGAAAGAGGACAATTACAAGGGATATATCATCGAAGAGAAGATTGAACAGGATCCAGCAATGAATGTTTTATCAGGGAAATCCCTCAATACAATTAGAGTTTCAACCCTCATAACAAATAATAACGAAATACTTATTGATTTTGGAATGCTCAGGGTTGGAAGAGAGGGAAGCATTACAGACAATCTTCACCAGGGTGGCTATGTAGTTAATATAAATGTTGAGAATGGGAGCATTGGTGAAAAAACATTTGGATATAAAGAAGAAGGGGGTCCATGGATCGAGGAAAAAGAAGAAAGAATAAAAGATTTTTTTACAGATTGTAAGGTTCCATTCTGGCATGATATTGTTTCGCTTGCTAAAAAAGCCGCTTCTTTTTCGCCGGAGTTGCGTTCTGTCGGCTGGGACATAGCAATCTCAAAAAACGGCCCGGTATTGATGGAAGGAAATGATAACTGGGATATGGTTATTGCACAGGTTCTTTCCGGTGGATACCTTACAGAAGAAAGAAGGGAGATATTGAAGGAATATGGAATTGAATTTCCAAGGTAAGAGATGCGAAGATGGGAATATGAAATGACGAAACCAGAAATCCTAATGACGAATAAAACCCAAAATGCAAACAGCGGGACAATAAAGGTTTCGGGGGATGTAGCCGCACCTTTTAACCCCGTTAGAAAATTATTCTAACGGGGTTAAGGTGCGAAAAATCAATGCGCAGGCTAACCCTTCGACTCCGCTCAGGACAAGAGCCTGCGGCTACCCAAACATCTGAATGATGTTAACGATACTAACGAACTAAACGATAAAAACGAAATATAATGACACATGGAAGAACATAAATGAAGGAGAGTTTTGCACGTAGGGTAGGGGGATTTGGACTTGGTACTGCCATCTCAAGGATTCTTGGGCTCCTGAGAGAGATGACCTTTGCTTACCTCTTTGGAGCAGGAATGATGATGGACAGTTTCCGAATTGCATTCAATATCCCTAACCTTTTAAGAGATCTATTTTCAGAAGGTTCTCTCAGTGCAGCATTCCTTCCCATCTTTTCTGATTACGAAAGTAAGAGAGGAAAGAAAGAGGCTTTTCGCTTTACAGGATATGTCTTCAATGTCCTTCTTCTTTTTATTGGTGCATTGGTCGCTATTGGTATGGTATTTTCACCACAGATTGTCCGTACCATTGCATATGGATTTACAAAAGACCCTGAAAAATTAGCGCTGACCATTCATTTAACCCGCATCATCTTCCCATTTGTAGTTTTTATGGTCCTTTCAGCACTAACAATGGGTATTCTGAATTTTTATAACCATTTTTTCACAACCGGCTCTGCCCCTGCACTTTTCAATATAGGAATAATTGGATGTGGATTTATCATTTCTCCTTTCCTCATAGAAAGAGGTATTCCTCCAATTCTGTCCATAGCAGTAGGTGTTTTAGTAGGTGCTTTTCTACAATTACTTATGCAGATACCATATTTCATAAAATCGGGTTTTAGGCTCTTAAAAGGAATAAATTTCAGAGAAAAAGGGCTCTTGAGATTATTAAAGATAATGATACCCATTGAATTCAGTTATGCGGTTACAAGAATAAATGTAATGGTTAATATGTTCCTTGCGTCCCTTCTCGTTGAGGGTTCTATTTCTTATCTTGGCTATGCTATGAGATTGATGCAACTCCCTATAGGTGTTCTGGGAATGGCTGTAGCAACTGTAACATTGCCAGATGCAGCGAGACTTGTTTCAGAGTCAAAAGATGAGGAAGTCATAAAGACATTCTCACGCTCTATCAGATTCGTATTTTTTCTTACAATTCCCGCATCAGTTTTTCTCTTTATCTTAAGGGTTCCAATTGTAGGTCTTATTTTCGAAAGGGGTGCATTTACAATACAGGATACTCTCTTTACCTCCCAGGCACTTGCATGCTATTCACTTGGAATATTTGCGATGTCATCTTCAAGGGTTGTGACAAGTATATTCTATGCATATAAGGATGCTCGAACACCAATGGTATTGAGTATCTTCACCGTTATTCTCAACATAATCCTCTCTTTGATACTTATGAGATTCTTATTTTTCCGAGGTCTTGCACTTGCTGCTTCAATTGCAAGTATCTTTAACCTTACTATTCTTATGTGTTTCCTTCGGAAAAAATTAAAGAATATAGATGAGAAGAGAATACTTAATGATTTTTTAAAAATCGTTGTAGCCTCTGGTTTATCCGGAGGTGCAGTTTTTGGCCTGCTTTTATATCTTAAAGGATTGCTGATATTCTCAAGACCGCTAAATTTCCTTATCGAATCCATTGGTCTCTTTATTATTGGTGGAATTATCTACCTTATCATTTCACGGATTTTGGGAGTGGAGTCCATAAAACACATTAAATCCCAGTGGAGACGATAACATTTTCGTTTCAATCGTTTAGTTTGTTAGTATCGCTAATATCGTTCGGGTGTTTCGGTAGCCGCAGGCTCTTGTCCTGAGCGGAGTCGAAGGGTTAGCCTGCGACCTTCTTTTCGCACCTTAACCCCGTTAGAATAATTTTCTAACGGGGTTAAAAGATGCGGCTACTGCTTACTGCCTACTATCTGTTTCCTCGGTGCGCTTTTTAGTTTCCATCCCTTACGTATTGCCAATATTAAGAAAATCCACATTATAATACTTAAAGGGATTACCAGAAGGATAATAAAAATCTTTCCTGAAACCAGAAAAACATTGTAAAGACTGTGTAGAAGAATCGGGATAAGTAATGCTCCGAGAAGCCAGAGAAAGGGTTTACGAGAGAATTTTGCCCCACTCAAGAAGAAACCCATAATCCCACCGAAAAGTGCATGAGCAGGAACAGAGAGGAAGAAACGGAGAAAGCCCACAGTAGCACCGAGCGAGACAACATATATAATATTCTCAAGTGTTGCGAAACCAAGCGACGCTACCATTGCATAAAGAATACCATCATACCATTCATTGAATTCCCGTGATACAAAGACAACTGCCATAACCGCTCCAAACTTCAGAGTCTCCTCAACCGGACCAACAACAAGAAACATGTAAGATACCTGAAGTACATGTTGAGAAACGGTTCTTGAGAATGGGGTAAAGAGAGACTTCGCAAAGATTTCTAAAAGCGCAACGGGAATGGATGCGGCAACACCTGCAAAGAAGGTTGCAAAGATAAGGGAGAGAGGTTCTCTTTCTCTGTCAACGAAATAGAATATGATGAGAAGAAAAAGCCCGGGCGAAAGTGCTAAATTAAGAAGTATAAGGATCATTTTCCAGAGAATTGTGAGTCTTTAGTTTAATGTCCTTGGTCTTGTGTCTAGTTTGGGTTTACATCTATGTATCTATAGTTTAGTTTCAGATGAGCTTCTTCTTTCCCTTTGTAAATGAAAAGGATAGAGTAAGGGAGTGATATGGTATCGATATTCCGAAAGTCTTTGAATTTAACTTCGAGCAATTCCTTCCTTTCCTTTTTTCCACACATATAATATTCTATTCTATTCTCAAGAGACGACCATCCAAATATCTTATTGTTGCTGCCTGCCTCAAAGATAAACTCAATTAAGTTTTCGTTCTTTTTTATACAATATGAAGGTAATTGCAAAGTATCAAGCAGAACCCTTCCTGTTGTGAGGAATGGTACTGAAATGGGTGAGATGGGGATACCTGTATAATCCTCTATGTTAAAATCATTTACAGATCCTTTTACTGGTTTATCGAGCATGGGGGAGAAAATGCTGAAGCTATCATTTTTTATCTCTGTTTGTAAAAGTACCATTCCAAAAAGCCCATAGAGTGTTATTCCCCATCTTCTTGGTTTCTTTGAATAGAATATCGAGAAGTTCCCAAAGAATTCGTTGTCAAGTTTATTTATATCGAAGCTTCCATTACCTGAAAAACTATCTATCTTGCATTGCAACATGTATTTATCAAGGAAGGCTTCGTAGTCTCCTTCTGGACATGTAACTATTATCCCCCTCTTAGCACAACCTGTGATGCATAAAAGAAGGCTGATAAGAAATGTGATTAAAACCGAACCTTTCACTTTGGCTTCACAACCTTACCTGTGTATATGGGATTCCCTTTAATAAGCATCTTATTTTTTCATAGTAACTTCTACCTTATTAGCACAATTTTCTTATTCTCCGCAAACCCTTTCTCTGGAATCTCCATCCTTATAAAGTAGATACCCTGCGGTAACCTTTTTCCCCTTTCATCCTTACCATCCCATGTTATTATCCGTTCCCCCTTTTCTAACCTTCCATCAAGTAGTCTCTTTACTCTGCTACCACAAACGTTATATACTGTGAGGGATGTTTTCGTATTACCCTCAGTTGAAAAGAGTATATGTGTGTAATTTTTCATTGGACTGGGATAAACAGAGAGATAATTTTTAAACAGAGGAGTATAAAATTTTATCTCCTTCTTTCCTGTTATATTATCACCTTCTATGTTAACATCATCTATATATATTCCTTCCGCTATATCAGCACTGTCAGAGAAAAACGAAAAACATAACTGGATTTCCTCACCTATTGGGAGGTATGAAAGGTCATAATCCTCTGGTAACCAGTCATTCCAGATGTTAAGCACTGAATCGAGAGCGCCTCCGCTTCCAATAAAATCAAGAGTATCGGAGGAATACTGTCTTTTAATAATGACATAAAGTCCATCGGAACCATAGTTTGTGAATTCATACCAATGCCAGAACTTAAGATGTGTATTGGGTCCTACATAAAAAGGAATGCTCAATAACTGTGCATCTGAGTTTGATACATAGGAGTGTGTTGCTTCAACACCGCAATACCAACTGTAGTTACCGGAGTGTTTCCTGTAGGAAGAAAGGTGCCAGTTATCGTTCTGACCTGAGTGTGACCATTGAGCAGTTCCCGATTCCATATCGTCTGAAAAACCAAATTCGCCTACGCATACGAGAAGTGAACCTGAGAATGTATAGCCCTCAGTCGTTGAAATGTTGTAATCCATTGTAGCAAAATAGGGAGTAGGACAGGAGGAGGATATGTTGAATGAGAGTGTTCCTGCTTCTGAACTTTCGGGCGGAATACTTGACCAGGATGGGTTTGCACCACCTGTTATTGTAATATAGGGACCTCCTTCAGAGAAGTTACAATTGACATTATAGCCATATCCGTATCCCAAATTCATAAGGGAATAATAGAGATCAATATTTTCTCCAGGTTCAAGGATACCATTAGAGTTCTCATCGAGCAGGCTGTCGCACATTATGGAAAGCACAGGTTTTGCAATAATCTCGTTTGTGAAACTTTGCCAGTTACCCTGGGGTGAAGTTGCAAAAAGATTGAGTTTAGCAACATCGCCGTTTTCGCTGTTTGCTGAAGCAGAGATGGAAAATGTGCAAAGGATAGTACTTTCAAGTTCTACTGTTCCTGTATATGAATGTAAACTGTCAATCAATGTAACAAATGTATCTTCTGAACTTAGCCAAATTTCGGGATTTGTTAAAGATTGTGTTCCATAGTTTTTCATATCCACAAAAATATATGCACTCTCTCCTGGATTCAACAATCCATCATTGTTACCTGAGATATTGTCCTGAATGGAATGATTTTTATATGCAAGGTATGGGCCCTGTATTTTTGTGTATAGCGAGTCTTCGTACGGCAGAAAATCTCCGGCAGTTACAGTTAACCTTACCATCCCAGGGGTTGATATAGAGATGCTTGTTTTGAATTCACCCATTTCATTCGTATATCCTCTTTCATAGAGCGAAGGCTCATTTAAGAAACAGACAAGTGCATCTTTTACTGGTGTTCCTCCACTGTCTCTCACTATGACAGTAACCTCCATCCCGTTCTGAAGTGTATCAGGACGATAAACAGAAAGAAGTTCAGGTGTGTCAGTCCAGATAAGCATTTCCGGATCACCGAGTAGGTTCAATTGATACTGGTGCCATCTATACACATTTTCCTGTCTTGACCGTGCTATGTAATGTACCTTATCCATTGCGAGTGCATAGCCGATGTTTCTCAAACCTTTACACAATACCATATCATAGAATGTTCGATCGAATCTGTCTGAGTATCCAAAACAGGGATTTCCTGGTGAGCCCCATCCGTACCTTGAGTTCCCAATAAAAGCTACACCACCACCGTTCGGGTTATTTACATAATGCTCGCTTATCGCGTCATAGTCAAATGCACCTGCCCAGCATCCTATGGAATAGAGTATTCCCTGTCTGTCACCATTTATGAGGGCATCCATATCTGAGTTCCATAGGTGATCATCTCCTATGCTCATTACATAGTAAAAAGCATGTCCGTTGTGGTTAAGGAAGTTCTGTCCAGCGTTTATTGCGGTCATTACTGAGTTGTAGTTAAGGTTTCCCCAGGATTCGTAAAGCTTTGTAATAGAGAATCTGTCCGGGACATAAAGGCTGTCTACCATATCCTTTGCTAAGCCGCCATCTGTATATGGATTCCACCACAGAATCATAGCAAAGAAAAGTATCTTCAATTCGTAATCTAACGGAGGTTCTTTTTCATATGTGAGGATTTTATTGACAAATGTGCTCACTTGTGTAGTAGAAGAAACAGGTGCCCTCCCGATGAACACATCGGGGTAAAGATCAACTGAGTCAGCAATTTCTCCGTATGGACCTGTCCCATTATAGTTCCAGTCGCCGTCAAGGTCGGAATAGTAAAGGTCTGCATGAAGGCTGTCATCATCATAGCTCATGTTTGCCTCACATGCCATTGCGTAAGCAACCCTTGAGGGAATAATATCAGTATCACCTCCTAAAAGAACCCATGTTGTTCCCCAGTTAGTATGTGCATCCTTAATAAAATTTCTTATTTTTTCCTGATTATCTGCTCCTGGACAGTATGAATAAATGGAGTCAGTTGTAACAATCCTTGCATTGATACCCTTCTGTGTTTTCCAGTCACAGAGCAGCTGAAAGTAGGGTGAAAATGTTGATGATGTAATGATGATATAATCAATTGTAGAATCTGAATCAAGACCGTAAAAAGGATCATACATCGTTTCTGAATTCTCGCAGATGGAATGAATGAGTTTTTCAAGCGTATGCCTTGCTGTTTTTGATATTCTTTTTATCCTCGCTCTTTTGGCACCGCTTTTGTAGTTTATTCTAAAAGTCAATTCTTTTATTCTATTAACCCTCCCTTCCTTCGGGATATACTGATAAGGATAGAAATTGATACTGACAATTCTGTATCCGCTCAGATTCCCAAAAGTGCCTACTTCTATACACTTTGTAGGGAAAGCTTTTTTACTACTGTAAATCAGTGGATTTTTATCAACCCAGGGAGCAGGTTTGATTTGAAAAAAAGGTGTTTTAAGGATGGATGGTTTCTGAACGGGATAGATATCAAATCTGCCTTCTACAACCTCTTCAATCTTGTTAATAATATCGACCACTGTAACTATTGCGTCCTGGGGAATTAAATAATGTTTCGTAATAACAGGAAGTTGAGGATTACCAGGTGTTGCAGTGAGGTCTGCACCT
>JABUBL010000135.1_pt1 | contig 17722 bp, 27 predicted proteins | sample 7240371 | NCBI WGS metagenome assembly JABUBL01 (sample SAMN07256343, study PRJNA390944) | subsurface metagenome | isolation source: Methane hydrate marine sediment | place: Pacific Ocean: Eastern North Pacific, ODP site 1244 | collected 2002
AACGGGGGACTGAACTCCGAGCATGATCTTATCAGCCTTCATGAGGATGATGACCTTCAATTCGTCGGTCGGTGTTCGGGGACTGGCTGCCGCTGCTTCCGGAGCTGCTTCCGAAGCTGTCTCTTCTTCCGGTTCTTCAGCTGTCTGTTCTTCTTCGTCCGACATTGGTAACCTCCTTTTCTCTTATTTTGCTTAAGCGATCTAGTAATGCTTAAGCTTCATGGGTTTTGCTGCCGGCTTCGACTTCGTCGATTATCAGGTATCGAGGGCCCAGCTCCAGCATCATCGTTGCTGGGACTGGTTTACCTGGCATGGTGCTGAGGGTCTCGAAGATTCGCTTTTTCATCCTCTGAATCTCCGGGAGAGGCATACCATCTTCGACATGAAAGGCAAGAATGATCTGCATTTCAGCCTCCTTTCTCCTTTAATTGAATATCGCGGGTGACAGGTATTCGTCCGGGTCACCCCACCTCAGTATTACCTCCTTCTTAAAGAGTATCGGCGGCCTATTGAGCAACCGACTTCCATCAGGGTGTCGACCTTTATTCCTAACATGCGGGCTACCGTCACAGGTTCGGCGGGCACCGCCTGCAGGGTACCGGCATTCAAGTCGATATAGGCACCCATCCAGGTAAGCTTCTTATTCAAGATGCGATACATAAACTGCAGAACCAGCGTGGCCATAGTATGGTTAATCACCGGGCTTTGCTCCTCGGCAGCCACCGCCTCAGCGCAGTCCCCTGGGGCCGTTTTCTCCACCGTTGGCGGCGCCAATAGGGAGGGCTGCTGCAGGGATGGAAGCGGTAGCCGATTCACCAGCTTTAGCCTCTCTTCAAAAGCCCCCTCCATTTGGTCCGGTCCGGTGGCATTACCGAATAGAACTTGACCTGAGGAATGGCCGTTCCCGGCATCAAGCCACCAGTTACCAGGCCCGAAACCATTGGCTATACTACGCCTAGCTTGGGGCGTGTCCACGCATCCTATGATGATACCCTGGGATATACGCGTGTGCATTAGTGAGCCGAATTCGGTATCGATAAGTTCAGTGTCATACGGGTAGACGCTGTACTGGATAGGCCGGCCGTACTGACGCGCCAGTCGTTCGGCGAGGGCCTGAGACTTAAATTTACCCACATCAGACTCAAAAAAGCGCTGTCTTAATAGGTTATGAGGTTTGACCCTGTCATAATCAATCAGGACGAGGGGGGCATCGCTGCCGATGAGGAGCCGGCAAAGCCCTTCAGCGACTTCACTGCCTGTCCCGCCGCAGCCCACAACCAGTATTTTCGGGTTGTCTGTCATGCGGTCCATCGAAACAGTGTAGGTCATGTTCGTTTATCACCTCCTCCCTTTCAAATTCCGAGGCCCCGGCCAGCGAGCCGTCAAAAATGTCTTTCCAGGATAAAGTCATAAAGTAGCCATAGACCCCAACCCTCAGCTTGACGACAGGGATAGAGTGGAGGGTCCCGACCACCCCGTATAGTTTCAGTCCTACCTCATCCTTATTGTCTTGACCGCTGAACCCTGCCTGCCCGTGGCCATGGGAGTGGAGATCCAGCACGATTTTATTCCCGACCGTATAGGTGACACCACCGGCGGTTTTATCCTGCATCGGTATATAGAAATGGTAGCCGGCGTCAGCGGACACAGCGGCGTAGTGTTCTATATCGGGGTTGGCCAGGAAAGCATCGAGAGCCAGGTCCCAGAACCGCTGCGGGATACTACCGTACGTCAGGGTGACCTTCGACTCCATGGGGGCCAGCCCTCGCACTTCGCACTCGGCAACCGGGATACGGGCGGCGATAACGGGGCTCTCAGCCTCGATGAAAAGGCCGTTTGAAGCCAGTATGTAGTTATAGTAGATCCCCCTTTCTCCGGAGAGCCCGTCGGGGTATTTCGTCAGGTGGCCAACAGACACCATTAAATCATCTCCATATTCATCAAATCCCTTATCGTACCATGCGGCACCAAGTCCGCCATCGGGAACTTCTTTTTCTTTTGCAGGGACCTCCAGAGGCCTTCCAAATCCCTCGGGAACGCATTCGACCTGTTTGTTATACTACCCGTGGGGGAGAAGAATGATATAAAGAACGATTGGACGATGTCTGCGATCCGGGCAGGATACGTGTGGCTACCCTGGCAGGAGCGCCCATTCTCATAGAGATTAAAGACCGGCGCTTTATAGACAACGTCCGTTTCTTTAGTCGGTTTCTTCTTTACGGCATACACCCATGGCGGGCTTCCTTGAGAGCACAGGAAGATGAGGCCCGGCAGTGGTATCTCGAAGCGATAAGGCGTTTTGGAGACATCTACTTGGAGTGCCAATTTACGGACCGCTGGCTCAACATAGAGCGCGGTCACCGAGCCTCCCCTGGTACTCCGCCACCAGAGCGTCCCCTGCGGTAATAACCCCGTACCAAACGACAGGTCGCTGGCCAGGGCAAAAGCCACATCCATCGCGTCGACTATGGTAGTGACAGCTGTATCCCCCGAAAAGTAGGTCATTGACGTTGCCTGGTGGAAAAAGTCGAGGCGAAGCCTAAGGGGGTCAGGTGGTATCCCCAGCTCTTTCGGCACAGCCCATTGAAGAGCCGGGGGTTTAGCTTCATTATCCGTCATCTTCTTCATCCTCCTCTGTTTTTTGTTCTAATTCACACATATGCTCCCATGGGTCGAAGCTGCGGTCCCCTGCATCCTCCGTGTTCTGTGGATTACCTTTTAATATGAAATCCAGAAGCTCCCTGAAGTTATTTATCCGGTCAGCTTCCAGCCAGTCTACTAATTTATCGATATCTCTGCGGATCTGCTGTACCTTTGGCCACTGTTCAGTCAGGGTTACGACATTATATCTGGTCCACTTGAATATCGGCTCGCTCGAGCCTTCCATGAACTCCACATTGTCAAAGCTCGAGTCCAGCAAGACGCACCCCGTCGCAGAGCACACCCAGTCAGCGAAGGCACCCACTCCATTGTAAGGTGTCTCATCCGTTATCCGGTGTAATTCTCCAGGCCGCCAGCCAGCCCCAGGAATAGGGCCGGCTATCTCGACCCCGACCATATTCCTGACCATGTCGAGAAGTGGTACCCTGGCCCCGTTTATTTTCTCCTGAGATGTCCTGCCGCCACTGGAGAACGCCGCTTCGATTCCCGCTATCTTTGCAATCAATAGTGTGCGGCGTATAGTTTCTCTTACTTCAGGAGTGTCTTTAGCCTCTGTTAATACAATTTTATTTTCAGCGGCCTTGACTACGGTGAAACCCATTGGGGCAGTCCATACGCCGTTAACCGCCAGGGATTCCACCAAATTTCTCACCCAAGATATATCCCTTTTTGATGGCTTATACTTTTCAGTTGGTTGAAGCACCGCAGGGTTAAAAGGCACCAAGTCATCCTCCTCGTCTCTCCAGTCGCCTTCGTAAGGATAGATTACAAGCGATAGCAGCAGGAGATATCCCGGGCGCATCGAAAGGTCATGGTATTCTGAGTAGGACATCCCCAGCAGCTCTACCGGCATACTCTCCACGAGGGCTCCTGTCCCACAAGCGGTATTTAGAGGGAGCGGGTAGTATTTCTTCCCGAAGAGGTAACCGAATCTATATACCCGCCGGTTTCTGGGTTCCAGCATTATTTCTTCCTCGTGTTCGGGAAGAAGTACAGAGATTAGTTCCAGGAAGGCCGCCTCAACATCAATGCCTTCGAGACTATTAATGAGTTCGGAAATAAGAGGCGGACCAGCATTCAGCTTATCGGAGAGACTTGCTAGCGGCCAGGCCTCGGGCATCGGTGCCTGGGCCTCCTCAAGCTTCAAACCACGCATCATATAATCCATGGCAGCTTGGTTATTACTGCGAATGATGGAATCTAAATCCCACACTTAATCCCTCTCCCTGCTCTGTAACCGGATTAGGGCGTCTACTGCTTGAATCGTATGCGAGCCGTAACTCTTGGCCTCCGCGATGGCAAGGTTTATCTCCACATGCCGCTCTGTTACCTCGGCAGGGTCCAGATCCCCATACTTTATGGGTATCTCGTTGACTAGCTGGATTATTAGAAGGTGTTTTGGAGGAACCTTTCTGAGGGCCCTAACGATTCTTTCAATATCTTCAGATTCGCTCATATCAGCCCTTCGTTCCTACGCGCTTCTTGAACTCGATAATGTCGTCCTCACCACGCTTGCTCGTTTGGACTTCGGCATTCGCCAGCTCCGGAAAGAAGTTAGTCATCGACTGTCTAACCTCATCGTGGGACATATTCGGGTCTGGGTCTGGGAACTCTCGGTCGTCGTAAACAAAGACTCTCACGGTGCGCCTCCTTTCTTGGTTGATACCACTGAAGTGAGTCAGCCTGGTTTATTCAGGCCTTACGTCAAAGTATTTGATTATTTTACCGCTTGGAGGGTCAATCGTGATGAACGCCGGAGGCGGCGGTCCGTAGAACCCCGCCATATGCGCCAGTTCGGCGTGATAGCTTTCCTCGGTTGGGCATTTCACGACTGAAATATCCCCCTCGGCGTATGTGAGGATAACACGCTTTTCCGCATGCACCCACACCCCGAAATACCAGGCGTCTTGGTCAGTGTCGTACTGCTTCCAGCCTTTATCGGTGGTGCAGAGCTGGAAGTCAAACCTGTATCTCTGGGTAGAGTGAAAGCTACGGAAAACGGCGTTTCCCCGCTCGTTCACTTCGGGCATAAAAACACCTCCCGCTTTTCATAAAAAGAGGAGGACAGCTATACAGCTCTCCCCCTTGTGAAAATTACCGATTTCAAAGTAAAAGACACCCCCGATAAACGAGAGTGTCTTTTTGGTTTTCCTCTAATGGGTTAGGTAATGCTTGACCGCTTCATTGACTATTATATGAACATCTCTAGCGGTATCTAATGGCAAGGGTTTTCCGTATCTGATAGCTTTCCTACGCCTAGCTTTACTCACGCTTTTAAGCGTTTTACCCAAATCAATATAAAGCGTTATATAGCTTGAAGCTATACGGACTTTGGCAAAGGGCGTTAAGGTGATACCGCTTATGCTTAATCCGTCAAGGTAATAAAGAGGCTGATGGTCTGCGAAAATGGTCTTGGATATGGCACTAAATTGACCACGCAAAGGGTAGTACCTCTCACCTAACGAATGGATAGCTTTTTGCTGTGCTAACCAGTCGTAATACCTTTCGGCTCTGTCATCTGCTACCCAGTCTTTTACCAAGTCATCAATAAAGAGGTTGTAATGGTGCGATGGAACTTGGCATTTTTTATGACCGAATACGCAGAAACCACCGCTACGATTAAACAAGTCAATAAGCTGATTTTGGCGGTCAGCAGTAGCCCATAGAGGCAAACTACGCTTGTTATTCATAGTTCCCCCCTTTCGTGCTTTGTGTCTAGTGCGGGGGGGGTTGTTCCCCACAGCTTACGCTGTTACCAGTTCAGGCTCTTTATCGGGTTTATTGCCCACCGCTTCCGCTTCCGCTTCCGCCTGTCTGTTCCGTTCCGCTTCCGCTAATGTCTGCTCTATCTGGAGTGCAATTGCCCTGTCAAGCATAACCTTGTCATTCTCTATGATGGGTGTACCAGCCTCACGCTGTAAGACTATCTGCTCGTTAAAAGCGTCAGCGTGGGTTTCAGCGACTTGGGAAGAGTAGTCTTTGAGGTTGGCAACAAAGTTCTCACGAACAAGGGTAATTGTCTGTGCTATCGGCTTGGCAATTCGGGTTACTGGTCTGCCGTTCCTGCCGAAACGGACAGAGCCGTCTTTATCCAACGCCAAGCGTAGCGGTGAGCCTAGAGCATCGTGGGGAATAGCGGTATCTCCCATAGTGTTGGTTGCCGTAAGGAACGGTAGCCATACGGTTTCCAAATCAATTGACCACGCCCGTCTGCCCTGTGGTGCTTTGGTGCTAGGCAGTAGCAAGGTCTTGATGTAGTTCGGGGTACTTTTCATTTTTCTGACCTACCTTATATCGGGATACCCCCCCCGAACTAGACACAAAGCTAATTTAACCACTAGATAATGAACTTTCGGGCATTACCCCTATTCATTCATTGACCATCACCCGACCAGGGGTTTTTGGAGTGTCGGTAAGTGGTATTTTTTAAGGTACACAAGGCTCAATTTGAGCCTACAATAATAAGGATAAATCAAAATGCCCTTATGATAAAGAAAAGAAACTATATCAATTATTATCTCTCCCTAAAACAAGCCATTTATACTAATTCTAGGATGTGCTAGACTTAAAAGGATGAAGGCTTACTTAACTCCAGAAGAAGTTGAGCGCATGGCGCATTCGGCCACCTGTGTCCGAGATGGGCTGCTTATCCGCGTGCTATTCTGGGGAAGCTGCCGAATATCAGAGGCCCTGGGAATTGAGGTTGACGATGTAAATGCTGCCGAGGGTACAGTCACTATCAAGCACCTCAAGATTCGAACTAGGCTCCTTTGCCCTCACTGCGACACCAGGTTGTCCCGGATGGCAAGGTTCTGCCCTGGTTGCGGTGTAGAGGTCCCTGAACCGCTGAGAAAGGAGCAGGAAACGCACCGAATCAGAACCATTCCCCTGGAAAAGCGGACGATGGACAGGCTCGTAGATTTCATCCGCAGGGATGGGACGAAAGGGCTTATCTTCAAGATTGGTCGCATCCAAGCCCGGTTAGTAGTCAAGGAGTGCGCCGGGAGAGCTGCCGTGGAGGAGCTGATAAACCCCGAGACGGGTAAGAAGCGGGGTGTTTCGCCTCACCGTTTGAGGGATGCCTTCGCGGTTATGGCGGTTCAAGCCGATGACTCAACGGACAGCATCAGGATGCTCCAGGAGCACCTCGGACACCAGAGCATTGGGACGACAATGAAGTATCGTAAGGTAGCCGGCACGGAGTTACGGGAATGGTACGAGAAGTTGAAGGTTTAAGGCCTTATCGCGGCGGTTTCCTCCGCCCCTTCGGTTTAGGCATGTTTATAAGAGACTACCTGGCTGGGCTGGGTCCCCATGGCTCTCCGAGAATAGACCCGGCAGAGGGTGCTTGCCAGACCGATATCCGAGAGCACTACAAAACAGCGCTATTCATGGCGCACGCTGAAGATGCCGTGGCCAGAGAAATCGGGAGGCGCATAAAACGCGGGAAACCCCCTATGACAGCCGAAGAAGAAGAGAGGTTCCTGCTCCATGCCTTTGAGCGGATACCATACAAGTATACCTCGATCAGGTCGCATAGCTTTGCCCGCTACTTTGGTATGTTAACACGACTGGAGTGGGTAGAACCCACTGGGAAAGAGGAAACATCGGCATTCCAGGAGCAGTACCCTGATGCCGAACCAAGGCGCTACTTCCGGCTAACCGACCAGGGGCGTGCCGCTTCCGATTTCGATTGGTTTAATCCGCTGCGAACTCTCTATGGCTACTCATTCGAGGAAACCAGGGAAAAGAACCAGCAATCCAGGCAGAAAACCAAAGAAAGACTGAGAAACCATGCCAAAGAAGCTAACGCCATCAGGAGTAGTTAAAGAGCTCGATGATATCGTTCTCACCTTCAGTGGGAAGAGTATTTCGGGCTGGGTCCATGAAGCCTGGGAGAGATCTCAAAAGACGAGCATCGGCCAGGCAACCGCTGGCGTGGAAAGAGCAGCCCGGGCGGTTGACCCGTATGCAATTCTGGGGCTTCCCAGTAGCGCCAGCCTGGAGGATGTCGAGAGGCGTTATAGGCAGCTCAGCAATGTTTATCATCCTGACAAAGAAGGTGGATACGAGGGGGCGATGAAGCTCCTGAATAACGCCTACGAACAAATCAAGAGGGACAAAAAGGCAAAATGACCGAGCAGGCGTTGGCAGACAGAGAAACGATTGCTGCCAATATTGTCACGTTCACCCGGGATAACGGCCTTCAGATTCACCCTGGTCAGGATCCATTTAAGTGGGCTGACCTGGTACTGAAGAACGGCGGCTGTCCTTGTGTCCCCACCAGGAAACAGTGCCCCTGCGAATTTGTCCTGGAGGACGTTAAGGAGCTGGGGCGGTGCCGGTGTGCGCTCTTCTGTAACGATGCGTATCTTAAGGAATACAATGCTCTCAATGCTGCGAGGAAGTCAAAGAAGAGATGGACCCGAAAGCCAGAGGCGAGTTCCTGAAGAAGATCAGCATAAACGGATTCTCTATTGAGGAGAGGGATAACACCCTCATCCTCCGCCCCAGAGGAGCTGAGGCGACGGCGGTGATTATTATCAAGGAAGTGGAGCCTGACGTCTGGCGCATGACAGGTGCTGCCGGCCACTATGCTGGGTTTGCCCGCGGTAAAAAGCGGTCGTACTTTGAGGATTATATCAATCGCTGGGCGGTAGAGGCGGTTCTTCAGGCTGCGGGGTAGGCAGTTGCTCTTCTTTAGGCTCACGGATAGCGATGATCTCATCACCACACTTGGATAGCGTCAGGTCCTTGCTCTGGTAGATCTGGCAAAGCCTTACCCCTTTCTCGTCGTCAACCAGCGCCGAGGGGAACTCTACCCTATCAGAAACACCAGCCTTCTCTAGCATCTGCAGCGCTTCGTCTGAGGTGACCTGCAGGACCTGGACTTTGCCTGACTCTATTTCTGCCTGAAGTGCCTTCTTCACCTCTTCACACGGGGCACACTCTTCGTCATCCAGGATGTATATCTTTCGTTCAGTCTTCTCGTTGTTTGACATCTCTGTAGTAGTCCTCCTCCCAAGATGGATTTTCAGCCAATATCTGCTCCGTAGTGAGCCCCCCCAGTGCTTTCCTGGCTGCCAGAGCTGACTCCGGGATAAGTATTCCAGTGTTCGGGTTGATGGTGACGCCGGTTTTGCCCTTTATCGCGGACATGGCTTCCTTTACTGCTCGGCGGTAGAGATATTGAGCCAACGTAGGGGGTTTTACCTGGCGGTAGTATTCTACTTTGACTAGCTTAATTTCTTCTTCCACGCCATCACCCTATGGTATTATAAACAAAACGGGCAGCCATATCAAGACTGCCCGTTTCGCTTTTTTGATTGTCAGATGATCTCAGGCGAGCTATTTACCGTGCTTCTCGGCTACGCAAACCGCAGCCTTCGGCACCAGTCTGCCCTTATAGACCGCAGTTCCGGTCACGCCCTTGCACTCACCCTTCTTGATTAGCCGGCCAGTGAGGTGTGCGGGGACCGTCCCCTTGGGGAAGCTGGCCCTCTTGATGACAACGATGTCGGGGTTGAAGGGGGTGCGGCTGATGGACATTTCGCGGCTCGCCATGAGTTGTGCCAAATTAGCATAGATTCCAGCCACTTTGTCCTCCTTTCCTTAAACCCTTTTGCCAAAAGCAAAAGGGGCCGACCTTTATCGTCAGCCCCTTTTTATCTTGCTTAGAAGCCTTAATATATTGGCTTCAGGCGGTTTTACGCCTTCACATGCAATAAAACATTAGCACTAGGGGAGATATTTGTCAAGAGGGGGCATTAAGTTATTTTTGCGGCTTTGGCAGTGGACAGATTTGGCATTTAGGGCAGCAGCCGTCTTTATCTAATGGGCCACCACAATGGGGACAGTTACCTTTGTTCATGCTTCTTTGCTTTGCCTCCTCAAGGGGCATCTGCTCCTTTGGCGCTACCATGGCAGTTAGCACAGTTGTACCCATAATTCTTTTGCGAAATCCCTTGAACTCTGCGGCCATCCGGGGATACTCTTCATCATATTGGCCGCTTACTATGGCTTCGATGCCCAGTTTTGGCTGGTTGCTCTTAATCCAGTCTATTATTTCAGGGTAAACTGTGCTATCCGGCTCTTGGGCAATGAGTTCCTCGGCAGCGGCCTCCAGCCCCAGGGTATGCTTTGAATCCAGACAGTCGCAGGGCTTGCCGGCTATCCGAAGCTTGTTTGACAGGTCAAGCTCTGCCCGGTACAGCTCTTTACCGAGTCGCCGTTTTAGTTCCCGGGTTGTCTCCTCACTGGTGGGCAGATCATATCGTGCCGCAGGTGCTGGCACTGTGGCCGCCTCTTCCCGCTCGGCGGTGATGGTAGAGGCTGCGTTTTCTGGAATGGGGGCTTTTTCAGGGCTTGTGGGGCTTCCCATAGTGGCTACAAAGTTTTCCAGGGACTTGGCACTGTCACGGGGAGGAAACAAGACCTTCTCGATGGGCACGCGACTAATGATGTTTGAAAAGAAAGCCGTCCAGTTCATAGCCCTATTTTACCACTTCCCCCGCTCATACCCAAGTTATAATGGCTTTAGCCGTTTCCTGAAAGACAAGGCAGTCAAGCCAAGACTGCCGAATCATTGTCTCGTCTTGGAGTTTTATACCTAAAACCCAAAAATATAGCGAGGCGGTCTTGCAACTTTGTCTTATTTGTGTTTTACTGAGTTTATAGGACAAGACAAGGAGGGGCAAAATGGCGAATCTAACGCAGGTGCTCGAAGGATTGAACACCAAGGAGGCAGCAATTTCCACAGCTGACCTAGCTGGGGGGCTCAAGGCATCAGTAGAGGGGACGCGCAAGCAATTAGCCAGGCTAAAGGACAAGGGCTACGTGGAAGGCGACAGCCAGGAAGGTTGGCTTATAACTGAGGTCGGCAGAAGGGAGCTGGAAAAGGGGGGTGTTCATCCATCGATGGTAGATGAGGGCGTTACTCCCAGAGAGAAGTTTGAGTCCATAGCCCGGCGCATCGGCATAACCGAAGACAGGATTGTCTTGGCTACTGATATTGTCTGGAGTCAAGAGTACACCGATGTTATATGGGTGTGGAATGCTCTGGGCCAGGCTGATATCAGAGACGACCTGAGAAAGATATGGGTCAATTCCTGGCGAGCCTTCCTCCAGAAAGGTATTCCGCCCGAGCTTGAGGTTGAGCTTACCAGCGCATCCAAAGAAGAAGCCGCTGGAGCCGGAAAGGAAGTCATAAGCCGGGCTAAAGCTGGCAGAGATTATATCATCATAGATGACGAGCCAGTAAGAGTCGGCGAGAACCTTGGTGACTACGCCCTGCAGGATGCCAAGGATATCCTGGCCATAAGGGCGCTAAGGAATAGATTTGCAGGAGCCGGTCAATCAGGGGCGGGCTCTCAGGCATCGGGTGCGGCAGAGAAAGTCTCCGACGTTCTTACTGCCCTTTCCCCCTACCTCAATAAGGGCAGCGATGTTGAAACACTGAAAGAGATTCTCACTGACAAGCTGGCGCTACAAAGACAAGAGATACTGAGCCACATACCTCAAACGGGGCAGCCTGGCCAGCCCAAGTCCGCTATCGAGCAGATTACTGAGTTTGTTGGTGCCCTGGGTGGTTTAAAAGAGGTTGGCCCAACACTAAGGTCTATACTGGGTATCCCGGAGTCATCGGGTAACCCAAGTAATCCAGGCTTACCAGTCCAGCTGACAGGTCCCGACGGCAAGCCTATTACCATGGACTTAGGCCAGGTCATCGATTGGAGAAAGTTTCAAGGCGACGAAAGGAGGGCTGATGAGCGCCACAGCACCCTGGTGGGACTGGCCCAGACGGTGAGGGAAAACCTCGGCGATGGCATTTCTGCCCTGAAGGCGGCGGCATCTGAAATCAAGGGGGGCGCTAAAGCTTCGGCGTCAGAGCAGCCACAACTGTATGAGTGCGGTCAGTGCCATACGAAGTTTGGGGTACAGCCGGGAGAGTGGGCAAAAGTAGCCTGCCCGAAGTGTCAAACTGAATACAGCAGGGAAGAGGTGCTCGGGTCATGAGCTTCATGGCACGCACCGCCAAGCATTACCTGGTAATAAAGGCAGTTCGCCTCTTTCGGCAGGAATTAGAAAAGGCAGGACTGGATAATCTCAAAATTCTGGCTGAGGCTGGCATTAGTATAGTGGGCACCTACCTTGACAGCTGCTCCCCCCAGGAGAAAGGACAAATTAAGCATGACCTCGGCACTCTGCTGCAGATGGGGGTGACTCCCGACATGGTATTTGAAGAATTAACTAGACAAATGCCCGAGCTGGCCCCCATAATTGAGAAAAAAGAGGGCTATAAGAAGGCTGAGGTCGAGAAGCTCATCTCGTTTCTTAAAGAGTAAGACTTGCACTGCCAAATTATTAATAATAAAATAGGGTAGCATTAAATCAAAAAGGGGCTGACAAAAGAAGGTCAGCCTCTTTGTTTTTAGGAGGGATAAATTATGAACGGATTAGTTGACCGACTACGGCAGCAGCAAGTAGCAGCTGGGCGGGCTCTGGGCGTGCCCCAGGTATTTCAGGAAGCCTTTGGGATAGCGGCGCTCCTCAACCCGACGGCAACCATTGACGAGGTTGTCCCCACCAGCATCAAGGTGGGCGACAGGATTGACCTAGCGGTATTCTACACGCCAAGAAACGAAGAAGAGAGCCGCTGGCAGACAATGGTGGTCGTCAAAAAGAACGCGCAGGTGCTTGTCCAGGAGAGGCAACACCACGTCAGCATGGCGCCGGGGCAAAAAAGAGCTGATTGCGATACCGGTCTGACCATGCCCAGTGAACCAGTTACCCTTGATATTGAAGTATGGGCGCATCCCGATTACTATGAAACAACGACCCCGTACTGATAAGGAGAAGCGATGACCGGGGAACGCCTTGCCACAGCCACTATAAGTCCCTCCATTGGTGATCTTAGCCCTATTGGTGTTGCCAGAGGAGCCTACACCGAAATCACCGAGATAGTAGCCCCCAGCAGCGCCAAAGCCGGTGATTGGGTGGCGGTAACCATCAAGGTAAAGAACATATGGACTGATTACGTCGGGGTATGGACAACTGGTATCTACGACTCCGCGGAACTCATCATCGATTTTGAGGACTGGATCCCCGCCGGGTCAACCCATGAATACATGGGCGGATTTATCATGCCGGACAGGGATGTGACCATTCACGCCTACACTTACTATCTGGCTGTGGATGGCTATCGCTTCGATGATGAGGCGGAAAAGCGTGTCAGCCTAGCTGCTCCTCCTGAGGTCTACGCTGGGACGATAATTGGAATAGAACTTGAGCATAATGGGACCCAAGAAGGTCTTCCAGTTTATAACATCCCCCAGGGGCAAACAGCCCTGGTCCACGTCTGGGGGCGCAACGACATGGCCACCGTCCAGCGCTTGGGAATCCACTGGCTAGTCTACGACCCCGACGGTATATTAGTTGAGGATTACGAGGACTGGTCAACTCTATATTACCGGCAAGGCGCAGACCACGAGTTCATCGGCGATCGCTTCAACCTGAATAAACCGGGAACCTACACCATAAACATAGCCCTGTCTATGAACCCAGCTGGCCCCGAAATTGTTGACAGTTACTACGGCAACCTGTGCACTGTGGCTGCCGTGGAGCCGGAAGTGTGGGTTAAGCTGGCCACCAAAGCGATCACTTTAACCCCTGAAGTGGTCGAGGTCTGGCAGAAGCTGGCCGAGAAACGGGTGACCATTACCCCTGAAGTGGTTGAGGTCTGGGAAAAATTGGCCGAAAAGCGAGTCACCATCACTCCTGAAGTCATAGAATGGCTCAAGCTGGCCATCCAAACGGTGACCATAACCCCTGAAGAAATCCCTCCGGAGTATGTCCTGATTCAGGAGACTATTTACCCCTGGGCCTACACGTTTGAGGGCGATGCCGAGACCTGTATCTTTGAGTTTCAGCTCACCCCGGAGCAGATTCCGGGAACAGAGTGGCTTGGGCAGAGAATTGTCGACTCCTTCGTCAGCGAGTTGGAGAAGGAGGGCTCACGGCTGCTTGAGCTAAAGGTCTATCGGGACACCACACCGATGTTCTGGACCAACTACCGTGTTGAGGTCACCGCTATCGCTTCCCCACTGGCATGGAATCTCATTATCATCGGCGTGCTGGCTATCCTGTTTATTGTCGCTATCGTCTTTGCCATCAAGGCCGTTGAATCCCTCGTCTACCACCGCAAGACACTGGATGAGGAAACCAAAAAGACATTCGCCAGGGAAACTTTGATAGCAATGATACTCGACCTGGCTCCGGGGACTCCACCTGAGACGCTGGAAGGAATGGCAGACCAGGAGTTGCGGGACCTGTTAAATCAGATATTGGCCGCGGTGGCGCCCCCGATATCACCGTGGATAGTACTGGGTCTAGCCGGGTTGGGTGTTCTGGGGGTTGGAGCTGCCGTGGCATTCGCGATGGCCAAACCTGCAGAATAAGGGGTGGTATATGGCGGATAAAGAAGAGCTTGAGATAGTCAAAGGAATCCTGCCCCTGCTAGGAATTAGCACCGCCGTAGTTGTCGCTATCGCCGTTCTGGGGCGGGTTTATACAGGGCATCGAGCTCGCTATCAGGATGGCCAATACCTGGTTTCAGTCCGCTACCCTGGCCAATTACACGACCTTAGAGAATTTGTCCAGCCAGATAACCCTGATGTCCTGGCTGTCTACTCTCAAATCGGCCCTGGCTACTGGTCGCTTTATGATTTCGTGTGCCGGAATATAAATTACAAGAGGGATGTCGGGGAATTTTGGCAGACTCCCTCTGAAACCCTGAGGGGCTACGGTGATTGTGAGGACAGCTCAAATTTGCTCACCTCCCTGTTGAGAGCAGGGCAAATGCCTGCTTACACAGTTCTTGGTTCATATCAGGGTTATGGCCATGCGTGGTCTGAACTTAATGGGCAAATACTGGAAAGCACTTACACCCAAGCTAGACCGACCTTCGACCTCGAGCACTATCAACCTTACTCCCTGTTTAACGAGTCTGAAGTGGTAGAGCTCTGGCCTGGTGCCCTGGGCGAGGTTTTTGATCTAGCCAGAGATGAAGAACCGAAGCTCAACTTGATGGCCAGAGTGCTGGAGGCGGTGGCATGATACAGAACTTAAACCACGTGGCGATTGTGCCCGACGGCAATCGCCGATGGGCAAAGGAGCACGAGCTCCCCGCGCTTGAGGGACACCGACGTGGCGCCCAAGCCATGCACACCGTGGTGGATTATCTCACCGGCCGGGTGCAGTACTTAACCGTCTGGGGCTTCTCCACCGATAATTGGCAGCGATCCGACAGCGAGGTAAATAACTTATTTCATCTTCTGGCTGCCTGGATAGAAAAGGATGCGCCCTGGCTTCATAGTCGAGGTGTTAGACTCCGCCATATCGGTCGCTTCCAAGAACTACCTCAGGACCTGCAGCTGGCAATAAATAAGGCGATAGAGCTAACCTCCGGCAATACCGGCATGACCCTTACCCTTGCTTTTAACTACAGCGGCCGGGCTGAGATTGTAGACGCGGTGCGGCGTCTCATAGACGCCGGCATCCCCAGCCACTGGATACCACCGCGAGAGATAGACGAAAATTTCTTCAGCCGCTACCTCGACACGAACGGCATGCCTGATGTTGACCTGGTAATCCGCACTGCCGGCGAGTCGCGCCTGTCAAACTTCCTGCTGTGGCAGACCGCCCATAGTGAATACTATTTTACCCGGGTACTCTGGCCGGACTTCGCCAGGGAAGATCTTGACAGAGCTCTCCTGGCCTACAGCGAGAGACAGAGACGTTTTGGTGGAGACTAGAAGATGTTTTCAAGAATCAGAGACGCCATAAAAGCTTTCCGGGAAAGAAGGTTCGTGATCCTTTTGAGTGAAAATGAGGGGGAAGGCGATCTGGCCATTCCCGCCCAGGAGATAAGTGCCGAGGCAATCCTGTTTGCTGCTAGAGTGGCTTCAGGGCTTCTCTGCCTGGCTCTACCTAAAGAAAGGCTAAGGGAGCTGGAAATAGACTCCTTGCCCTCCAGATATCGGGCAACCGACACCCCATTCTACAGCCCTGTCGATGCCAAGGAGGTAGAGCACTCAGGGATTTCGCCGAAGGACAGGGCGGCCACCATCCGGAAGGTAATCGACCCAGCCACCAGGCCAGCTGATCTGGTTCGCCCGGGGCATTTGATGCTGCTGGGCGCCCATGCTGACGGACTGATTGGGCGCAACGGTCATACCGAGGCCGTGGTCGAGCTGAGCCGGCTTGCCGGCTTATACCCCGGCGGTGTATTGTGTGAGCTGGTTAGTGACACCGGCGACATGATGAACGCCAAGGAGCTGAAAGCCCTGGCCAAAAAATTTAATTTTCCAATTATCACCGTAGGTGCATTGACACAATTTGCTAGGTCGCTGCTTTCAAAAAAGTAGCATCTGGAACTTGACAAACAAATAAAATAGCGGTAGGCTTTCAACTGTAGGCCGTGAGAGCTTGCCGATGAAAGTATCGGCTCTCACGGCTTTTGCTTTCATCGGGAGCTCCAAGGCTAATAAAAGGGGCTGACAACCTGGAGAGGGTTCAGGGTCAGCCCCTTGTCCTTTTTCAGGTTGTCGCTCCAACGCCAAGTCGAGGCGGGCAAGAAATAAAGAGGAGGTAAAACTATGCCACCGGAATTTGGAATTGCAGCACCAAGGGCGGAGGAAATGACTAAGGTGGCAGCCGGAATAGGCGGGGCTGGCCTTACCGGCGTGGTCGAAGGAACCGTCGTCATGTTTGCCAAGGGGATGGGCGCCCTCGAACCCATCTTAAGCTGGGGAGTCCTGCTGGGCGCACCAGCGGTGGGCGTTGCCGGTGCCTTGGTCACCCGAGGCATAATTGGTGACGTAATGCAGGGAGTGGCCGCTGGCGGAACCGCCATCCTTGCCTACTCGCTGCCAGCAATGATAGCTCCTGAGATCTTTGGCCGGAAGGCCCTGACCCCAGAGCAGCGAGCTGCGCTAGCTGCTGGTGGCGGCGTTAAGCTGCTCGGAGCAGGCCCAGCCGCGGCAGCCCTAGCAGCCGCAAAGGCAGCCGGAATCAAGTCCTCAGTGGAGTTCTAGGAACTCCGAAACTAAATAAGTCGAAAACCATTTGACTCTCAAATGGAAAGGAGATTATTCAAATGGAACATTACGAATTACGTCTATTAGCCGATTACCTGGGCGGCGCTCAGGCGGTGAATGTCTGGGCAAGGCCTACCCCGGCAGCTGTCGTCGGCGAACTCGAGAGGGACGAGCGGGCTGAGGTCGTCTTTGCCGAAATCATTTCCCCGGTTACCGGTGCCGGCGTAGAGGAAGAGCTGAAGAAAATCATCCCGGTGCTTGATGGCCAGAAATACGGGGAATATGTCTCGCTATCGGGCATCAGGTCCTCAGTGATGGCACCGCCCAAGGGGAGAATCTGGGGGGCAAAGCTCTACAGTTTCGGCACCCCGATGAGCAACAATCCCCTCCTGTCTACCACCCTCAAATACTCGGAGAGCATTACCCTTGAGACCCTGGTTGGCGCAACCACCGCCATCACCCAGGCTTACCGCATCCGTCTCTGGGGCTATGTCTACCAGGTAGATGAACTGCCCCGGGTCTTCGGCACCATGCTGTTCCCCACCCAGCTGGTAGACAGGGCAAGGAACCGTGCGCTCACCCTGAACAAGGTCGCCATACCGGTAAACGGTGATACCTGGCGGACATTACCTGGCGGCAAGGACCAGTCGATCCCCAAGATAAACCCATTTGTCCGCTATGCCTATAACCTAAAGGCCACCGATGCCAAGAGCGGCGACTACCAGTTCCGGTATGGGATCGGGAATGTTGCTGAGTCCGAAGAAAACATGTACTTTGACTTTGATAGCCTGGATGCTATCCTGGTCGAGGGTATGGGCATTCGGCCGGATGCCGCCGGAAACCTGGCCAAGACAGCCCTCAAGATCGCCGGTGACTACCACCCCAAGCCGCTGATCCCCACCACCCTCACCAACAACCCGCTTCACTTCGGCTGGGCTGACCCCTTCTTCCCGAACACCATACCG
>JABUBL010000136.1_pt1 | contig 17701 bp, 11 predicted proteins | sample 7240371 | NCBI WGS metagenome assembly JABUBL01 (sample SAMN07256343, study PRJNA390944) | subsurface metagenome | isolation source: Methane hydrate marine sediment | place: Pacific Ocean: Eastern North Pacific, ODP site 1244 | collected 2002
GTAAGTACCCGCGAAGTAACACTCGTCTGGAATCGCAGTGACTATCCCACCTGGTATGAATACAAGCTCTACCGCTCGGATGAACAGGCAAACGCCAGGGAAAACGGCAAAGTGATCGCCTCCCTGCGTGACACAACCTACGTGGATAAAGGCCTTGACCCGGGAACCGACTACTACTACGTAGTGGCGACGGTTGACTCCAGCGACAATATAGCCTTCTCCAATGAGATTAAGGTTACAACGGAGAGCTTCTATCATCGCGGAAGCCAGTCCCTGGGTGGAGGACACGGCTTGCGTCTCGCTAACAAGGGCAACTACATCTTCTGTGCCGCCAGGGATCAAAGTGTTAAGGGCTTCCAGATCGGCAGCGGCGGTCTCACGTCCGGACCTCTCATACCTCATCCTAACGACAACTACAACGCCTACGCATACGACCTGGCGATCTCGGGCAACCTCTTGCACGTAGCCTTCGGTAAAGAGGGCTACATGTGTTATCTTATCACCAACCCCATGACTCCAATCGACACCATACAGGTAACGGTTGACATTCTCACCGGGAGCCTTACCGCAGAGGCGATATCAATCTATGCGGAAGGCAACGACGTCTTCATCGGATGCACCGACGGGGCCACCTCGACTCACACGCTGGCATGGGTCCAAGTTGACCTCACGACAGGACAAGGTATCTTGAAAGCGGTAGACACCCTGCGCGACAAGCCGACCGATATCCACGTGTACGGTAACTATGTATACGTGGCTGTGCAGGACGCAGGTCTCGAGATCGTGCGCTGGAACCAGGCCGGTGATCCAACCACAGCCCTCTCCTTCGTAAGCGTGACATCCACCAATGACAAGGCAAACCAGGTCTATATCTCCCAAGACTACGCCTATGTGGCAGCCTCTTCCCAAGGGCTCATGATATTGGATGTCTCGAACAAAGATCAACCCGTCCAGGCAGCCCAGTGGCCGAGACCGGACGAGAACATACAAACCGATGCCCAGGGCGTCTTCTTCAGCGTAGGGAGAGCCTATATCGCCGACGGTATCTACGGCTTACGCGTGCTTAAGCTCACCCAAGACCCTTCGGCTCCAGTATACATCGTGGGCACAAAGGAAATAGGCAATAAGCTCATGGACGTCTGGATAAAGAGCGAGGGTGACGTAACCCAGGCAATACTTGCCGATTGGTTCAACGCCATACACATGATTGAATGGTAACCCGTAACACGCCTCACCCGTAACCCGCCTCAAAAGATTCGAGGGGCCGAAAGGCCCCTCTTTTTTTACCCCAAGCGAACGCTTTGCGTTCGTTTGGGGACCCCTTAATGCTCCTTTTGCCCTCCGGGCAAAAGATCGCAAGACAAGGGATTACAAACCTTACGGCTTAAGAACAGTATGGCGGGGTTCAGGCAGGGTATCAGGGAACTCCTCCACGTAGTGAAGCCCGCGGGACTCCTTTCGTGCAAGGGCCGAGCGAAGGATAAGATCGCCGACGATCAGCATGTTGCGGAGCTGCTTGATCCCAGGGCTAAAGATTCTCGCCGGATACAGCGCCTCTAGCTCACGAGAGAGCTCTGCAAGCCTTGCCCGGCCCCGTTCCATCTCCTTCGCGGAACGCACTATCCCTGCAAACCGCCACATCGTCTGCTTCAGAGACGAGACAAGGGAGTTAAGGAGCGACGGGTCCTCTATGCTGCGCAGTTGACGTTCAAACGGATTTATCTTATCTAAAGAGGGAAGACGAGCCTCTTCCTTGCTGGCATCCTGCGCGGCACGATCTGCGAAGACCAGGGCCTCAAGCAGCGAGTTGGATGCAAGCCTGTTTGCGCCGTGAACCCCGGTATGGGCGCATTCACCGGCTGTGTAAAGACAAGGGATGGAGGTTCTTCCCCAGAGATCGGTCTTTACCCCGCCAACAGAGTAATGGGCCGCAGGCACCACAGGCACAGGCTCGCGGGTGATGTCAAGGCCGAAGTGCTTACACGTATCGGCGATCATCGGGAATCGCTCAAGGATGCGCTTACTAGGTATGGACGAAAGATCCAAAAGCACGTAGTCAAGCCGCCTTGTTCGAAGCTCGTTGTAGATAGCGCGAGCCACCACGCTGCGCGGCGCCATCTCCTCATCCGGGTGATACCGAGGCATGAACCGCTCGCCGTCAGGTGTTCGTAGTATTCCACCCTCGCCTCGCACCATCTCGGAGATAAGGAAGGCGCGGCCGTCAATCTTGAGGCCGAAGAGGGAGGTGGGATGGAACTGGATGAACTCAAGGTCGGCAACCTGGGCTCCTGCTCTCCATGCCATGGCTACACCGTCGCCGGTGGCTATGGGAGGATTGGTGGTGTGCTCATATACCCCACAGAGCCCACCGGTTGCAAGCATCACCACCCTTGCATGAATCTCTGCAAACTTGCCGCTCTCGTGGTCGAAACTTAGAACTCCTCGGCAGCGTCCGCTCTCATCGGTTAAAAGGTCGATAACGAAATGGTGCTCATAGAGTGCCACGTCAGGGGCTGAACGCACCGCATTAATAAGTCCCCACTCCACCGCCTGACCTGTGGTATCGGCGACATGGGCTACCCTGTGCCTGGTGTGCCCACCCTCAATGCCCAACTCAAGGTGACCGCCCTCTGTTGAGAACTCGATCTCCAACTTCTGTAGCTCCCTTACAAGAGCAGGCCCCTCTCCGACCATAACCTGAACCGCTTGCGGATCGCAGAGACCGTAACCGGCTTTTACGGTATCTTCAAGATGCTGCTGAGGCGAATCATCCGACCCCAATGCCGCAGCAATCCCACCCTGAGCGTAGTTGGTGTTGGACTCGGAATCATCTTTCTTAGTAAGGACAAGCACCCGACCGTGATTGGAGATCCGGTAGGCAAACCACAAACCCGCCATCCCTGAACCGACCACAAGGAAGTCGGTCTCGATGCGCATATGCTAGAACCGCCAGATCAGTTGAATACCTGGTGGGTCAAACCGAGGAACGATCCCCAAACGACTGGAGCCTACAGGGGAGAAAAACGCAACGTCCAAAGTGCTTGCAAGCCGTGTAAGCAACATCACACCAATAAACACAGTAGAGGTCTGCTGTGCCCGGCGCATCCGGATCCTCTGGTTGAAATAGTCCATCATCAAGGAATCCGAACGCCACATCCAGGCATCTCCGCCTGTAAAGCTGTTGGCAGCAATGTAGTCCTGTTGCGCGGCAAGGTCGTCGGGATAAAGATCACGAGCCTCCCTGGCCACGTTGAGATTGTAGTCATCCGAGGAGAAATAGTTCTCCATAGCAGCAAGGTAGATTCGGGAACGGTTGGAAGGATTGGCATCAGCATTCATCACCGCCATCCCTATAGCGGCCTGGCCTTTGTTGAAAGCGTCCCATCCGAAACCGGCCGCACCTGCAATTGCCAGACCATCGCCACACAAAAACAGCTCACCTTTAAGCCTGTAGCCCCGAATAAGCTCACCTGTTCCAGGTAGAAAAAGTGAGGCGAAAGGTGCAAGCTTTTCGGCACGGGTCAGTTCTCTCGTTGTGAGCGCCATCTCGGAAGCATCCTTTGCAACAGGCATCTGGGGAGTATCTGCTGATATAAAGATCAGGGTAATTATGAAACTCATCTGGCCTCCTCTCTCTATCGGATCACACCGAGTTTATAAAGCTCAACCGTCTTCTCCTCAGCCTTGGAGGCTTCAACGCGAACGATATATAACCCTGATACGACATCGGTCAGAAGCTCATCAAGCGGAATATCGTTCGTCATGTTTGGATCAAACGAAGGTTCTATGGTTCGCATTAGCTTGCCTGAGACATCAACGAGCTGAACCTTAAGGGCATCAACATCACCCAGTAAGACGTGCAGATACGCGTGATAGCGAGCCGGGTTGGGATAGACGTAGACCTCTGACAGGGAAACCGAAGGAGCAGGTGGAGCATTAAAGGTCTCTTCCAGCAAACCGGTATGGGCCGCATCGTGCATCCACTGGCCCCAGGAAAGCTGTGAACCTGTGGTGCGCCAGACGTGAACCTTGCTGTTTAAAGTATCGACCACGGTACCTGCCAATACCTCCAGCTTGCCGTCATCGTCAAGGTCAGCAAGTGCCAGAGCTTTGCCTATCGGATAGCGGGTGTAGAGGGTTTTGTAAGGTTTCCGTGCACCTCGTTTGATAAGGTAGACGCCGTGATCTGGCGAACCTATGACGATCTCTCGCTCGCCGTCCGCGTCAAGGTCTGCAACGACCGGCGAGGAGCGGAACGCAAATGGTTCCTCAAAGGTGATAAAGTAGAGGTATCCGCCGTGCTCGTAAGGCTCCTGGACCGCGTAGGTTTCAGGGAAGACTAAAGGATACCCCGGGACTGCGGCACCGTTGGCATCCAAAGCCCACAGGCCGTTGGCCGCTCCGAATAAGACCTCAGGCAGACCATCTGCGTCCAGATCGGCAAGTGCTGGGGTTGTTAGCGGAGAGGCAAAGCTGCGGCTTGAGCGGTATTTGATGGTTCCATCCTGGGAAACCAAGAGGTAGCGGTAGTTGTTGTATTCGTAAACGAAAGCGATAATCTCGCGCTCTCCGTCGCCGTTAAGATCAGCTACCAAGGGGGGTATATCGTTTTGAGCGGAGCCTATCCCTAAGTCCAGGGGGAAACCCTTCATGAGGTTCCCGGCCGCATCAAAGAGGTAAAGACGCCCTGAGGTGGCAAGAACCGCGAATCTGGCAGGTGAGCGCTGAACCAGAGCGAATCCGGGTCTAACCTCTTCGTTAAGATCTAAAGGATAATTCTCAAGTAGCGCCGCCGTATCTTCCTCTACGTTCAGGGCATAGACCTTTCCAAACTCGTCAACCGTGAGTATCTCAAGGTCAGCGTCCCCATCAAGATCGGCAAGCATGGGTGCTGCAAAGCTGCGACCCTCCATCCGGAACGGAAACCCTTGCTTGAGGGCCGCAACCCTTCCCCCCACAAGCGAATCAGGATCATATACCGAGACCATGCCCACTTCTCCTACAAGTACAATCTCCGGCAAGCCATCGCCGTCCACATCCCCGAGAGCCGGCGGTGAAGAGAGTCGGTAATCAAAGTTGAGGAACATAGGTTCAAAACCATTGTAGGGCGAACCGTCCGAGCGCCAGGCAAAGCCTATCCTGTGCTCACCAGAGCTGGAGGGCACACCAAAAGCGATCAACTCTTTATCACCGTCACCATCCAGATCGGCAACAAAGACCGAGTTGATCTCATCAAGATAATAAGCCTCCTGCGGAAAGCCGCCCAGCTTGCCCTCAAACGTAATCTGGACCCTCATCACGGTGTCGGATGGGTCGAGCACCCTAACAGTTATGCCTGTCTCGCCGTAGTAACCATCAGTCGAAGGATTAGTCGCAGGGCCGAACTCCGCGTTGCCGCCATCTGCAAAGAAGGGGTCAAACTCAGAGCCCTGGGTGGCGTAAGAACCCGAGCTCTCGTAGTACAGGAGCTCGTAGTCCTGGATGCCGTCCGCCTCCTCCATATCCACAGCGTTGTGCTTTCCGAAGGCGGTCCAGGCGTTAACGTAGTTGTAGTCTCCCCACTCGTCCACCACGTCCTCGTCAACGTGCCAGATGATTAGCCCTGAGCCGGGCTGAAACGCGTCGTACTCGCCCTCCACCACCCATACAGGTACACCGCCCTTAACGTCCACCTCCACGGTATCCTTGGCCTTAACGTCGGTCTGGCGGTTCTCGATCAAAAAATACTCCTTGTCACGGATGGGAACCTTTATAAGGGTGGGCCGGTTTTGAGCCTCCCATTCAGGAATAAGAAGGGTATCGAACTCCGCGGAATAGAGGGAGATGGTGGTATCCGAGGTAACCACAATCGGGTTCCCCCAGCCGAACCAGTAGCGGTGGAACGCATCGTGCATCGAGGGTATCTGGCCTGCAGGGTAGCCGAGCCAACCACCGCCACCCATCAGCGACCATGCGCCCACACCCTGGGTGTAGCCTGAAACGTCGTAGAGATCGTATCCGCCCAGAAGATGGGCAAACTCGTGGTAAAGGAGGCCTGGCAAGCCGGTCATAACACCCTCAACGCGCGGGCTTTCAGGAACGACTGAGGCTGTCTTTATCCCAACCCCGTTGACTAAGACCGAATCTTGTCCAGTATAAGCCCCAAGTGCTCCAGGTGTTATCGTAGCTGAGGCAAGGTCTGAGGTATAGCCGAACCAGTATGAGGATTGGATGGTGCTTCCCGCATGGAAGATGATAATCATATCAAAACCCGGATATTGATATTTGGAGAAATCTATCTCAGGGTCTTCTGCAGCAGCCAGCAACGCGTCGCGCATGAAAAGCGTAAGTCCCCGATCCAGATTGCTTGTATCGCCGTAGTAGGTCATCTTGTGCGGAACCTGGTAGCAACGGAATGGCTCGGAGGGATAAACATCGTATTCGATCACCAGTCTGCCGCGGGAGTTCAAGAGATAGAAGTTTCGCAGCCCCAGCATCTGGTTCTCAAAGTAGGTTCTATCGTGCGGCGGATCGTAGTAAAGCCCGTCGGATGGCGAGCCGAAGCCGCGAAGGTCCATCTTCCCGTTGCCCCAGGTGAAGGGATCGTCGTCAGCGGGAAACTCAACCCTTATGGCAAGCACCCGTAAGGTCCCGGGAACCGGAATACCTGCCATAGACTGAAGATACTCTCGTGCTGCGGTATTAACCCGGGTAGGGGTGGTGGCTGAATGATACAGCAAACTTTTATAATAAGGATCATCCAACCTGGATTGGTAAGGCTGCACCGGTACTTTTATTCGTGTTGCAAAGAGCACCGCCGAGGCCAGAAGCCCTAAAAGGGTGATTCGTTTAATCATATGTATCTTTCTCCTTCCATCGGGTTAAAGATCAAAACGAAGAAAGCCTCGGCTGCCTCCATAGTTTTTTTGCAAGTCTCCACTGAGACACGGAGAGAGAGGGATTCGAACCCCCGGGGCCTTTCGGCCCACACGATTTCGAGTCGTGCGCTTTCGTCCACTCAGCCATCTCTCCTTGGATGCCGGCGATCTCTTCGATATCGCCGGCATAAATATCTCTACCCATCTCCCGCCTCATTTGTATTGACCTTGCGTCGCTCCTTAAAGAAAGACTGCATCAGCGCCTTCGCCTCTTCGGCAAGCACCCCCTCAGTCACCTTGAAGGTGTGATTCAGACGCTCGTCACTACCGATCTTAAAGAGCGATGAGACCGCCCCGAACTTGGGGTCACGTGCCCCAAAAACTACCCGCGGGATACGTGCAAGCACCGCAGCGCCCGCGCACATAAAGCATGGCTCCACAGTAACATAGAGCGTGCAATCCAGCAATCTCCACGACTCAAGTGCCACTGCAGCCGCGGTAATGGCTATCATCTCGGCATGCGCAGTGGGATCGACAAGCCTTTCGGTCTGGTTGTGCCCCCGGCCTATTATTCGACCTTTATGCACAACCACCGCACCAACCGGGGCCTCGCCATCGGCGCAAGCTGCCTTGGCCTCCCGCAACGCCTCACGCATCCAGCGTTCGTCTGAATCTATCAATCTTGCGACTCCTTTTCAGGCCTCTCCCCTCTTCAGGACTAAGGATAGCGATAAGTTGAACGCTGTCAACCCGCCCGCCCGTAACACCCGTAACACCCGTAACGCCCGTAACACCCGTAACACACCTTTTTACCGTTGGAGGATTACACCCCAGATGTTTATGAGCCTGTAGGGGCACGGCATGCCGTGCCCCTACGAATGGCCTAGAGGCCGCTTTATACGCCCGGAGGGATTCGAACCCACAACCTGCTGATCCGTAGTCAGCTGCTCTATCCAGTTGAGCCACGGGCGCGATAGATGTATTCTAGCAAGAGAGAAGCGTTTGTCAAGAATGCGGGCCGACCTGATACCCTATGGGGCACTCAGTACCCCAAGGGGCACGCTGAGGTCGGCTCCTACGTTTTTCTCTGCGATCTTTTGACCTCTGGTCAAAAGGAGCATTTAATTTGGGGTGTCCTACCAGCTCAGCCCGAACCACACCCCGATGCCTGCGAACAAACGCACGTCCCAGTCGTCGGCAAAATAGCTTAAATCAACACCGCCTTCACCGAAGAAGTGCGAGTATCTCGAGACAACGTAAGCTGCGCCGCCACCTAAGGTAATCCAAACCCGGGAAGAGGTGATGTCTCCGATATTGCTTATTATGGATGTAACGCCTATGCCCAGCCCTCCGAAGCCATAAGGACGCCAATCCTTGTAGCTTCCCATGAATACCACCTCAATCGGCGAACCCATGTTCAGACCCAGATAGTTTGAGTTTTCGTAGGCGGTAAGTTCAAGGATGTTGGTTCGCACCCAGATTTGATTCTTGTAAAGGTTCAACATCGCCTCGCCCTGGAAGCTGACCGGATAGATGGACTCATCGCCTTCAAAGAATCCAACCGAAAGCTTGGGGCCAAGCATCAAGGGAAAGGTTTTCTTGCTTCTACGCGCCGCATCCATAGAAATGGGGCAAAGGATCACGGCAATAACAACGATAAGTGCAATGCGTCTCATAAACTCCTCCAAGGTTGAAAGCCAATAAAAAGATGGCCGATCATTCACACCGGCCATCATACTATGAGACGAGGGCTTAGTCAACCCCAGAGGGTTGTCCCAGCTAGATATCATTCGGTAGGGGGCATCTCCTCAGGAGGCATTCCCGGACCTGGCGGAACCCAATGACCTCTAAGGCCTCCGCCACGACGTCGGGGACCACGGTGTCGGCCTTCACCACGACGCAAGGACTTGATCTTCTCGATCTGCTCATCGGTGAGTATATTGCGTGCGGCAAAGTAGAGATCAACTTGAGCCAGTTGGAGATCGGTTCGAAGCGAACCTATCTCGCGTACCTTTGCCTTGATCTTGGACTCGTTAGGTTCGTCGGCATCCATGAGCTTTTTAAGTTCAAGCTGCTCGCGCTCGATCTTCTGCTTTATCTCAAGCACCTTTTCCTGATGGGAGTAGCAAAGCTCCTTGAGCTTATCCTGCTGGTCTTCGGTAAGGTTGAGTTCCTCCGCCGCCTGCGGGGTAAGGAGCAATCTAAGGCGCAAACCACCGAAGTGCCCCGGACCTCCATGCTGGCCCTGCGGCGTCCCGAAAAGACCGGCCAGGATTAAAGGTAGTGCTGCTGCTATCCTAAACATTTCATTCCTCCTTTCAAAAGATTCATTCGTAACTGTTGGACACGCCAACCTCAAAAAGGTTTAATCGGCCTTGACAGCTTGGCTGCACCGGCTATGCTTAACGAATGGCGATGCTTCTACTTGCTCTCTGTGGGGTGATGGATACACTTGAACTTCCAGAACCTGCCCTGGCAATCTTTGCCACAACCGATGGTAAGCTTGGGTATCTTTCAAGAACCGGCGAGGAGATATTAATAAAAGAAGAAGAAGGGTGGAAAAAATTTCCCCTGCCCGAGCGTTTTCTCTTGGTGCAGAGGATTCTTGTAAAAGGCTCTTTATGTTACATCCTTGCAGAGCGCACCCTGAGGCTTTTTGATCTGCGCACCTCGCGCAAAGCAGTGATCGCCGAGGACGTTGACGATGCTGCCATCAACCGCTACGGCGAGTTATGGGTGCTTTCTGCGTTCGATCTGCGGCGGCTCTCGCCTTTGGGAAGGGAACTTGAGATTCGCAAGCTCAAGACCCTACCCGCCTCAATCTGGGTGCTTAGAGACAGCCTTTATCTGGAGGATAACGAGATGCCGCCGCTTGATGAGGGGTTAAAGCAAAAGTTAACACAGGCTGTGGTTACGATCGAAGAGATCTCCGCCTCCCGCTTGGCTCTATGCGATAAAGGCGTTTATGTATTAATGGACTCACGCAGAATCTTAAGGGTAGGGAAGTAGACCCGTAAGGATGAACCTGCTGCTCCTGTCCTTCTTACTTTCTTCCATCCTAACCCTGCATGAGGAAACCCTTGTCCTTGAGCTGGGAAGAAGTGAGTATCCTCTCATATACCCTCTTGTTGTGGAAGGAACATTTGAGATGGAGTCTCTCGATTCCGGATATGAGGTTAAGGATGGAATCCTTTACCTTGAAGCACCACCTGCTGAAACCTTGATTGTGCAAGCCCGCTATCTGAGCCTTGCAGATACGGCAATATCTCCGGTAAGGATCCACGAGCCAAATAAGGAAAGCCGATTTGCCTCATCAGACTCGTCTAGCCGAGAGATTCCAGTGCAAACAAGGGGAACCCTCGAGGTGCACGGTTCAAAGACCTTTTCCATATCGGTAAACGAGGGGGGGATAGGCGATATTGACCAGGGACTTTCTGTTAACGTATCCGGTGAGCTTACAGGGGTTGATGTCGAGGCCTATCTTACAGATGAGGAAGGAACATTTATCCCTGAAGGCACCACTGAACGAATCGAGGGGTTCGATAGGATCGCGATAAGCCTTTCTCAGGATAGATGGAAGCTCGCTCTGGGCGATCTTGATCTTGCCCATCCCCTGCCCGGCTACGGCACGATCCAGCGCAGGTTGCAAGGCGCTGCCGGTGAGTTTTCGCTTGAGAGGTTAGGAGCACGTGGCGCGTTCGGCATAGACGGTTCAAAACAGGGGCGTGAGGTATTAGATACGGAAGACGGCAAGCAAGGGCCTTATTTTATAGGCTCAAGGGAGTCGGATCAGCCCGTAATACCGGGAAGCGAACGCATATACCTGGACGGTAAGCTCCTTGAAAGGGGGATCAAAAAGGACTACGTTATAGACTACTCCACAGGAGAGATAACCTTCACTAACTACCGAAGGATCCAAGCCACGTCGAGATTGGAAGCAGACTACAACTACGCAGGCGCAGACTACCGCGCGAACAACGAGTTTGCAGGATTCAACACAGGTCCTTTCGAAGGTTTATTCTACCGCGAGGCGGACTCGCGTACACATCTATTTCACTCCTGGTCTGCCGAGCAGCAGGCTATACTGGATACCGCAACAGGCAGAGAAGCGATAGTACCGGGGGCTCGTTTCGTTGGAGAGAATAAGGGGAGCTACACGATTGAAGACAATCACTACGTTTGGACAGGTCCCGCTGCAGGCTCATACGATGTCAGTTTCCGCAGGGTTGACGACCTGGCAGGCGGCGGTGACTACGTGCTCGATCCTGATTCAGGCTTCTTCCGCCACATTGGCCCGGATTCTGGAGACTATCGGGCCGAGATACTTACCACACTTCCTTCACGCGAGGAGGCCTTATTCTTATCCCTTGATGAAGACATAGGACCTTTGAATCTTTCCGTCTCCACCATAGGATCACGCAGGACGCCGAATCTGTATAACGAAACTAATATGCTCTTCGGCCATGCGCACAGGGTAAGAACAGGATTCGAAACCGAGCGCTTGCAGGTAGAGCTTGACCATAGATTACAGACACCCCAGGTTTGGATTCCAGCAGACGGTGATGACGCAGAAGCTGCAGATCGCTGGAACCGCGACTCGCTGCCCCGAAGTTTTAACGCACAGAGCCTTGGTGTTACGGTGATTCGAGAGTCCTTAACACTAGGGGCCCAGGGCGGGCATCTTTGGACCCAAGAACACGAGTTCAGGGCAGGACTCGCGTCAAGTGCACCCTTCTTTGATCTTTCGGCAGACTGGCTTCGCCAACGGCAGAGGGTGCGGACGAACCTTTATCCGCGCATAGGAATCTTCACCCCGCTTGCCGGACTTGGGTTCGAGAACTATACCCTGGACACTGCTAATACAAGGAACATCGAGCCTCTTTTAGGCCTCATGGTCTCGCCGATAAATGAATTAACAATGAAAACCACAGTCTCAAGACGCATTGACCAGAGGAAGGATGAAGACTGGGAAGACACACTATACTATGATCGTCTCGGCGTTGGGGGTAATTGGGAGGGAGATAAGCTTTCTTCATCTGTCAACACCGGGATAGAGAGGATATCCTACCTTGACACTGTGGCTGGTTGGGGCTGGCAGGCGTTCTACGCAGACATCTATACGAACTACACCCCATCGTCCCGCATAAGGCTTTACGCTGATCTGTCCCAGCAAACCACCCGCAGCAGGACTCAGATAGTGGAGTATATACCTGTCGAGCCGGGCACAGGCGATTATGCAAGGGACCCGGAAACAGGCGAGTACATACCTCAAGAAAACGGGGATTACAAAAGGGTAGTGAGAACAGAGGAAGGGGCAGCCCCTGAGATTGAGCGAGATGCAAATCTCGGCACAGACCTCAACTTTAATCTAATAAGGCTCTGGAGCGCTGTGACTTACCAGGAATCGCCTATATCGAACTCCCTTATCGCATCGGGAAGGATCACACTCTTGCCAAGGGAGACGATACTCAACCTTATCCTTGAACCCAGCTATCGCAATCAGCGTTTCCCCTCATGGGGCGGGACCGACGAAACCCTTACAGGCTGGGGTAGCCGTATCGAGCTGCGCTCACGCGTGCATCCAGACTATCTTGTAAGGCTCGAAGGTTCCTACGATACCGAGGAGCGGCACAGAGGCCAGCAACCGCTGCGTTCACGCGAGGAGGTATCGGCAAGCCTTTCCCCGATTATCGACCTCTGGCTGAAGATCGAGCCCGAAATTGGGTTCGGCACGCTTACGGCAGAGGAGCCTTTGTACTACCCTGATCTGGGCCGGATAGTTATACGCCGTGCCTGGGCAGGCGCCGATCTTGAAAAACGCTTCGGGGAGTTGAAGTTGACCGCCGGAACGCTCCTGACCCAGCGTCAGCCGAACGTTGCGGCCCTCCCCTACCTTATATCACGCGACGACCCACCGGGTCTGCATCCTTCGTGGACCGCGGGTGCGGAGCGCTCAATCGGCAAAGGACTTTCCATGCGGCTGGAGTACGAAGGCAACCTCTACCCTGACGAGCGCGGCCTCGAGAATGAATTCGAGCTATCTGCTGGAATGTACTTCTAACACCTCGATCCCTAAGATATCAGAGATCCACAGACTGATTAAAGGTAGGACGAAACTACTGGATGGAGTCGGGCAGAACCAGCTCCCGCAGGCCGATCCCATCAAGCTCGGCATAAGCTTTGTTGCCTTTCAGGTAAACGTCATTGACTGTGGCCGGAAGCTTTGATGCCTTAAGAACTTCTATCCAGGTTCTCTGGCTTAAGGTAGAGACGAGCACGCTGTCCGCTTTGGCCACTATCCCGTCGGGACGGCGGTCGAGGTTAAGATCGTGCAAAGAGTGTGTAAGCTGCCGGGTGGAGTGTTCGGCAATCACCCAGGCCCCGTAATCTTCAAGAAACGATCTGAACCGGTCGGCCTCGGCACGGGTTCTGAAGAACCCGACCCGGAACTTTGTCAACCCACCTTCCTCAACAAAGTAGTAAGGTAGGCCCTGGCGCGCCAGGTTCTCCATGAGAGGGCCGAAGCTGGCGGGATTGGAGAAGGCTCCTACCTGAAGAGAGAAAGCCTGACCTTCAAAACTCCTCACCGGCTGAACGAGGTAGGCTTGCGTTTGTTCACTTACACCTGGAAGGGCCAGCCTGTCGCCGCACACGAATAAAGGCTTACCCATAAACGGATAGGCGGAAGAGTGTGTGTTACGGGAGTGGGTGTTACGGGGGCACGAAGCGTTGAAGGTATCCGCGGGAACCAGTGTGGGGAGGCTAACAGTGATAAGTGAATTACCGGCAAGCACGGTTGCGAAGCCCTCTGAATCTATCGTGGAGAGTTTTCTGATGTCGGCAATCTGCGTTCGCGCAAGGAGGGTTGAAGATGCTGGATCGGCAAGAACAAGCTCTGAGGCAGTGGCGGCAAGCACCTTGCCCTGCCAGAGCGAGATTTTTGTAGGTTCTGAGCCTAGATTAATCGAATAAGACTTCTTAGTCGAGAGAGAAAAGAAGCGCAGCCCTGCCGAGTCCCGATCAACCAGGACCGAGCCGATGAGCAATGGATAGCGCGGTATCCAGGGCAGCTTCACATCAATAATCTTCTTGGTATTTGGATTGTAGGTGAACGAATTAAGCCCCTGTGCGGGAAGAAACAGCAACTCGCCTGAGGGCAGCAAGAACATAGAGGAAGCCAATCGAGGCAGCCCGTAGGTATAAAGCAAGCTCATCTTTTCAGCCGACCCTTGCACCACACTTAACGCATCTGCACCAAGAAGGTAGATTCGGTCGTCCGTGCCGATCACAGCGCTGCTGTATGCCCTGTCCAGCCGGAAGACCGCCGACACCTGCTCGTTAGCTGGATCTACGGCAAAAAGCGCCTGGGAAGTAAGAACGTAGGGACGCGATCCTAGCAAAATAGTAACCGGGGTTCCAAAAAGCGGTACGCGGCTTGAGCCCTCACAGGTAATAATTCTGAGATCAGTCTTATCCAGAAGATAGGACTTCTCTGTATGCACAACATAGGATGTGGCTACCATGGTGGATGCGAGAAGGATTATGGAGGCGACGAATCTCACTGCTCCCCAAGAGCCATGAGCGCTATGCGGAGTATAAGCTCGTCGTATGAGATGCCGAGAACATTTGCTGCAGCCGGTAGATCACTCAAATCGGTCAACCCTGGAATGGTGTTGACCTCAAGCAGGTAGGGCTGGCCGTTTTCTGCCAGCATGAAGTCTACCCTGCCGAAGTGACGGGCGCCTATAGAGCGGAAGGCACGTAAAGCCAGCTCCTGGGTGAGTCTGGTCCGCTCCGGGTCCATGCGTGCAGGACAGATGAACTCGGTAGCACCTTTGGTGTATTTGGCCTGGTAGTCGTAGAATTCCTGGGTCTTGGGGACAAGCTCCAGCAGAGGCAGCGCCTGGTCTCCAAGGATACCTGCCGTTCCAGTCATGCCTGATATGAACTCTTCAAGGAGTACGTCACCGAACTCTGCCTGAACGCGCCGGGTCTGCTCAAGCAGTGCAAGCTCATCATGAACAATATGCACGCCAACGCTTGAACCTTCAAAACGCGGCTTGATTATTACCGGAAATCCGAACTCCTGGGCCGCCTTTTGTGCCGCTGGCACGTGGTCTACATCTCCTGGGAGGGGAACGAACCGGGGGCTGGGTATGTCGTTGCGGGCAAAGATCCACTTACTGACCCACTTGTCCATCCCGATCGCCGAGGCCGCCACCCCAGAACCGGTGTATGGAATACCTGCAACCTCGCAGAACCCCTGAAAGGAACCGTCCTCCCCTGCTTTACCATGAAGGGCAATGAAGATAATGTTTGGCTTCTCCTTCAGGAGCCTGGGAAGATCATCGGGTGAGACTAGATCGAAGCTCACCGCCTCGATCCCTTGCCTTCTTAAGGCCTCGAAAACGTTGCGGCCTGAGAGGAGCGAAATCTCGCGTTCAGAGGACCAGCCTCCCGAACAGACAACAACGCGCTTGCCCTTCAGAGACTCAACCAAACCCTTATCCATCGAACCTCCTTTTTATCCTCCTTTTCGCTAGAAGCGAAAAGATCGGAACCAGATACCTTGAATCTGTAAATCTTGATTCGACATCTATCTTTTTTATCCTCCTTTTCGCTAGAAGCGAAAAGATCGGAGTCCACCTAAACCCTATATTAAACCCAAATGAACCTTGCAGAGCCATCACGCAACCTCACCTACTCTTCCCCGCTTCTGCCGCCGCCCTTGTTTTTTATAACCCCCAGTTGTTGCGATCTTTTTCGCGGAGCGAAAAAGGAGCATTTTCAACCATACTTTAGATAGCAGCACTTCTTGTACTTCTTGCCCGATCCGCACGGACATGGGTCGTTTCGTCCAACCTTCTTTTTTATCTTGACCGGCTTGGACCTGCCTTGCTGAACCCGTGGGTTAGCAGTCCCGCTGGGAACGGCCGAAGTCTCCTCCTTGTAGGCATGCACCGGGGCCTGACGCCTTACCGGAGCCTGTCTGAGCTGGGCGCGGAACAGAAGCTTGGTGGTCTCACGCTGCAGTGATCTTACCATCTCCTCATACTTGCCGTATGCCTCTTTTTTGTACTCGATGATGGGATCCTTCTGTCCGTAGCCGCGCAGGCCTATGCCGCGCTTAAGTTCGTCCATCTCCCGCAGGTGATCACGCCAGTGCCGGTCGATACCGGTAAGAAGGACCAGATTCTGAAGTTCTCGAAACTTCTCCTCACCCAGTGTTTCACGACGCACCTTAAACGCCTCATCTGCCCGATCGTTAAGCATCGCAAGAAACTCTTCGAGCTTGATCTTTGCCCGTTCATCGACAGGGGGCATCTCAAAGTCAAGCATGAAATAGCTTACGAAATCCATCTCTAACCCTTCCCAATCCCATTCATCCCCGCCGTGGCCCTTGCAATGATCTTCGACTATAGAGTCGATTACTTCGCCGAAATAAAACCGGCATAACCCGTCGAGGTCCTCCCCTGCAAGGATCTCATCACGGGTGGCATAGATCTCCTCGCGCTGCCTGTTCATCACGTCGTCGTATTCCAGAAGCCGCTTGCGCATCTCGAAGTTGTTCTGCTCAACCCGCTTCTGGGCGTTCTCAATGGCCCTGGTAACAAGGGGCGATGAGATAGGCTCCATCTCCTTACCGCCGAAGCGCTCGATTACCTGATTCATGCGATCGGCCCCGAAGATACGCAAGAGGTCGTCCTCGAGGCTTAAAAAGAAGCTGGAGGCACCCGGATCACCCTGACGTCCTGAGCGTCCGCGCAGCTGGTTATCTATCCTTCGGGATTCGTGACGCTCGGTTCCGATGATCAAGAGGCCACGAGGGAAGTCATCCTGGCATCCTTTGGAGCGCTTGAGGCGCTCCATCTCAGCATCGGTATGAGCCTCCTCGATATTGCATTGGCTGGGGATTTGCAACACTTCTGGTGTGAGCTTGATGTCGGTTCCGCGACCGGCCATGTTGGTAGCTATGGTCACCTTGTGCATCTGACCTGCCTCGCGCACGATCTCCGCTTCCTTCTGGTGATGCTTGGCGTTCAGCACGTTGTGGTTGATTCCATTGCGGCGAAGCATACGCGCAAGGGTCTCTGAAACATCCACAGAGGTGGTGCCAACTAGAATCGGTCTACCGGTATCATGCCATTTCTTGATCTCATTGATCACCGCTTTGTACTTCTCGGCGCGTGTCTTGTAGACGATGTCAGAATAATCAATACGGCGCACCAGTTTATTGGTTGGGATCCCAATTGGATCATCCATCTTGTAGACCTGCACGAACTCGTTGGCGTCGGTCATGGCCGTACCTGTCATCCCGGCAAGCTTTTCGTACATGCGGAAGTAGTTCTGATGGGTTATGGTCGCGACGGTCTGGGTCTCCTCCTGGACACGCACACCTTCCTTGGCCTCTAACGCCTCGTGCAGGCCGTCTGAGTAGCGGCGACCTGGCTGGGGGCGACCGGTGAAGGGATCAACTATGATAACCTTTCCCTCGGCAACGATGTAGTCCTCGTCTCGGTCGAAGAGCACGTAGGCCTTTAAGAGAGCGTGGTGGTTGTTGAGCATCTCACTCTTACGCGCGTACTCGTCGTAAAGGGCCTCCTTTGTCTTGAGCCTCTGGTTGGGATTAATGTCTACACGCTTATCTATCTCTGCAAGTCCTGTAGAAAGATCAGGCAGTGTAAAAGCGTCGGGGTCAGCCGGATTGAGGAGTGCTCGGCCCTTCTCGTTGAGTTCAACCGCACGCATGTGCTCGTCGTAGGTGAAGTAGTTCTCTGCATCGAGTTCGTGAAGCTTCTTGTCGCGCATCAGAGCGAGCTCGATGTCGTCCACCAGGCGCCTCA
>JABUBL010000137.1_pt1 | contig 17538 bp, 17 predicted proteins | sample 7240371 | NCBI WGS metagenome assembly JABUBL01 (sample SAMN07256343, study PRJNA390944) | subsurface metagenome | isolation source: Methane hydrate marine sediment | place: Pacific Ocean: Eastern North Pacific, ODP site 1244 | collected 2002
CCACGAAAGGCTGGTCTCCCAAAGCAAGGAAGACCGCATCGCAACCTTTGAGTCCTTCGAGGCCCGCCTTAAATGATGAAACCATGCCCTCACGATAATTTTTATTTATTACCCATCTTACCCCAAGCTGCTTCAAAATTGGGACTAGGTTCTTGGGGTTGTATCCCAGCACGACGATGAGGTCATCAACTGAATCTCTGAAGGAATCGATTACCCGTTCGATCATCCGCTTCCTGCCGATTTTCATGAGGAGCTTCGGCTCGCCCATTCGTTGGGATTCTCCAGCAGCTAAGATCACAGCCCCAACCATGCGAACCCACCATGGCCAAGCTCAGCGATCTCCTCTCGAGTTATTTTTTCTTTGGCGAGAACCCTTGGGAGAATCCGATCAAAACTTGTTCGCTTATCGGGAAGGACGCATGCCGGGAGCCCGAGAATGGGAACTCCATCGAGGTATGCCAGCATGATCATTGCGCCCGGGAAAGTGGGGGCACCGCGGGAGACGACATCGGCACCCGTGTTTTTTATCGCTGTGGGTGTCAAGTCCTCAGAATCTACTGCCATCCCACCTGCGACTAAAATAAGTTCATGACCTTTTTCCTTGAACTCGAGAATTTTTTCCTTGATTTTTTCCTCGTCATCAGGCAAAATGGTTGATTCATGAACATCAAGACCATAGTCCCCAAGTTTTTCCTTAAGGACTGGAACAAATGCGTCCTTTATCCTGCCATCGTAAACTTCAGTTCCTGTAACGATGACCCCGACTTTTTTTATTTTGGGGGAAATTACTCGAAGCACCGGTTTGTTTTTTTCCAAAATTTCTTCCGCTTTTCTCATCCGACTTTCATCAACGGTTAGGGGGACTATCTTGGCTGCGCCCACGACCGCTCCTTTTTTCACACCCGTGTTGTTCACGCGGGTGACGAAGGTGAAATCGTCTACGAGGTTGACCTGCTTGATGACATCAACCTTGACATTCAAAAGCCCGGGTTTTTCAGCTATCAAGGTTATGCTTCCTTTGTCCGGTCCTTTGTAGGAAAGATTTTCACCCATCGCAGCGCGAGCCATCCTTATCGCCGCTTCATCCTCATGAACTCCCTCTTCTTCCCCTCCGACGTAAACGAAGTAGTTACCAGCATCTTTCAGTTGCTCCACATCCTCCACTCGGACCACATAGCCTCTTTTAAACAGGACGGTTTTTATCCCGGGCCCGTATCGAACGACATCGTGAGCTAGAGGCTCTCCGATGGCATCTTCTACCTTCACTTTTTTCACGAAATCCCAAGTGTCATTATGGGGGAAACTTTTTAATTCTTTGCAACGAAAACGAACAGGAATTGGGATGAAAAAATATTCTTACGTGGGCAAAGGTGTCCCCCGCATCGACGCGTTTGAGAAAGTCACGGGAACGGCACTTTACACCGGGGACCTCAGGTTTCCCGGGATGCTCTACACAAAATTGTTGAAGAGCCCCCTCGGCCATGCAAAAATTGTCAACATCGACACCAGCGAGGCCGAGAAGCTTCCGGGAGTGCGGGCGATCCTGACCGGGAAAGAGGCCCCCTATAGGTTCGGCATTTACATGAGCGATAAGACGGTGCTTGCATCAGGCAAAGTTCGCCACGTTGGGGAGCCGGTTGCAGCAGTTGCGGCCGACACAGAGGAGATAGCCGAGCGAGCAGTCGAGCTGATAAAGGTGGAGTACGAGGAGCTCCCCGGCGCTTTTGATGTCCGAAAAGCGATGGAGGAGGAGGCGCCGCTCGTGCATGAAAACCTGAGCGAGTACGGTCACGCCCCATTTATCTACCCCAAGCCAGGCACGAACATAGCGAACCACTTCAAGCTACGGAAGGGCGATGTCGAGCGCAGTTTCAAGGAGGCAGATGTCGTCATCGAGAACGAGTTCTACCAGCCTCAGGTCCAAAACGTTCAAATGGAGACCCACACCTCCATAGGGCAATGGCTCCCGAATGGGCAGATAAATATTTGGACGAGCGCGCAGTCCCCCTTTGCGGTCAGGCACCTATTGAGCGTTGGGCTGGGGGTCCCGATGCACAAGGTTAATGTCGTCGTGCCCTACATCGGCGGCGGCTTCGGCGGGAAGGCGGGTCTTCACTGGGAGCCCCTCGTTGTCCTGCTATCGAAGAAGGCGGGGGGCAGGCCCGTGAGGCTCGTGATGACGCGCGAGGAGCAGTTCTACACGACGGCCGTCCGGCAGGGCTTCTTTGCGCGCATCAAGACTGGGGTCAAGCGAGATGGAAAGATAGTTGCCGGGGAGTTCTTGTTTTTGTGGGACGCCGGAGCTTACGCGGATTACGGCGTTAACATCGGGCGGGCAACTGGCTACTCGTGCACGGGCCCCTACGAGATCCCAAACGTGAAGTGTGATAGCATTACTGTTTATACCAACCATCCCTACGGCACCGCCTACCGCGGGTTCGGCCACCCGGAATTCCACTTCGCGACGGAGCGCCAGATGGACCTCGTGGCCCGGTCGATTGGGATGGACTCAGTCAAGTTCCGTCTCAAGAACGCTGCGCTGCCCGGGCGCATCACCGCCACGGGGGAAAAGCTCCGCAAGGACGCCGGGCGGGTGGACGAGTGCATCAAAGCTGTTGCCGAGGCGATAGGCTGGGGCAAGAAAGCGCCCAAGGAAGTGAATGGAAAATTGCGTGGGAGGGGGATAGCGGCACTCTGGAAGGCCCCCGCCATGCCTTCTTTCACCTCATCATCCGCGATTCTGAAGCTAAACGAGGACGGGAGCGTCACCCTATCCATAAGCTCCACCGAGATGGGCCAGGGGACTCCGACCGCTTTGGTCCAGATGGTGTCGGACGAGCTGCAGATGCCGATCGAGAAGGTGAAGGTGGTCACCAAGCGCGAGACAGATTTTGGCCCCTACACTTGGCAGACGGTCGCGAGCCGTGGACTCTTCATGGAGGGAAATGCAACGCTCGACGCGGTCCGAAATCTAAAGGAGCAAGTCAAAACTACCGCGGCAGAGCTCCTTGGGGTCCCGAAGGGGAAGCTCGAGGTGGCGGAGGAGAAGGTGTTCGCGCCCGGAAGGCCGGACAAAAGCCTCCCCCTGGCGAAGCTCGCGACAGCTGGCGCCCTCCCAGATGGAAGGGGGATTGGTGGCCCGATACTCGGTTATGGATATTACACGGCCGAGGGCCTGACTAACTTGGATCCCGAGACAGGACAGGGCCTCCCGGCGCTGATGTGGACATTCGGGGCGCAGGGTGCCGAAGTTGAGGTGGACCCAGAAACTGGCGATGTCCGGGTGGTTAAGGTGGTCTCGGCGTTCGACATCGGGAAGGCAATAAACCCACTCTTGCTAAAAGGCCAAGTGTATGGGGGCATTGTCCAGGGCATCGGGAGCGCGCTCATGGAGGAGTTCATCTACGACGAAAAGGGAGCGCTCCTCAACAAGAACCTCACGGATTACAAGATCTGCAGGACACAGGACATACCAGACGAGATGGTGTTCATACCCATCGAGAACCCGCAGCGCAATGCTCCCCACGGCGTCCGGGGCGTCGGCGAGCACCCGCGCATCTCCGTCGAGCCAGCGATCGCGAACGCAATCCACGATGCTGCGGGAATTGACCTCTTCGAGATACCGATGAATAGGGAGAGGGTCTGGCGGGCCCTCAGGAAGAAGGGTGAGAAACGTGCCTTTGCCTGAATTCGACTACATCAGGCCTAAATCGGTCGAGGAGCTGACGTCCATCCTGGCTAAACACGGAGGCGAGGCCAAGCTGATGGCCGGGGGCACGGATCTTCTGGTCCTTATGCGTGATAGGTTGGTCAGGCCGAAGTATGTTGTCGACATCAAAGGGATCGATGAGCTGCGGGAGCTATCGTGGGACGAGGGGCGAGGCCTCACGATTGGTGCCGCGGTAACCATGAACGAGATAATCGCCTCGGATGTCGTCAGGGAACGATTCGGGGCCCTCTGGAGCGCAGCGAGTGATCTGGCCGACCCCACTGTGAGGGGCCGCGCCACCTTGGTAGGAAACATCTGCAACGCTTCCCCGGCAGCCGACACCGCTCCCGCGCTCCTCGTGCATAATGCCGAGGTCGAGGCTGTGGGCGCGAAGGGAAGTAGGAAAATTCCCATCGTGGACTTTTTCAAGGGGGTAAAGCGGACCGTCCTAAGGCCGGACGAATTTGTCAAGGCCGTGTATCTCCCCAACCCACTGGATGGGGCGAAGAGTTGGTACCTGAAATGGAAGCGGACATGGGGCGAGGACTTGGCGCTTGTAGGGGTGGCGGCCCTCGTGGCGAATACCAAAAAATGGGTGGTCAGAGCTGCCTTCTCATCTGTGGCGCCAACTCCGGTTCTCGTACCAGATATCCAGAGTGCATTTGAGGGAGCTGGGACGCTGGAAGAGAAAATAGAAAAGGCGGCCACCTTCATACCGGGAGGAATTTGCCCAATATCGGATGTGAGGTGCCAGGCCGAGTACCGGACTTACATAGCGGCCGTTCTGGTGAAGCGCGTATTGAGAAAACTTCTGGGGTTGAGCTGATGTCCAAGCACAAGATTTCGGTCAGGGCAAATGGGCAGCTTTACGAACGCGAGGTGGAGGCGAGGCGCACGTTGCTCCAGTTCATCAGGGAGGACCTAGGTCTGACCGGGACTAAGTGCGCGTGCGAGCGCGGGGACTGCGGGCTGTGCACGGTGTTGATCGACGGGACGCCCACCAAATCCTGTCTGGTGCTGGCGGCCGAGGTGGACGGAAAGGAGATAACAACCATCGAGGGCCTGATGGAGGGGGAGGAACTCAACCGGGTCCAGCGGGCTTTCATCGAGCACGGGGCGGTGCAGTGCGGCTTCTGCACCCCGGCTTTCATCGTCGCAGGGGAGGCCTTGCTGAAGCGCAACCCAAACCCCACCGAGGATGAGATAAAAGAGGCGGTGGGTGGGATCCTCTGCCGCTGCACGGGCTACCGGCAGATCATCGACGCCATTTTGGACGCTTCTAAATCTAAAAAATAAGGTAGAAGAGCTGATCGGGGGCCTAGGCCAATAATTCCATAGGCTGACCGCAGCAAATCAGCTCTCCGCCGCCGACCTTTGTCACCGTTACCTCGTTTCCGCAGATGTTGCAGCGGTATTTCTCGCCGACTTTGCCCACGTTGACCATTTCCACACCTCCAGTTTTGTAAGTTGGGCGGCGCTTAATAAAAGCTATTGGCGGATACGGTTCTGTTAAGTCTTCGATCGATGGGGCTAAAAATCCTCATTTGTTAAAAATGGATTGATGATTGGAAAATGGGATAAAAGAGCGTCAAAAAATTAAGGTTAAAATTTAACTTCGTAAAAATTTTCAACTTTGAGTATAAATCAAAGTAAAAATTAGGGGTAACATGGCCAATACCCGCGAAGCCTAGTTCGTTTATAGGAGATTGATTAACCTGCTGTGTATCAGCAGGTATTTAAAGAATTGATGCCTACACTTTAGTATGCATCCGTGCCAATTAGATAGAACTATAGACGAAAAGTTGTCCTCCGTTAGCGTCGGATCAATACATTATACAAAGTTGAAGAAGATCGTCACGCTTTCAACTGCGGAAAGTCTTGATTTACCCATATCAGCATCCATAACAGAGAACGATAAAGTTATCCGTAGAAGCGAAGGATTGTTTGTAATATGTCAGAATGGTCTAGCCAAGATTTACCCTTCTTATAATGAGACTGAATGTGTGAAAATAGGCAACAGGAGGTTGCGCCTTAGAATAAAGGAAATAGAAAACAAAGGAGAGGAGAACGCCCAGAAATCTTTATGTGAGTTTCACTACAGAGGGGGCAAGACTTTCGGTAGAAGATCGAAGCTTATAATAAAGACTGAGGAGGATGACACTCCAGCCGTTATTGGTTATATAGAGCTATCGATAGCGTCTCTTTCCAATAAAGCCAGAAACATTATTCTGAATTCTCCCTATGATGACGGAACAGTTAACTGGAAAGAGTGGGACTTTTCTGCCAGGGGAAAATATGCCAAGCTGATAGTTAGTGTATCCAGGATAGTCATCCATCCCGAATTCAGAGGAATTGGTCTTAGTGAAACCCTACTGAAGCATGCCATACTGTTTTCTAAGAATTATTGGCAGATATCAGGTCAAAAACCGATATTTTTGGAGATAACGGCTGACATGCTAAAGTTCGTGCCCTTTGTTCAGAAGGTTGGAATGGCGTATATCGGCAATACAGCGGGTAACGTAGATAGAGTAAAACGTGATATAGCGTATATGCTAAAGAACAAAAAAGGATACATAAAACACAGCCATTCAGCCATGATTAGAATGCAATCACACTACCTGAAACACTTCATTGAAACGTGCAAGGAAAAGAAGATTAGCCCATCTAAGCTTATGTATGAAATATCTACACTTGACAAAGATTCTATCAGAAGCAAATATCCTCTCATATATGGGCTTCTAAGGTTCCCGAAACCGACATTCATGCTAGGATTAAATGGGTATTCCGATAAATTCATTCGTATCAGAGCACATGAGCTCGAAATAAAACCGATAGAGAAATTTCGTATGGCCAAATCTGAACCTATAGACTCTCCAATCATGTTTAATTCTGTATCTCTCGAATTAGATTCTAGTGTTACCGAGACGAAAAGAACCATGGCCATCCAAGAGTCATTTGGCATACATAGAGAACATACAAAGAATACTGTAATCAGGGATTTCAATCTCAATATAGATAGTGGCGATATAGTCCTTTTCTGTGGATCTTCTGGTAGTGGCAAGAGTTCACTACTGAATATTCTGCTTGGCAGGGTTCAACCGTCTAGTGGGGTCGTGATCAGACCCAAAAATATGAGAATTGGTTTGCTAAAAAAGCTAGACTCGAAGAAGCCGTTGATTGAAGTTGTTGGTAGGACGCTCGAAAAATCGATATACGCGCTCAACAAGTCAGGTCTATCGGAACCAAAGTTGTACTTAAGAACATTCGATAATCTGAGCGCAGGTCAGAAGTACAGAGCAATGATAGCATCTTTGATAACGTCAAAGAGCAATGTTTGGATTGCTGACGAATTTCTAATGTCACTCGACAATATGTCGGCAAACATAGTTGCAGCGAATGTTAGGAAGTTTGTAAAAGAGCAAGGGATAACTCTTACAGTAGCGAGTTCTAACCCTGAGAATTACTTATCTTCGTTGAATCCCGATAAGATAGTGATTAAATATACTGGCAACTGTCATTCTATCGGGAAAAACCGATGAACGACCTTTAGAGCAATTCGGCAAAAATTTTACCTAAGCTTTGTATATTCTTAACAAAGTTGGTCTATCTAAAGCTCATCTTTATTTAAAACGATGCCAAGAATTTAGTAAGAGTAGAATCCCTATACTCTATAAGTTTATCTAAACTTCCAAGCCCAACTCTCTGACTATGGATTTTGCTTCTTTTAAACTGATTTTTTTTAATCTTTTATCGTAAGCTTTTTCTAATATAGTAGCAGTATTTTTCAAAATTATCCTAGGTAGGCCCCTACTGATTTTTCTAATCAATTCAAAAGGATTGTTCTTTTTGTCTTCAATAAATGGGAATAATCCTAATTTTTCTTTATTCCTTTTATTAATCCTCCATTTATCTAATCTAATTTGAATTAGAGCTTTGGTTTCCCCTACGGTAAACGGATCTATAGGGATTTGTTCTGTTGCTCGGTCAACGAAAGGTTTTGTTCCAAGGATATTTTTTTCTGCATCTTGCAAAATTTGATCCCAAATATACGGCGTACATGCGGCTATAAAGATTGGATTTGCAATATCCTTCTCACGAGACAGATTATCTAGTGTCCTATCATACAGAAAGCGGAAGGTATTTAGAAATTCCGCTCCACGTTGACTTCCTTTAGAAAAAAGATATTCAAATTCATCAATTAAAAAAACAAATGAAGCGTAACCAGAGATACATAAAAGTTTTAGGAAATTAAGGAGCGCAGTTAATGACTGCTTATCATTTTGAATGCTTCGCTTCACGCCAATTTCCTTTGCCTCGCTCCTGTCAACCGTTTCACCCCTGAGGTAATCCCAAGCGATAGTTTCATTTTCTGTAAAATTCAACACCGCGTTTTTAAAGTTTCTATCAAGCTTGTTTAAAAGTTCATCTTTACCTTCTTTTATTAAACCTAAAATCAATTTTTTGAATTTTTCAAAACCTAGATTATTCATGCATTCTGAGTATACATAATGGATATACTGCGAAGGTGGTTTTGGATAAGTTGCCGTAATGTAAGAAGAAAGTACTGTCTTTTTTTTATCTTCAAAAAAAGTTTCGTTGTTAATTTTCTCACAAATTTTCATAAGATAAAAAGTCTTTCCGACGCCATACTCTCCCACTATAGGAACGATTGCCGGGTTTTTTGAACCAATATAGCTAGAGAGTATTTTTTTCAAATTTTTGTCAAGCACAACCCTGTTTAACATTGGATAATCCTGTTTCGTATCAGTAAACGGATTTGTTTTTAGATTGTATTCTTCGTACATTTATCCCTCGCCTCGATTAAATATGCTGATATAGTAATAAAAACCTTTTCCGAATCTAGTCAATTGATACTTAGGCCTACCTATTCCTGCGTGAGCGAGATGTATTTGCCTGCCTTTAATTGTGGCTGGGAGAGAAGTAAGTTTCCTTACAAAATCGACATGAGAAATCTCCAATTCTTTGCAAACATAATCTCTAATGTGTGGCCATATAGGAACATAACCTCGACCACTCCTTGTTTCTGACTTATATGCTGTGTAGAGTACACTGAAAAATTTTTCATCTGCAATTTTATTCACAGACGTCAAAACATCTTCTTTTTCAATGTCCTTAATCCAAGGGCTATTTAAATAAATTTGATTCCCATTTCTCATGATCATGTTAGAAAATTGATAATATTTGAGTAGGTCAGAAAGTCTAGACCCTGCAGAATAATCAATTCCATTCTTTTCTAATTCTTTTTTCTCCACCAAGGATGGATTTTTTATTTTTTCGCCTGCCTTAACACCTATTTTATGCAACGCAATGACCAGTGAGACAATAGAAACAAAATCCCCTGGTCTTTTTCTTATCCTCTCGATAGTTTCAATAATTTTGCCATTATTCTTGCTAAAGTTTATGAGAACCTTTCCTAATTTCTTTAGATAGTAGTCTTCGCCTTGTTTTTCAAACGCCTTGAGCAAGGCCCAACCAGTAGGTTTAAGTCTAGTTTTTTTTGGTCTCCCTTCTTTAAAAACCAAGCCAAGAGTATAGCAAGTAGGAATAGCTTGATTATATACTAGACTCTCTATTGTGGCCACTCCACCTCTAACACCCTTCCTACTTTTTCTTATTTCCAGTAATTTAGGATAAAGATATTTTTCAATCCCCTTTTTTCTTTCTAGGTACGGTTTATCTTGATACTTTGCAAAAAACTCAATTGTAGGTAGAATTTGTTCAGGATATCCTTTGAGATAAGGCAATTGTTTCATTTTCATCACTTGTTTTGAGCATACCAATTAATTTTTTGTTTTAATTCTTCGATGAAATCTTGTCTATATGCGTCATGGAGTGGATAAAACTCGCACCTAGTTTGAGGTATGGGCTCTCGACGTGATGGAAAATTTATATACATTACGCATCCTATATCCAATTTATCTATCTCACTTGGTGAACTTTCCAATGCTAATGCATAACCAGCTACTGTTAGATAATGATAACCTTTTTTTTCACCTGTTTTAATGTCAATAACGACATTTACTCCATTTCTTTTTAATAAATCAATTTGAGAGTTTTCGCTAAGATGCAATTTACTACCATCAAATTGATATTCACTTCGAAAGGAAAAAACATGCTCAGTTATGCTTGAAGGACCCCAGTTAGGATATCGAGAAAGAAAGAAGTTGATGCGAGATAAAAGCAACAGTGATTCATAGTTCCACAACTTTTCTAGATTTACTCTTATTTCAGACCACGAATTATAGCGATCTTCCATTATCCCCATAATTTTATTATTTCTTTCAGATTCTAAATATTCTTTTAATGGAAATATTTTCTTCCTTCGACTCGCATTTCCAACAAAACTTTTTGATGTATTGTATAATTCAGCAAATAATTTATGATAAAAGCGACCTGATAATCTTTCCATAGAATCTGGGGTTTCCCCCCCCTCAAGCTCTGTTAATATTCTTTCCTTTTTTATATTCCTATCTGCGATGATGTACATAGGTAAAGTTTCATTTGATAGAGGTCCAAAATTGGCATGGTTTGTGCCTCTCCATTCTCCCCCGATTGGTGTTTTCTTTATTTTGTTTTTCGATGCTTGCAGACCCTTTAGGAAAGCTTCTTCATATAGGTAATGGAACATGAACGCACAATTTAGTATAGGAACCCAGATTAATACCTTTAATCCATCATGTTTTTTTTCGTAAAGTTTTCTAATTTCGTTTGAAACTATAGATAAAGCAACCATTTTACTACCAATTAACTCATTGTAAGGGGGCAAAGCACCGATTCGTTGGCCATACATAGACATATTTATCCAAGATAAGACATTTTTTTATTCAGCCCTAAATAGTCGTCCCTGGCTTTCATTCTAATCGGGGAACTTTGTAGAGAAAATAGACCGAATGGGGCATTGTGATATTTATCCCATAATAAAAACCTCATTGCACGCCCGATAGGATTTTGGTAGGGTAAACTCCACCAAACTAGATTCCACCAAAAATGTATTCGTGATTCTTCAGTTCCTCTTTTTATCTCAACTAATTTTAGATCTATTTTACTTGGGTCAATATCCTGCCCATCTATCGAATAATCTCGCATCAAATCAAGATTATCTAGAAGGAATTTCTTGTGTTCGGCCATCCTTTCATTTTTCTTCGTTTCTTGAACTTTTCTATAAGTATCCTTTTTGACGTTTTTTGGTTTTACATGAGGGTTTATTTTAAACCCTTGAGATTTTATGTGATTTATTACTCTCTTACGGAGAAATTTTTTGTTTATACTTTTTAAACTATAATACCCCGTTTTAGTTTGCACAACAATCACTTCTTACTTTCTATTTTGACTTTCACGGTTTTTCCTATGTATTCTTTTAACTTAGAATCTCTAATATTTACCGTACCGTATTCATATTCTTTAAAACCAGACTTGAGTTTCTTCTTGTCCTTCGTGGAGTGAACTTTTACCTCGTATTCGGCAATCTTAGTCATGGGTAATGTTCTATATAGAAAGACTTAAATACCTTGTGGTTTATATTCTATATAGAAAATAGAGGTAATAAAAATGGACGCACGACAAATGGAAGGTCTCCGGATTGCCCGAACATCGAGAATACGGAAGGACGGAGAGGTCTGGCTTGTCCCCAGCCAATCAAGTACCAAGCCCTACCGAGTCAGTTTCAATGGTCATGAGCCGACCTGCAACTGCCTGGACTGTGAACTCCGACGGAAGAAGTGCAAGCACATTTGGGCTGTTGAGTATTACCTCAAGCGCGAGATAGACTCGGAGGGCAAGGAAACCACCTCAAGATTGGTGAAAGTCACCTATTCGCAGAACTGGTCCGCGTACAACAAGGCGCAGACGCGAGAGGGGCACCTCTACATGAAATTGCTGTCGGACATGTGCGCTGGGATCGAGAACAAGTCATATGCATTTGGAAGACCGAAGCTCCCGATGTCGGGCATGGTGTTCGCCTCGACCCTGAAGGTTTACTCGACCTTCTCCCTGCGGAGGTTCGTGAGCCTGATGCGCAGAGCGAAGGCCGAGGGCTTCACGAACACTGTTTGCTCCTTCCCCTCCGTGAGCAACTACATGAGGAATCCAGAGATGACGGCGATTCTTCAAAATCTCATAAAGCAGAGCAGTCTTGCCCTGGCCTCAGTCGAGAAGAACTTCGCCGTGGACAGTTCGGGGTTCGCGACTTGCTGGTTCAAGCGTTGGTTTGACTTCAAGTACGGTAGAGAGGCAAAGTGGAGGGTGTGGATGAAAGCTCACATTACTTGTGGAGTAAAGACCAACATAATAACTTCAGTAAGGCTCACCGATTCCACATGTGCGGACTCCCCGCAATTTAAGGGCATGATAGAGGAAACAGCCCAGAACTTCCAAATAAAAGAAGTCGTTGCCGATTGTGGCTATTCATCAAGGGAAAATCTGGAAACTGTAGAAAAATTAGGAGGCGAAGCTTTTATCCCATTCAGAAAAGGCGTAACTGGGAAGGCGAGGGGTTCCCTTTTGTGGAGTAAAATGTATCACTACTTCATGTACAGGCATGATGAATTTTTACATCACTTCCACAAGCGATCTAATGTGGAAACGACCTTCCACATGATAAAAACAAAGTTCGGGGACTATGTGAGAAGCAAGGACAAGATAGCGCAGATCAATGAGGTGCTTCTGAAAATTCTTTGTCACAACATCTGTGTTGTGATACAGGAGATGCACGAACTCGGAAAAGACCCCCGATAGCACTGTTAACTTAATTGACATGAAAACAGGATTTAAGCGAGCGTGATCCAAATGCCAACAAGAAAAGGTGATGAGAGTAAGGATACATAAGAACCTAGTCGGACCTACATGTCAAAATCTTCAATTTTAAATGATTCTATATAGCCTATCTCTACTTTAGTAGGAGGTTTGGAGTTAACATCAGGACCTTTATATTTGTTTTTTAACTCAAATAAAAGGTGTATCTCATTTCTTTTCATGTTTCTTCTTTTTTCCCGGAATTTAGCAATTTCTTCAAACGCATATTTTGTAGAAAGGATGCCGCTACCCGCCATTATAGCAATTGCAGTTGGCACTGATAATGTAGAAGCCGCTGTTCCACTTAGAAATCCTAAAAACGCACTGGGTAAAGTCTTAGAAGTTACTGTTTCTACAAAGGTCTTTTTTATGTCAGACCATTCTCTATCATGTTTCTTTACTTGATTTTCTATGTTTTCTCGCGCATGTTTTACAACTTCTTTGAATTCATCATCCCTTGCTTTTGATACCTGTCCTAAATTTTCCCTCAGAACAACTCTCAATTCATCAAGTCTCCCTTCTTTCCTCATTTTCAACAAAAACTCAAAAGGCACGTTATCCAGCCATTTAACATTAATTTTGTTCACAACATTCAAAATTCGCGTGTCAGGATTAATCAACTTGCCTTCATTTTTTAGCTTTTCTCCCCAATGATAATAGTCTTTATCCCAGTCGGTCGCGGGAAACGCGTCAAGTGAGGCGCCGCCAAACAATGATGTGTTAATTTTCCAAGATATTTGTTTGGCCGTGAGTAAGGACGCCAATCTTTGTTCTTGCGTTGCCATTTCCTTCTTCTCCGGTTTTCCGCCTATGACGCCCGCCAGTTTTACCATTGGGTGTATCATATCTGTATCCTTTTCTACAAGTTCTATGAAAATTCTATTTGATTCATCATCCCACATAGATGGTTGAGGCACTATTGTGAGAATCCCATTTTCTACCCACTCTTTCAATCTGAATAAATAAGGCAAGGAGCTAATAAAGAATCTTCTTATAAACCTTGCATAGCCATTATCCATGCCTAGAAATTCTTGATAAGTAATGGGGTCGACAAAAATAATTTTATTTGCGTACAAAGCCATCTTACTTAAATAGTCCATAATAGGAGGGGTTCTCTCAATAACTGGTCTCAAAATAAATGTCTTTAATGAAGGATCTTTCCCCACGTCATTAAGAATATTTTTTTTATTAGTTTCCCAATAGTCAATAATTGCTAAATTAATCTGATTACTCAATTCAAAGAACTCGCCTTTTTGCGAATCAAACAATTTAAATTTTTCAATTGTGCCCATTTTATCTATTTCTAAATCTTCGAATTTTTTTAGATCAGTTGGTTTTATTATGCTTTCCAATATGTCAAAATATTCCAATTTTCTTTGGATTGATGATTTCATACATTTAAAATTTTGAAGGACATCGTATAAACGCTTTCTCAAGGTGGCAATTAGAAGCCTCACACCAATTTTAGGATTAGTCCCGAATTGCACGAAAACCAAAAATAGGCCTTTGCTCCACATGTGTTTAAAAAGTCGTGTCTGTCCAAAAAGTCGGCACTCTGTTTAAAAAGTCAGGGCTATGTGGCACTTTTTAAACAAGGCCCCGCCGACCAAAACCTTTACAAAAGGTTAAACGGCGATTCTGGGAATCCACGTTTTCCTTTCATAGGTTTATCGCAGCATCGCCACGTAGTCCCCAAGTCCCACCCCGAGGCTCCTGGCCACCGGGGGACACTTGGCCCTGAAGATGTAGAAGAACCGCCCCTCCTGGGGGAGCTCGGAGAGGGTTTCATAATTGCCCATTCCCTTGGCCACCACAAGGTCCGCTCGTGCGAACCTCTCCCTAAGCTGGGGAGAAGCCCTGTCCAAGTAAAAGCCCACGGTAGCTGAGGAAGTGATGATCTCGGCCGGAAGACTGAGCCCCGTGAGTTGGAGGTCCCCAAGGGCAATGTCGTTCTGAACCGGGCTTCCCTTGACCACATACCCCACCCTCGCCTTCCCACTTAGGAACGTCAGCAGGGGCAGGTCGAATAACACCTCGGCAGCGTTATCGGCTAGATATAGGATGTCCCTGGCACCCTCCAGCTTGCCCTCGAACTTCACTATATCATCTATGACGAAATTTGGCCTGCCTGAAAGTTCACGTTCGAGGCTTTCGGGATCCACGAAGAAGTCGATGGCGTTCCCCTTGGCGGCGATTTCCACACAGCTCTTTAAATCCCCTCGAGGTTTGATGTTCGAAAATGCCAGCCTTGCAGTTTCGATCTCCCGCAACTTTCGCTCGCGGTAGGGGTCTGGGTTCTTGGAGATCTCCCTGATGGTCTGGTGGAGTTGGTTGCCGAGATCCGCAGGAACGATATCCTCGGAGAAGCGCCCTAGGATGCGCGGAACTTCCCTCTCGATCCTGGATTTCACCTTGGGGTCGGAGGTCGCTAGCTCCGTGGCCTGGCGCGAGAGCTTCCACAGACAATCCAGACATTCAGGTCCCGCTTTCATAAGGTTCACAACAGCTGACGCGAGAACTCCTTCAGGTCCCTCACCACTGACTCCCCAGATTGCTTTCCATCGCGATCGAGGAAAAATGCTCGAATGCCGGCCTCCCTCGGCGCGAGGTAGTCGAACACCCAGTTGTCCCCCACGTGTACCACCTCCGCGGTGGAAACGCCGACCGCCTTCAGGATATCCAAGTAGAACTCGCTTGTCTTCTTTACAAGCCCGAAATCCGAGGTCGCGGAGAACATCCGGTCAATGTAGTCGTTTAATCCGGCCTGCTCGGTCTCCACCTCGACCAACTCGCGCGCCCCGTTCGTGATGACTATGAGCTTGAACCTCCGATGGAGTTCATCCAGGACTTCGTGGACCTCCGGATAGGCCCTCACGTTCGAGCGGAGCTCATGGATAAGGTCCCTCCAGCTCCCGCGCAGCTCGAACTCCTTCCACCAATAATTGATATCGTACCACTCGAGCCTTTCCATCCCGACCCCGTCGTACCTGCGCGTGATCTCCTTCAGCGCCTCCTCCTGACTAACTCCCCACCGCTCGGCGTAACGCCTGGAGAAGCCCTCGAACCAGAGAGAATCCATGAACTTCCGGTCGATTAGAGTCCCGTCCAGGTCAAGCGAAACGACCTTTGTCATGCGATCACGTATCTTCTCCTTCTTGTAATACAATGATATAAAACCGAACGGACCGAATTTGCTGGGGGGCGCATGAGGGAGCAATCGGTCACTTCAAGAAATTCCAGAGGTCCTCTCATCTTGGGGGAGCGCTTCGAGTTCCGTGAAAACGGGTCCCTGATGGTTGACTTCGACGAAAAAGTTATCGAGTTCGACCCCAGCAGTCCGAACCACCTTAATCGGCTCGAGCGGATCCTGAAGCGAAGGCTCCTCGATGAACTTGAACCCGCACTTGCTCACTACAGCGGGAAGCTTGGCGTGAGGTTCAACCGGATAACCATAAGAAGACAGCGGACCAGGTGGGGAAGTTGCTCGTCCGATGGAAATTTGAACTTCAACCTCCGGCTGGTATATCTCCCCCTCGACCTCATCCGGTACATCGCGTGTCACGAGGTCGCGCACCTTAAGGAAAGAAATCACGGCAAGGCTTTCTGGATGCTAGTGGGAATCGAATTCGCGAATTACAAAGAGATGGAGAAACGCCTGTCCGAGTACGGGTCCCTCGTTCAGGAGACTACCTCTTTTCATGTCCTAGGTAAAGCCTCGCACCTTCTGCCATGATCCAAATCGATGCGACGAGCGCTGAAATCGCTTCTGGAATCGCCACACCGTCCCAGCCGAAGGCCCAAGGAAGGGCGGCGAGGACTCCGTCAACGATCGTGAAGGACCCGAACTTCTTGGACCCCACCATGACCGCGCCGGCGCCGAGCAGGAAAAGCGAGATGGGGAACAGCACGAAGAACGTCACCGAGAAGTACGAATGGATATCGCCGGCTGCCTCCGAGAACAACCCTATGCCGAACAGGGCGACGGCGTCAAAAAACAACAAAACCGCACCCACGCGCCCCAGAGCTCGTCCCCTAAAGGTCATCAAGAGGCCAGCTGCAAAAACCATCGTTAGAATTCCGCCGGCCATCAGCCCAGAATTGAACACCCAAGCGGCTTCCCCTACCCCCAGGTCGCTCAACGCGTTCGCCGACCAGCTGAACCACGGGGACAGTGATATGGCGAGGAAAATCAACGAGAAGGCCACGGCCGGAGCTGCCACCCCACAGAGCCCGGCTAGCCTAAGCCACTTTTTGCGAGCGAGCATGGTTTCGAATAACCGTTCAATTTTTTTTCCTTTAAATTACAAGTTCATCAATGGGTTTAAAAACTGGGGTTAAAGACAACGCCCCGCGTCTGCGCTTCGCGGGGCAATGCTGGATTCACTCGCTTAGGAATGCCACCGTTCGACACCAGGCCGACTCTCCGCCCTCGAACTTCCACGGGAAGCAGCTGATGACGAGTCTCTTGTTCTGAATCTCCGGAGCCGCGATCTGACCGCCGAGATTCTCGAGGTGGATGCAGTCACGAGGGAACAGCACGTTGTGGGTCAGCTGGTAGTCCTCCGCTGGGAAGAGCTTGTCCACCGCTTCCTTGCCCCCGAACTTCTTCTCGCAAATGGCCCTGACCTTATCACAGGTTCCGAAAGTGCCTTTCCCCAGAAATCTGCCTATGGGCAAGTTCATCGGGTGGTCTGTGGAAACGCAATCCATTCCCCAGATGTGTATCTTCTTTTTTATCAGCCAATCCACCATCCGCCGGTCACCCCCTGGATGTCGGAGTATGTAGCGCTCCTCATCCGCTTCCGATCCACACCAAGTGTGCTTCTCCCAGCCCGTGTGAAGGATGAGGATATCTCCTTCATGGACATCCACTCGCTTCTCGATCATCTCCGGGGTGTAGATAGCCAAGTCGTCCATTTCATCGGTGAGGTCCACCACAACTCCCGGTCCGCACATCCACTCCAGGGGTAGCTGATCGATGGTCTTGCCTCCGGTCATAAAGTGCCTCGGGGTCGACC
>JABUBL010000138.1_pt1 | contig 17531 bp, 17 predicted proteins | sample 7240371 | NCBI WGS metagenome assembly JABUBL01 (sample SAMN07256343, study PRJNA390944) | subsurface metagenome | isolation source: Methane hydrate marine sediment | place: Pacific Ocean: Eastern North Pacific, ODP site 1244 | collected 2002
TGAAGAGGCGTTGCCAAAATCTTTTTTAAAATATGGCAACATCGCCCTTAATACTTTAGGATCACAAGGAGTAGTAGCTGCATAATCTAAATAGATTTTGGACATATGTTTATTTTGCTTGATTTTTCTTTAAATAAAAAGTTCTTGAAAATAGGGCCAAAATATAAGAAGACCAATAAGAGCTGCTCCGAAACAAGCCAAAAAGACAGCGCTAGCTGAAATATCCTTGATAATTCTAACTCTTGGATCATCTTTTGGCTGAAAAATATCCAAAATTCTCTCAATGCGGGAATTAATAAGTTCTAGGGTCACAACAAAAGTAATAATTAAAACTAAAATCAGCTTTTCATAATGAGAGGTATTAAAGAAGAACATTAAAACAATAACTAATGCAGTAATAAAAATGAAAATGCGAAAAGTTTGCTCTGAAGCTGCCTCTTTTAAACCCGCAAAGGCAAAACCAAAATTTTTTATTAGTTTTTTAAAGTTAAAAGTCATAATTCATTGTATCTTTTATTATACTCGAAATTTCATCAAAATAAAAGGTAGGTGGTGCCATTACGGCATTTCATTTTTTAAAGTGTCTGGCTTTCTCTGTTACCCAAAAACCCATGTATTTGCCCAACATCAATCTGGTTTGAGCATCAATAGCAGGCATAGCTCCAAAAATTATTAAAGAAAATGGAAGAAAAATCCACTGAACCACCATAAATAAATTCTTCCACTTGCTACGGCGGGAAAAGCTTAGACGAAGTAATAAAGTATTGACAACGATAGGTGTAAAAATCCCAACCAAAGCTATTGTCATTAAGTTTCGAACAATTGAGGGAAGATTATAAGACAAAACTGTTGCATTAAATTCCCTACCGCCTAGAAAAAGAGGCAACCATCCCAGAAAAAGAATAAGTAGGGCGTTGGTTCCCCATGCCCAGAAAGACTCTATTAATAAAAGGGAATAACGAAATTTTTTATTAAAAGCTATTTTTTTATTCTTTAAAAACCCAAAAAGAAAATAAGGAATACCCTCTGAGCCCCAGGCCCAGCGACGCTGCTGTTTATATTGGTTAATAACTGTCTGCCAAGTGCTTTTTCCGACGCAACAATCCATAGATAAAGGATAATGAATGGGGATTATTTGATAATTACCGTCATAAAACAAAAAGGCCTTCCAAAATACGCCTGCATCTTCCGAGACCACATTAGTCTGCCAAAAATCCATCTCTGCTAATGTCTTAAAGTTCATGGAATGAGAAGAATAAGTAGTTATTTTCTCCGGGCGCTGCTGCTGCATCATCTGCCAAAAAACATTAGAAGAAGAAACAATTCGTGAAAAAAAAGGCGCCTCATAAAAATTATTAAAATATAAAGGGATGGGCTGGAAGCTGGATCGTGTAGGATCGGAGCTGGTTAAATAATGGTAAGTAAGACAAGAAAAATATTGAGGATAGACCTGAGCATCAGCATCAAAGGAAGAAACAATAATATTTTCATAAGGTATTTTCAAAGGATCGATTACGTCTTTTTTGGCTTGTCTTCCAGCCCAGCTTTCATTTGAACCCTTGCCAGCGATCTCTCCATCTATATCTTTCGGATGCTCTGTGACCAAAAATCGAAAAAACTTATTCCCGTATTCTTTTGAAATAGCCTCTGAAACTTCTTTGGCAGCTTGACCTACCCTCTCTTCAATAGCTAAAACCACAATCATTTTCTCTTTAGGGTAGTCAGAATCAAGCAATGCCTTAAACGATCCTTTAATTACTATCAAATTTTCTTTATACATAGGGAAAATAATTAAGTGGTAGATTTTATTCCAATCTTTACCTAAATTACTTCTTGCTAATTCATTTAATTTTTTTATCCAGTTAATCTCCAAATGAAGTTTCATTTTCTTGTAGGCAGAAATAATATGCAAAGAAAAATGAAAGGTTCTTAAGAGCCAATAAACGCTAAAAGCAATAATAAAGTAAGCGACCCAGACAGGTCTTAACCACGAAAAAAGAAACATTCCTATCAAGGTTGCCCAAATTAAAAAGCCCGGCAAAATCTCTAAAGCCCGGTAAATGGCTCTTTCTTTAGGATTCTTTAAATCTGAAGCTCTCCCAATCTTAAGATAGTATTTATTAGATTCCATTTTTACCATAGTTTTTTAGCTTCGTTCCAAATTTCTGGCTGATCCTGAACTTCTTTCATCCAATACCACCATTCAGCCCCCCAAAGATAAAATTCTCTTAAGCCGGTTTTCCTGGCAAATTCAATGTTCTTTTTGAATTGGTCTAAATCCATTGTTTTTTTCTGTTCTAATAAAGAACATTCGTAAAGACCTACGGGACACCAAGGCTCTACTTGAAGCTCGCCGCAAATTACTTCTTTATTAAAAAGCTTTTCTATGCCCCAAGCTTTCCGCCAATAAAAGATAGGTCTAAAAGGATAGGAAACATACATTTTAACTTCTCTAAAATAAACCTTTTGATGCAGAGTAGTAGATACTTTATCCCCCAACTTGGCGGCCGTTATCCAAAACGACCACTCCCCACTATCAGAAATCACCACCGGACGATTCTGAGGGTCTAATGATTTTACCAGATTTATTTCTTTTTTCAAGAATTGCTTATCAACCCAAGGACATTCTCCAAAAGGAAAAAACGGCTCATTCTCCACCTGCCACATGACTATTGAATCTTCATCCTGATACCTTAAAACAGTTTTTTCGATTAATTCTAAAATTCTCTCTTGCTGTTCTGGTTTGGTTAAATTCTTTGCCCAATCGGGAATATGGCATTCTGGCCAACGGGGCGTCCTCATACCTATAACTAAGAATATTTCAGCTTTATTTTCTCTTGCTTTCTCTATCTGCCAATCCAAATCCTGAAAAGTATATTCTCCTTTCTGCTGCTCAATATTATTCCAATTAGTAATTATCTTTAATTTTTTAACCTTTGCCTCATTAAGTAGAGCCAGGTAAGCTTCTTGCCAATCCAGCCCTAAATAGTGAGCCTGTGCTTGAGAAAAATTAACACCCCAAGTAATTTCTTTTGCCTGAGGCGCTGAACCAATAAAAAAATAGCCAATAAAGACTAAAAGTAAAACTAGAAATCCAAACAAAATTTTCTTAAAAACTTTCTTCATACATTTAAAACGCTAATAAAGCCAAACCTGCGCTAATAAGTAAAATGGCTACAATTTTTTGTAAAATTACTTCTTTGGAAATTTGTTCTTTTAAAAGTTGAGGGAATTTTAAAGAAAGCAGAACAGCCAAAATTAATAAAAATACATATTTTACCCCTTCTAAAGCGTTGATTATCCCCAAATAAGCAAAAGGCGCTAAGGCTACTGCCCAATTCTGCAAAAGAACAGCTAAACCGCCAGCTGCCTGGTTAGGTAAAACAATTGCCCAAGTCTTTTTTTGAGCAATTTTTGGACCTCTTAAAATATCTGTTCTCACCTCTTTAAAGAAAAGGAAGCAAAGGGCAATTAAAACTGCACCAATCCTTGTCCAAATTAAACCTGAAATAAATGGTTGAGACGAATAAACAAATTTTATTGAAATGAAATATAAGGCAAATAAAAAAGCAGTAAGAGCTGATATTCTTATGCTCTTAAAAGAAATAGCTTTTTTCTTCTCCCAGGTAATTAAAAAAGCTCCGAGAAGCAACAAAAAGAAAACTATTGTATCTAAAAATGCTAAATTTTTCCCATCCTGCATTAAGATAAAACTGAAAGTAAACAAGGGAAGAAAGGCGCCAACGGCTGGGATTATTCTTGATGCTTCAAATTTTTTTAAGCCGGTGAAAAGAGCGAATATAGCTAAAGTATGAAAAGCTCCGGCTATTAACGCTAAAAAGATGCCCGAGGTTTTAGGTATGTCTAAAAAACCAAAAGGAACCAATATTAAAACAAGAACTCCCGATACGCCAACATAAAAAGTATAAACCTTTGAATTTGGAATGCGTTCGCCTAAAATATATTTATCTACAAGATGAACTGCGGCCAAAAGAAAATAAGAGGAAATGATAGCAACTAACCACAGCATATCTTCTCAATGTTTAAAGTTCCTAATTTATTTCCTTCAATAAAGCCCTGCATAGCCGCGTCAGCCAGATGACCCCTTTCCAACCAGTCAAAAAGCCATTGGTTGATGAAGCTGGGATTTCTCTGCAAAACACCAAAACCTGAATTTAAGAGCCATCTTTTATTAAACTCCTCCTGAGAACCAATCGGCGGAGCAATAATAATTGGCATGCCCAAAGCTGAATAAAAAGAAAGTTCTGAAGGTTTGGTCCATAAAATATCGGTTTTCCTTAGAGCTTGGTTAAATTTCTGAAAACAAGTCACAATATCTTTAGCAAAAATAATTTCAACATCCAAATCTTTAATATTTTTCAAAAAATAATCTCTCACTTTTTCTCTGATGCCGGCCACCAAAACTACCTTAACTTCACCAGCTTCAATTTTCTTTGCCAAGGCCTTAACGATTCTAATGCCAATCTCCTTTTGAGCCCCCGCTCCGCCGACAGCAAACATAATTGTCAAAGGATGATCTGGTTTTTGAGGCAGTTTCCCTAATTTTGCTTCAATTAAAACTTGGTAATTTTTAAAATATCTTCTCTGAGGATCTAAATTTAACATCCTATATTTCAAATCTTTCTTCAGAATTTCCATTTTTTCTCCCCCAATATTTTCTAAAGGCAAAGGATAGCCAGTTAAAAAAATATTCTCTTCCTTCACCCCATAAAGTTTTAATCTCTCAGCTACTCTCGGAGTAGGAGCAAAATATTTGATTTTGCTTTTTTGAGGTTTTAATGGCGCCCAGGTTCTAGAAATATCAGTATCGCAAACAACACAATAGATTTCACCAGGATAATTAAAGTGTTCAGCCATAAAAACAGCGGTAAAAAAAGTAGCAACCAAAGGTAAAGGTTTCTTGCTTAATTTTCTAATTAAATGTCTGCCCCATCCTTTTTTAATTGGCGCCAAGGTTTGTTTTAATTGAAGATTTGGTTCTGATAGATCCCTTTTAGGATAAAAACTCAAAATTCTCTGAAGTTTGTCAAAGAGTCCAAAAACCAATTTACCGATAAGGGGTGTTCTCCGGAAAGCAGAGATAAATTCATAGCCGGCTTTGGCTTTTGCCCACATTTCTCGATCTTTTTTAGGAATTCCTTGATAATTGTTGGCATTAATCACTTTTTCTTGAAGAGCTAAATACCTCAAAGGATAAGCAGTCCTTTGATGCCCATAACCCATATCTACTGCTATGATCCAGGCTTTTTTCTTCATTCTTCTATTATATCATTAAGAAAAAAATTCGACTATTTTTATAATGTAGGTCGAAAGCAACCAGACAGGCCAGGAAAGCACCCAGCCCAAACCTGACCAAATTATACCCCCTAAAGCAAAGACAAACCCCAAACCCATAATAAAAGGCAATAAAGGAACAATTAAGATGTTGGTAATTGGGGCTGCAAAAGATACGTAACCGAAATTATAGATTAAAATTGGTAAAGTGAAAACTTGAGCAGAAAGAGTCATGGCCAAAAGACGGAACTTCAAGAATTTCTGCAAAAGGGGCATTAAGTACGTTATGCCCATAACAGCTAAAAAAGATAACTGAAAACCAACATCAAGCTTTAAAAGAAGAGGGTTAGCTATAAGCATACAGGTTGCAGCAAAAACAATGGCTCTCGAACCTGATTTCGGTCTGCCTACTTTCTCAGCCAAAAGATAGAAGAAAACCATAATGCCAGCTCTAACTGCTGAAGCTGGCAAACCAACCATAATAATGAATAAAATCAAGATAATTAAAGCAAAGTAGAAAGCTTGCCCTCGCCAAAGCCCTAAAGCCATAGCCAAATACATCAAAACGCCAGAAAGGATCATAATATGCATGCCAGAAATTGCCGTAATATGTCTGACTCCAGCAATATTTAGTTTTTCTTTCAATTCTTCTGACAATCTTCTTTTATCACCCAAAAGTATAGCTCCCAAGATTGAGCTTTGAGGCGGCGATAAGTTCTGATAAATACTTTTTCTTAGTTTGTCTTTAAACTGTAAAATCCTTCCATATATCTTCGAGGTCGAACCTCGAATATATTCAATTTCGGGATAATACATAACTGAATAAATGCCGTCTTTAGCTAAATAGTCTTGGTAGTTAAAATCCTCAAAGACATGAGGAATTTGCAAGTTGCCAGTAATTTTCAATTGATCACCGTACTGATATTGAGGATAGCGACTGGTCGTCACTAAAACCTTACCCAATTTTTCAATTTTAACAGTTAGTTTTACATTGTCCATTCTCACGTCTGGTTCTTGACAAACTATACCAGTTAAACTGGTTTCTCCTTCAATGATGTTCGGCTTTTCTAGAGCCGATTGATGACGCCAAACGCCAAGAACCAAAAACAACAAGCAAAAGCCAATAACAACAAGTATTTTGTATCTCCAAAAAACAGAAATTAATAAAATGCCTAAAATTAAAAATCCCAGCATCAACAACTGGGAAACTGTAAAAAATGATGAAATGGCTATGCCAAAAACAAAACTCAGACAGAAATAGAGAAAAATTTTAGACTTTGTCATTATCTTACCTTACAAACTTCGAAAAAAGAGGAAATGGTTTTTTGAATCTCTGAAAGATATTCTTCCGAATACGGCTTTATCTTTTCAAACTTGGGGTCAATAGTTTTTTCTGGCCGGAAGTTTTGCAAATAGTATTTTTTAGCTGGTGATAACCATTTGGCAATTTTGACAATATCTTCTTTGTCCAAAATCGTGGGGACGACGGTCGTTCGGAACTCATGATCAATCTTTGAATCTTTCAAAATCTTAATACTCTCCTCAATATGTTTTACATCTACTCCTAAAACTTCTTTGTATTTTTCCTTGGGCAACTTAATATCCATAGCTATATAGTCAACTAACTTCTCATCTATTAATTTCTTTAACATCTGAGGATTGGAGCCATTAGTATCAAGCTTGACTGAATAGTCAAGTTTCTTTATCTTTTGGCAAAACTGGGGCAAGTCTTCATGAAAACAGGGTTCTCCCCCACAGATAACGACTCCCTCTAAGGTACCTTTTCTTTCTTCTAAAAAATCGAAAAGTTCTCTGTCTGAAATTTTAACCTGTTTTTGTATTTCTTCTGGCAGAACTAATTCTCGAGAGTAACACCAAGGACAACGGAAATTACAGCCGCAAAGAAAAATAGTGGCCGCTAAGCGGCCCGGGTAATCGATTAAGGTAAGTTTTTGAAGTCCGCAGATCTCCATCAAACCTTTAATGACACTTTATATTCTTTTCTCTGGTTAAATTCTTCTTGTTTCCCTTTATTCCATTGTGAGATCGGGCGGAGATAGCCGACGATTCGGGAATAAACTTCGCAAGGTTGTTTAACTATACATTTTGGGCACTCAAAGTGCTCTCCAGCTAAATAACCATGTGCCGGACAAATTGAAAAAGTAGGAGTTATGGTAATATATGGCAAATGAAACTTCTCAAAAACTTTCTTAACTAAATTTTTAACTGTTTGAATATCAAAAATCCGCTCACCTAAAAAGAGGTGGATGACAGTTCCTCCCGTAAATTTTGTTTGAAGCTCGTCTTGAAGTTTTAAAACTTCGAAAATGTCATCAGTATAATTTACTGGCAAATGAACTGAATTTGTATAATATGGTTCTTCTTCGCCAGCCGTAATAATATCAGGATATTTCTCTTTATCTTTTTTAGCCAATCTATAAGCTGTGGACTCAGCTGGTGTAGCTTCTAAATTATATAAATTGTCGGTTTCCTTTTGATACTCTATTAATCTTTCTCTCATAAAATCTAAAATCTCAGCGGCAAATTTTCTTCCTTGACGAGAACCGCTGTTTTCTCCGATAAAATTTAATAGAGCCTCGTTCATGCCAACTAAGCCAATCGTTGAGAAGTGATTACCCCAATAATTGCCCCTTATTTGTTTTATTCCAGCGAGATAGTGTTTTGAATAAGGATAAAGGCCCTTTTCCATAAAATTATCTAAGGACTTCCTTTTAATTTCTAAACTTTCTTTAGCTAAATCCATTATTTTGCCCAATCTTTCAAGAAATTCCTTTTTGGTCTTAGACAAATAGCCAATACGAGCCATATTAATTGTTACTACACCAATACTGCCAGTAAGAGGTTGACTGCCAAATAACCCTCCACCACGTTTGTAAAGTTCTCGATTATCTAGTTTCAATCGACAACACATACTCCTAGTATCTTCTGGCTTCATGTCTGAGTTTATAAAATTACTAAAATAATTTATACCATATTTAGCCGTAGCTTCCCATAAAGGATCTAAATTTGGATCGTCCCAATCAAAATCTTTAGTAATATTGACAGTGGGAATTGGAAAAGTAAAAGGTCTTCCCTTGGCATCTCCTTCCATCAACCCTTCGTAAAAAGCTCGGTTTATCATATTCATCTCGTCTTGAAACTCTTCATAAGTTTCTTTTTGAGGTTTACCGCCAATAATCACCGGCTGCTTAGCTAAAGCAGGAGATGGTTTGATGTCTATTGTCAAATTTGTAAAAGGGTTCTGGAAACCGACCCTGGTCGAAATGGAACAGTTAAATAAGAACTCCTGCATTGCTTGTTTTACTTGTTTATAATTTAAATTATCGTAGCGAACAAAAGGAGCTAATAAAGTATCAAATGATGAAATAGCTTGCGCACCTGCGCTCTCCCCTTGAACTATATACCAGAAATTAACCAATTGCCCTAAGGCAGATTGTAAGTGCTTAGCTGGTTTTGACTCAACTTTTCCCGGCACTCCACCAAATCCTTTAATTAAAAGGTCATAAAGATCCCAGCCGCAACAGTAAGTTGCTAAAGTATCTAAATTATGAATATGGAAATCACCTGACTCAACAGCCTCTCTTATCTCTTTGGGATAGATTTTATTCAACCAGTATTTTTTAGTAATAGCTGAAACGCCGTAATGATTCAAACCCTGCAAAGAATAAGCCATGTTAGCGTTCTCGTAAACCTGCCAGTCAAGCTCCTTAATGTATTTATCAATCATTTCTATAGATTCATCTATACCACCAGCTGCTTCCCTGATTCTCCTTCTCTGTTCGCGGTAAAGAATATAGGATTTGGCTGTCTCAACTAAATTCTCTAAAATCAAAACTTCTTCAACAATATCTTGAACCTGCTCAACGTGGGGCATCTCCCCTTTCTTGAACCTCCGGTTGAGTAATTCAACAACTTTATCTGAAATTTTCCTTGATTTTTTTCCATCACCTTGTCCTGTAGCAGTAATGGCCTTAAAAATAGCGTCAGTAATCTTCTGCTGTTCAAAATCAACCACTCGATCATCTCTCTTTTTAATTTTGTTAATTTTGTTGGCAACCATTTTGATAAAAAAATCTCTTTGAGAAGAGAAAAATGAAAAGATTACTCCATTTTACCCCAAGAAAAAGACAGGGTCAACCCTGTCAAGTCTCTTAAAGCACTAAACTTATCCACACCTCACTTTTTTTCAAAACCAGTGGCGATAACTGTCAATTTTATCTCTTCTTTTTGAAGATTCTTGTTATGAACTGCGCCAAAAATGACCTTAGCCCGAGAATCAGCGTTCTTGGTAATGATTCTGGCTGCTTCATTTATCTCATCAAGGCTCAAATCGTCTCCACCTGAAATATTAAACAAAATTCCTTTGGCACCGGTAATGGAGAAATCAAGCAAAGGCGAATTAATTGCAAGATTAACAGCTGTTTCTACTCTTCTTTCTCCTTTAGCCCGACCTTGACCAAAAAAGGCCGGACCTGCATCTTTCATAATTGTTTTAATGTCAGCAAAATCAACGTTAATCATACCCGGAAATAAAATTAAATCAGTTACTCCCTGAACAGCCTGACGTAAAACTTCATCACACGCCCAAAAAGCAGAAATCAAACTAGTATTTTTATCTCCCTGCGAAAGTACTTTATCATTGGGAATAATAAGCAAAGTATCTACTTTATTTTTCAAAACCTCCAGAGCTCTTTTAGCAACTTGCGATCTATAAGCTCCTTCAAAAGAAAAAGGTGTGGTGACCATAGCTATAACTAAGGCTCCAGAATCTTTGGCAACTTCAGCCACAATTGGAGAACCGCCGCTACCAGTACCACCACCCAAACCGCAAGTAACAAAAACCATGTCAGAACCTTGTAAAAGTTGGCTGATCTCTTCTTTGTTCTCTTCTGCTGCCCGTCTGCCAATTTCTGGGTTCATGCCCGCTCCCAATCCTTTAGTCAAGACTCTGCCAATACGAAGTTTTTGGTGGGCTCTAGCTTTTTGCAAATCCTGAGCATCGCAATTAACAGCTATTAGTTCAATGCCCTGAATTTTACAAGCTGCCATACGCGATACGGCATTGCCACCAGCACCGCCCACGCCTACTACTTTTATTTTGGTATTTTGTCTCATGGAACGAAAATTTTAAATACTTTTTTTAATCTTGTCATGGTGCCTTTGCTCAAGGTCTGAGGCACCCAGCGATCTTCAATAATCTCGGAACCTGCTGAAACTAAACCGCAAACCGTGCTGAAACTGGGATCTTTGTCCAGACCTTCAAATCTCTGGGCTAGACCGATTCTGGCAGGAAGTTTCAATTCCTTTTTAGCAAGCTCAACAATTTTTGGCAACTTGACTCCACCGCCAGTCAAAACAACGCCAGCTGGCAATAATCCTTTGAGAGGAATCTTTTTCAACTCTTTGTCAGCTAAATTAAATATCTCTGAAACTCTGGCTTCAATAATCTTAACCAACATTTTATGGGAAAAGGTCAGAAATTCAGGGTTGCCTGATTCTTGCGGCATTTCAATCTTTTCTTTTTTATTCCCTCCCTTTAATAGACAACTGCCGAATTCCTGCTTGATTCTTTCAGCGATCTCAACGTCGGTTTGCAAGCCGATTGCCAAATCATGAGTAATTCTTTCAGAACCAATCGGAAAAACAGCTACATGAACTAAATCTCCCTCTTCGTAAACAGCCATGTCGGTCGTGCCAGCGCCAATGTCCAAAAGACAAACTCCTAATTCTTTCTGTCTGAGATTTAAAACTGCTCTGGAACTTGCCAAAGCAGAAGGTACAACATCAGAAATTTGAAAACCAGCATTTAAAACAGCTGTTGTCAAATTCTTTAAATATGGAGAAAAAGCGCAAAGAGCCAAAACATCAACTTCCAGTCTCAAACCCTGCATATCTCTAGGTTCTCTAATTTGGCCTTGACCATCAACAATAAATTCTCTGGGAAAAACCTCTAAAATCTCTCTGTTGGAAGGTAAAGAAAAAGCTTGAGCTGCCTGAATAACTCTATTAATATCTTCTTCGGAAATTTTCTGGTCAGCGCGGGAAACGATAACTGTGCCGTGTGACGGCGTAGAAAAGATGTGACTACCGCCAATATTAATGTAAACATCTTCAATTTTCCGGCCAATATCTTCTTGAAGGCGGCTGAGCACGTCTGTAATATACTTGGCCACTTCATCAACTTTAATAATTATACCTCTTCTCAAACCAAAAGAAGGAAGTTCAGCTTTACCTAAAACTTTCAATTCTTCTGAATCAGGTTTTTTCACAACAGCTAAAGCCTTAATAGAATAAGTTCCAATATCTAAACCAGTAATAATATGAGTTTTAGCCATTTTCTAAATAATGATTTTCTTTTTCTTTCATCTTTTCGTGATCATAACCTAAGATATGTAAAATGCCATGAATTAAAATGCGGGCTAATTCTTTTTTATAAGTTGAACCAAATTTCTTGGCGTTCTTTTTAACCTCTCTCAAACAAATAATCACTTCGCCTAATTCGTCATATTGAAAAGACAAAACATCAGTTGTCTTATTCTTCCCTCGGTATTTCTTGTTTAACTCTCTGATCCTGCCTTGACCAACCAGGACGATTGATAAATCCGCTATCTTCTTATTCTCGCCCTGCAAAACCTTTTTGACAAGCCCCTTCAAAAACTCCTCATCCACCTTGTTTGTCGTTAGATTATTAACCTCGATCATGAATTACTTTTTTACAGCCAATAGGTCTTTAACAACTCTAGAAACTAAAGTGCCATCAGCTTTGCCTTTAACCTGGGACATCAGTTCTGCCATAACTTTGCCCATGTCTTTTTGCTCTTTGGCACCAGTTTTTTTAACAGCTTCTTTGGCTAATTTCTTAATCTCCTCTTCGGACAGCTGCTCTGGCAGGTATTTCTGCAAAATCTCTATTTCTTTTTTCTCTTTCTCAGCCAATTCTTGCCTTTCTCCTCTCTCATAGTCTGCCACTGCTTCTTTTCTTTTTTTAACCTCAGAAGAAATAACCTCAATCATTTCCTCATCTGCCAGCTGGCTTTCTTTAACCAATTGTTCCTCCTTTAAATCAGGTTTTTCCTTGGTCAATTTAAACCTTTTCTCTTTTTCTTTGTTCAGAACAGCAGCTAAAAGCATACGCAAAACAGAGGAATTAAGCTCCTCCTTTTTCTTGATAGCCTCGTTGAGATCTTTTTGAATTGTTTCTTTTAAGGTCATAATTACTTTGCTAACTTGCCTAGTTTTTTTAATCTGGCATATTCTTTTTTTAGCTCTTCCCTTCTTAAGGCTGCTCTTTTTTTAGCTTGGCGGCTTTTGGGTCTCTTTCTAAATCTGGTTTTTCTTGCCCTAAGCAAAATGCCGCTTTGCTGAATTCTTCTGCCGAAGCGCCGTACTAAACTCTGAGCCGTTTCCCTTTCTTGTTTTTTAACTTCTAAGACCATATTATTTCCAGCCGCCTAATAAATGTAAATGCAAATGATTAACTATCTGACCACCTCCTTTACCAATGTTAAACCCTATTTTATAGCCAGTTTGGGAAACGCCCTGCTCTCTGGCAACCTTTTGAGCAAGTAAAACTAACTCCCCTATTAATTCTTTATCGTCTACTGCTAGGTGATCAACAGATGGAATATGCTTTTTGGTAATAAGTAAAAGATGAATTGGCGCCAAGGGTTTAATGTCTTTGATGACCAAAAATTTCTCATCTTCGTAAACAAGGTCGGTCGGTATCTCTTTGTTAATAATTTTACAAAAAATACAATCCATATTACTTTTTTAATCTTTTCTCTATTTCTTTGATGATTTTGTCCATTTTCACTGTTTCTTGATTGCCTGTTCGCATATTTCTGATAATAATTGTTCCTTCTAAGGCTTCTTTTTGACCAAGGATTAAAGCATAACGTGCCCCTACTTTATCAGCAGTTCTTAGTTGGGTTTTTAAAGAATCTTTGCCAAAGGATTCAGCAACTGGAATCTTGGCTTTTCGGAACTCTTCAAAAAGTTTCAGGCTCTTTCTCTTAGCTAATTCACCTAACTGAGCTAAAAAAATGCTTTTGACTGGTAAAAACCGAACTCGATCTTTCTTCATCCTCTCTTTCATGGCCAAAACCAATCTTTCTACCCCAGCTGCTCCACCGCAAGCTGGCGTGTCTTTGCCGCCTAATAATTTAACTAAAGCATCGTATCTGCCACCGCCAACCAAAGCATCTTGCCTTTGACTTTCTTCTGTTTCTTCAAAAATCTCAAAAACAGTCTTTGTATAGTAGTCTAAACCCCTGACCAAATAAGGGTTCAAGCGATAAGGCAATTCAATTTCGTCTAAAAACTCTAAGACTTCTTTAAAGTGAGACTTACATTCTTCACACAAATGATCAACCATTTGAGGGGCCTGAGCTTTGACTGGCTGACACTTCTCTTCTTTGCAATCCAAGATTCTCAAGGGATTGTACCTTAATCTTCGCCGGCAGTCAGAACACAAAGAGCTTTCCCGGGAACGGAAATAACTAACCAAGAGCTTCTTATAATAAGGCCGACATTGACTATCACCAATACTGTTTATCTCAATAATAAGGTTCTTAAATTTCAATTCTTTGAGAATGTTGTAAAAAATCTGAATAATCTGAGCGTCTATGACCGGACTTTCTTCGCCAAAAACCTCAAAATTAATCTGATGGAACTGACGAAATCTGCCAGCCTGCGGCCTCTCCAAACGGAACAAGGGACCAGAGGAATAAAACTTTAAGGGTTGGGGCAGGTTAAACATGCCATGCTCAATATAGGATCTGACAATGGAAGCACTAAAATCTGGCCTTAAAGCTAAATAATCTCCTCCTTTACTACGGAAAGTATACATTTGCTTTTCAACAATATCTGTCGCCAAACCAATGCTTTTGGAAAAAAGCTCAGCTTCTTCCACCATAGGCGTATCTATTCTTTTAAAACCATAAAAATTGGCAATGTTACTAGCTGTTGTGTAGACTTTCTGGAAGAAAGGCTGCTCTCCGGGCAAAATATCATGCATGCCGGTTGGACTTTTAAATTTTGGCTTTTTGGGCATAGTTAATAGTTAGGAGCTTCGATTTTAGCTAAAGCAGTCAGAGGCCAGGCCCTTAAAAATACCCGGCCAACAATACTCTCTTCTGGTAAAGCACCCCAGCGTCTTGAATCAGCTGAAACAGAACGATTGTCTCCTAAAACAAAGTATTCATTTCTATCCAAAGTTATCTGAAGACTACCAGGTGTCTGGGTAAGTTGAGAAAGATATTCTTCCTCTAAGGCTTGAATTTCTTCGTCTTGATAGATAAATACTTTTCCTTCTTGGATTTTAATTGTTTCTCCGGGCAGACCAATAATTCTTTTAATGTAGCGCTGGGAAGGGTCTTGGGGATATTTAAAAACTACTACTTCGCCTCTTCGAGGTGCCCTAAATTGGTAAGTCAATTCATCAATAATTAAATAGTCGCCATTACGAAAATTAGGTTCCATTGACTGACCCCTAACAAAAAATGGCTGAAAAACAAAATAGCGAATAGGTACAACTATCAGCAGGGCAATGATAACAATTTTTGATACTTCCCAGATAAATAAAGGAAATCTCTTCATAACTTTCATTATTATAGCTGAGATTCTCTTTTAAAGCAAGTAAATATGCTAAAATGAAATAATATGATAATCATTGTTGGTTTGGGCAACCCTGGCAAAAAATACGAGAAAACTCGTCATAACATTGGTTTTCGCATTATTGATGAACTTGCTAAAAAGAAAACAAGGAATTTTATCATTGCCAAGCCCCAAGGCTTTATGAATAACTCTGGTAAAGCAGTCAAAGGATTGGTTAACTTTTATAAGATTAAACTAGAGGATCTCTGGATCATCCACGATGACATTGATTTGCCAATAGATAAAATCAGAATTGCCAAAGGCCGGGGTTCAGCTGGCCACAAAGGGGTAGAATCAATTATTAAGGAACTGAAAACAAAAGACTTTAACCGGTTGAGAATCGGTATCCAGCCAAAAACCGGCAAACCAAAAGCTGTTGATAAATTTGTCCTGCAAAACTTTACAAAAGAGGAGGAAAAGATTATAAAAGGAGTTGTTGAAGAAACAATCCAAGCAATTGAACACAATATCAATAGGTAAGGTTCTAATTGTTGGTGTCACCCCCTATTTTTTAGAAAGGGGGAATTTGTGGTTTGAGAAAAACCTAAAAAAAATCCTGCAAGCTAAAAAAACTCAATCCTTTTTTGAAGATAATACCCTATATTTAGAGAAACAAAAGGATTTTAAGTTTTCTCAGTTCTTAAGGAAACTTGATGAGATGGGCTACGAAAAGGTACAAAAAGTATCAGAACCTGGTGAATTTTCAAGACGAGGAGGTATTATTGATATTTTCCCAATAAATTCAAACTATGCTTTAAGAATTGATTTTTACGGCAACCTAATTGAAAATATTGAAAAGCTGCCCATTGAAATTGAAAACGAAAAAGAAGCCAAGCAAAGATTGAAAAGAAAACTAAAACGCCAGAAAATCTATTCCCAGTTAGGCACTTTAAAACCAGGAGATTATTTAGTTCATCTTGACCACGGCATTGGCATTTATAATCAGAAATTAGTAATTGATAATCGAAAATATTACCAATTAGCATATGCCCAAAATGATAAGTTATATGTGCCTTTGGGTCTGGAAAGGAAATTGTCAAGGTATATTGGCTTTACAGAACCCAGAATCTCCAGATTGAGTTCTCCAATTTGGCAAAAAACTAAAAGGAAAATAAAGGAAGAAGCAGAAAAACTAGCCAGAGAACTCTTAGAAATCTACAGTAAAAGAGAAATTGCCGCCAGGCCCACGTATTTGCCTGATACTGAAATAGATTCCCAAATCGCCGCTACCTTCCCTTACGAAGAAACGCCTGACCAAACTCAAGCTATAGAAGATATTAAAAAAGACCTGGAAAAATCTCAAACTCCTTTGGACAGGATTGTCTGTGGTGATGTTGGTTTTGGTAAAACTGAAGTTGCTTTGAGAATCATGATTAAAGCAATCAATTCTGGCTATCAGGCAGCCATGATTTGTCCAACGACTATCTTAGCTTCTCAGCATTATCAAACCTTCAAAAAGAGATTAAAAAACTTACCAATCAAAGTTGAGTTATTAAGTAGGTTGCAATCTAAAAAAGAGCAAAAAGAGATAATTAAAAAAATAAAAGAAAATAATGTTGATATTATTATCGGTACTCACCGAGTTCTATCAAATGACATTGACTTTAAAAACTTAGGACTTTTAGTCATTGACGACGAACAAAGATTTGGCGTCCGTCAAAAAGAAAAACTAAAGAAGTTGAGGGCTTCTTTAGATGTCTTATCGCTTTCAGCTACTCCCATTCCCAGAACCCTTTATCTAGCTTTATCTTCTTTAAAAAATATCAGTGTTATTCAAACTCCGCCAGCTTATAGATTACCAATTAAAACAGTGATTCATTCCTGGAATGAAAAAATCATTAAAAAAGTAATTAAGGATGAGATGGCAAGAAAAGGCCAAGTCTATTATTTACATAACCGAGTAGAAACTATTGAAACAACTAAGAAATTATTGGAAAACTTAATTCCTAAAGCAAAAATCGGCATTGTCCATGGCAGATTGAATGAGAAAGAATTAGTCAAGGTAATGAGTGATTTTCAAAATAAAAAGATTGATGTTTTAGTAGCTACAACTATTATTGAAAACGGCTTAGATCTTCCTAACGTTAATAGTTTAATCGTGGCTGATGCAACTAAGCTCGGCTTGGCCCAAGCCTATCAAATCAGAGGCAGAGTCGGCAGGTCGCATCTTCAGGCTTTTGCCTACTTCTTATATGGGGGCCGTCTGACAGACTTAGCCAATCAAAGATTGAAAGCTTTAAAAGAAGCAGAAAAAAGAGGTATTAATTCTTCGTTTATCCCGATCCATCCTAATTTACCCACTGGGATTGTAGAAGTAAATCTGGATGAAAAAGGACATCCTGCTTATATGATAAAAGAAAATGTTTCCTGGGATAACATTGCTTTAGATCAAGATTTAGTAGATAGTATAACAAAAACCAAATGGGAAATATTCTGTTTTGGAACCCTTGCCCAGCGAACCAAAGAAAATCGGAAAATACTTAACCAGATTATTTCTCAAATAAAACCTAATCATATATTTTATGATGTTAATTTAAGACAAAATTACTACGAAAAAGATT
>JABUBL010000139.1_pt1 | contig 17528 bp, 19 predicted proteins | sample 7240371 | NCBI WGS metagenome assembly JABUBL01 (sample SAMN07256343, study PRJNA390944) | subsurface metagenome | isolation source: Methane hydrate marine sediment | place: Pacific Ocean: Eastern North Pacific, ODP site 1244 | collected 2002
TCTATGTATTCAAAAGCACTATCAGTTATTGCTGAAGCTTTAGTGATAAGCTCAATTTCCTCAGGCTCTTTTATAACCCGAAGTGATTCTACCAGTCCATCTACAGAAACCAGCTTGAGCTGGGATTTGGCTTTATTCAGGACATCGGTTAGCTGCTGATACAGGGCAAAGGTAATATGTCCGGCTTCAAAGCCTAATCTCCTCAAGTTGAACTCAGCTACTAGCCTGGGAAACCAGTCAGCTATATTGTTAGTTATCTGAAAAATCTCATAGTCAGGGGCTTGTCTCCTGACTTGCTCTATATAGCGGAAGTCGGTAGCTAAAATTGTATTTTGCGACGTAATCAAGAGGAAGCCATCTGAACCGTCAAAGCCAGAGAGATAGTATCTGTTCTCCGGTTGAGAGATGAAGAAAGCATCAACCTCCTTATCGGCTAATTCTTGACGCAACTTATTTAGTCTACTCTTCAAGCTCATTAGTTTTATTTTCCTGTGCCATCGGGTGAGCCGATAGGTACACCTTTTTCGCCTGACTCTTACTTACATGGGTATAAATCTGGGTGGAGGACAGGCTGGCATGTCCCAGCAGCTCCTGGACTACCCTTAAATCAGCTCCGCCATCAAGGAGGTGGGTGGCAAAGGTATGACGCAACATATGGGGGTAAACCCTTTTCCCGATACCAGCTATATTAGTATATTTCTCTAAAATTCTCTGCACTCTCCGTTCTATGAGACGCTTCCCATAACGATTAAGGAACAGGGCATTGCTCCTTTTTTTACCCAAGAGCCTAGGCCTGCCCTGGTTAAGGTAAGCAGTCAGAGCCCTGGCTGCTGGCTTACCTATTAAAACTACTCGTTCTTTAGACCCCTTCCCCCAGACACGGATTTCATTGGTATCAAGATTAACCTGCTCCAGATTTATGCTTACCAGTTCACTCACCCTGAGACCGGAGGCATAAAGTAGTTCCATCAAAGCCCGGTCACGCAGCCCCTGTGGCGTAGATGAATCAGGGGCTTCCAGGAGTCGGTTTATCTCTTCTATGGTAAGAAATGAGGGTAAGCGCCTATCCAGCTTGGGTGAAGAGGTAGTGGCTACCGGGCTGGTAGATATTATTTCTTCCCGCAGTAAATAACGATAGAAGGAGCGGATAGCCGACAGCTTGCGGGCAATGCTTGCCTTGACAAAGCCCTTCTCCATAAGATGGGACAGGTAATCACGCAAAGTATGTCTATTTACCTCTTTCAGCGAACCAATCCCCTTGGCTTTAAGGAACTGGAAGAAGTCAAGTAAATCAGTAGTATAATTGCGCACCGTATATGGCGAAGCATTCCGCTCCGCCTCAAGGTAGTTTATGTATTTATTAAAAACTGCTTGCATAGGATTAATCTCTCAATTACTATTGTAGGGCATCCTCATTTTTCTGCCACCTTCCCTTTATACTCGCACTTGGTGCATTTTGCCTGTTTCCCACGGTATAGGGTGAGGAGTCCGCCGCACTGGGGGCAGGGTTGGGGGAGGGGTTTGCGATTGGTGGCGAATGTGCATTTCGGGTAGTTGCTACAGCCATAGAAGGTGCGCTTCTTTTTACTTAGCCTCTCTATTAGCTCACCGCCGCACTCAGGGCAGTTAACACCAACCCTGACCAGGAAGGGTTTAGTATATTTGCATTCAGGGTAGCCACTACAGGCCAGAAACTTTCCATAACGCCCAATTTTGACTACTATAGGCTTACCGCACTGTGGGCAAATTTCCTCAGTTAGCTCATCAGCCAGTTTTACTTTTTCCATAAGCAGGGAGGCATTCTTAAGGCTTTCCTCAAAGGGCATATAAAAATCTTGAACCACATGCACCCAGTCTCTATTTTCATGAGCTACTTCATCTAGCTTGTCTTCCATTTGAGCGGTGAACTGAATATTGATGATGTTAGCGAAGTGTTGCGCCAGCAGGTCATTAACCACAAGCCCCAGTTCTGTAGGCTGGAAGCTTCCTTTGGCTTTGGTAACATAGTCACGCTCCTGAATTGTGGACAGGATGGGAGCATAGGTGCTGGGACGCCCGATACCCCACTGCTCCAGCATTTTAACCAATGTGGCTTCAGTAAAACGGGGTGGGGGTTGGGTAAAATGCTGCTCAGGGAAGAGCCCCAGAAGGGTAAGTTCATCACCCTTTTCCAGTTGAGGAAGCAGGGGACTTTTTCCTTCTCCTCTCTCAACTTCGTCTTTCCCCTCAGTGTAAAGAATTATAAATCCGGGGAAGGTATTCACCGAGCAGGAAGTTCTGAGAAGATATTCAGTCCTGGAAGCCGAGCATCTGGCTTTAATGTCAACGGTAGTGTTATCAAATAAAGCCGCCGACATCTGGCTAGCCACCATTCGCCTCCAGATAAGCTCATAAAGCTTAAACTGAGCCGCAGTAAGGTGGGGTTTAATCAGAGACGGCTCCCGCCGAATCTTAGTGGGGCGAATAGCTTCATGGGCTTCTTGTGCTCCTTTTACTCTGCCGATGAAGGAGCGCGCATGAGGCGGAATAAATTGAGAACCATACTTATTACTAATAACTGCCCTAGCCTCAACTATGGCTGAGCGAGCTACCCGGGTAGAGTCAGTTCGCATATAAGTAATGAGCCCTACCCTACCCTCATCGCCTACGGGGAGACCTTCATAGAGTTGTTGGGCAATAGCCATAGTCTGCTTGGCACTAAAGTGAAGCTTACGCCAGGCCTCTTGTTGTAGGGTGCTGGTTATAAATGGCGGGGCTGGCTGGCGAGTTACCTTTTTAGTCTTTACTTTAATAACACTGTAGCCAGCTTGCTTGAGTTCGTCACTAATCTCAGTGGCTTCTTCCTGATTATGGATATCCAGCTTGGTGCCATCTATAAAGCCAATCAGCATAGCCCGGAAGGGTATCACCTTGGTGGCAGGTATTTCCTTGGTTAGTTCAGCCTCAATAGCCCAATATTCTACCGGGATAAATTTCTGAATCTCCCGCTCGCGGTCAACAATTATCTTTAGCGCCACCGACTGAACCCTGCCTGCGGAAAGACCTCTCCTTACCTTTCGCCAGAGCAACGGGCTAATCTTATAGCCTACCAATCTATCCAGGACACGCCGTGCTTGCTGGGCATTAACTAATTGCGTGTCTATAGAGCGGGGATGCTTAAAGGCTTGCTCAATGGCTTCCTTAGTTATTTCATGAAAGACAACCCGACGGTAAGGCGTCTTGTCTGATTTTGTCACCTCAGCTAGATGCCAGGAGATGGCTTCTCCCTCTCGGTCGGGGTCGGTGGCTAGATATACGGCGGATGCGGTTTTGGCCGCCCGCTTAAGTTCCAGCACAAGTTTACTTTTCGCCCTGGGCACCACATATTCAGGCGCAAAGCCATTCTCTATATCCACGCCTAATTGGCTCTTGGGCAGGTCTCTCACATGACCCATAGACGCTTTAAGACTATAGCCTTTACCTAAAATCTTACTCAGCGTTCTAGCCTTAGCTGGCGACTCAACTATAACCAAATTCTTTTTCATAGCACCTAATCTACTTGTACCCGGTATTCCTCTCTTGCTTCCCGAGCCAGAACATAGTTCATAGCGCCCACCTGCTTCACCAGGCCTTTAAGCTCCATCATAGCCAGAGTGCTACTGACCGTTGGCATTGGCAGGCCACTGCTGCGGCAAACCTCATCAATATGGGTAGGTTCAGCACATAGTTGCTTTAGTAATAGGGACTCGGTATCAGAGGCTGGGATAATCTCCTTCAATCCTATCTGGTGAGCTACCGCCGTCAGGTTCAATTCTTCCAGAATGTCACTATAGTTATGAACTAGTTTAGCTCCTTCCTGGATAAGGTGATTAGTCCCGCTACTGGCTGGCGATAGGATACTACCCGGAATAGCAAACACCTCTCTATTTTGCTCCAAGGCCAGATGAGCTGTAATCAAAGCCCCGCTAGTCTTCCCGGCTTCAGCGACCAGAACCCCCAAGCTCATTCCACTCATGATACGATTACGGCGGGGGAAATTATCAGCCCTGGGTTTAGTCCCTAAAGGATATTCACTAATCAGAGCTCCTTGCTGCATAATACGACGAGCCAGATTAGCATTCTCACCGGGATAGACAATATCAAGCCCACAGGCGAATATAGCAATGCTCCTGCCGCCTGCTTCCAGGGCGCTATGGTGAGCTACCGAATCAATCCCTCTAGCCAAACCACTTACAATAGTGATTCTATTCTGAGCCAGGTCAGCTACTATTTCCTCTGTTACCTGCCTCCCGTAAACAGTGGCTCGGCGAGTCCCCACCACTGCCAGACACCACTCATCCTCAGGGAGTAGCGAGCCTCTAACATAGATTAGCGGCGGATAATCATATATTTCCTTGAGTCGAGACGGATAATCCTTGTCATGCCAGGTAAGCACCTTCACCCCATAGCTGTCCAGTTTTTCCATCTCTGCTTCCAGGGAAATCTTGGGGCGCCGGGAGGTAACAGCCCGTATTGAGCCGCTATCCAGACCCGCCTGCTTCAGCTCAGCCGGCGTCGCTTTCCAGGCATTTTCCAGATTGGTAAAGTAGTTCTCAAGCTGGGTTAACCTAACGCGTCCAATACCGGATATAAGACTAAAGCCCACCCAGTATTTAATGTCTTCCTTACTCACTTCCAAAGCAATGCCATTCTAGCATAGAGGCAAATCGAAGACAATTTTGAGGCTGTTGCGAAATGGTCTAACAAGTGCTATTATACTTTAGGGCTGATAACAATGTCGTCAAAAAGTGGGGATCAAGGCCAAGCAAACCATCGAACGTTTACTATTACTAAAAGGGATGGGCAAGAGATAGTCATCTTTCGTCCTATACGTGGGGTCAATGTATCTCTAGATTTACCGAGCACTAAGGGAAAAAGAGTTTTTGTGGGTGGAGATTACAACCACTTGCCAGATTTAAGAGAGATTAAGAGGCATGTTGATTCGTTGGGATACATCAGCATAATACCATATGACTGTGGTATGCCCCTTGAATACGTTAAGGATTTTATTCACTCGTTTGATATGTTTTTACTTGGCGAATGTAGATATGCCATTTTTGAAGTAACCTCAGCTGCTGGTCAATTGATGGAACTCCAACGAGCCATAGATAACCCAGAATGTGAGGTTCGGGTTTTATATAAAACCCGTGACGACCAGCAGCTTGATATACCAGAACATGTGTCAAGTATGATTACGACTTCTGTTCGAAATCTACGAGGATACTCAAACTTTGAGGACTTGCCCGGCATCATAAAGGAGTTTTTCCCTAAAGGCGATATTCTGGTAAGCCCAACCGTAAAAGCTCTGTCACTGGCTAGAGGTGCTCGCGAAAGGCCTACTGAAAAAGCTGTGCCTGTATTGGTAAGAATGCTGCAGAGAATAGAAGCCCGAGAGCGGGAAAGACAGAGAATGATTCGCAAGTTGACCAAAAAGGGAGGTAAACAATGAAAATGGAGCGGGAATACTTGGTTAAATCTCTCATAGAAGAAGTGCCAGAGTTAACAGTAGACGAGGCAAATATAATAGTAGACAGCCTAGCAGAACTATTGAACAGGTCTATCAGTATTGGACACAACGTAAAACTCATAGGATTTGGGGAGAAGCCACTTTTATTCAATGCCAAGGATACAGATTTGTCTCCGTTGTTAGCTCACTAACAGTCAACTAACGCAATTCCTTGGTGTATCAGGGAAAGCTAAAACCATAGCTTGCATGGCAATCACTGGGAGCAAGCTATGAATAATCACCCTTCGGCAACGCCTGACAGTAATGTTGTTTAGGCGTCGATGGTTTTTTAGTCTGCCAAAAGAGTGGCGGAGAGGGTGGGATTCGAACCCACGGTAGCCAAAGGCTACACGCGCTCTCCAGGCGCGCCTGTTAGACCACTCCAGCACCTCTCCACTAATAATTAACCTAGTGGCGGAGAGGGTGGGATTCGAACCCACGCTCCGCTCATAGCGGAGACCGCTTTTCGAGAGCGGCACCATAAGCCTCTCGGACACCTCTCCTAGCTACAAATTCTACTCCAAAGCCTCTCTGCTTGGCAAATTTGATAACCATTTGATAACCGTTTTCTAACCAACCTCAGTTACCGAGTATCGGGTACCCCCTCTTGTAAGCCTTCCTCAAACTGGTGTGCTGCTGCCTCTTGCAGACCGGGAAGGACATGAGAATAGATGTCTAGCGTTATCGCCACCGAGCTGTGCCCCAAGCGCTCAGAGACAATCTTTGGGTGAACTCCCTGTCTTAGCATCAGTGTGGCGTGAGCGTGCCGCAGGTCATGGAACCGCATCTTCAATCCCAATGACCTTGCTAGCTTTTCAAAAGCCCTTGAGATAGTGTTGGGACGAAGTGGGCTGCCGTCTGGGTTCGAGAAAACTAGGTCTTCGGGTAATAGGGGCTTCCCTAATAGCATCCGGTCAAGTTCCTGATTCTGCTTCTGCTCCCTTAGCAGGATTGCCAGCGAGGGTGACAAGGCTATCATGCGGCGGCTTCCCGTGGTCTTGGGCTTCCCGAACACATACGCTCCATTTTGGAGCTGATGAAGCGTCTGCACAACTGATAGATTAGCCAAGTTCAAATCCACATCACACCACCGCAAGCCAAGTAGCTCGCTGCGACGCAATCCCGTATAGACTGCCGTGAAGATGCAAGCATAATATGACGTGCCTTTTGCTGCCTCCAATAGCCTTCGCACCCCGTCTGAGTCTATGATAGTTATTCCCTTGTACTCTGGAATCGGCGGATCAACGGCCTCTGCCACATTCCTGATGAGAAGGCCATACTTGACGGCATGTTTTAAGGCTTCGTAAAGCACCATATGGTGATAGCGAACCGTCCTGGCCGAAAGCCCGCCCTTCCCGTCTTTTCGACCTGACTTGAGGGCCTGACTATAGTAGCTCTGGATGCGCTGAGGCTGTAGTGCCGTCAGCTCGAGCATGCCAAAGGCAGGAATAAGATGGGCTCTTATGATCCCTGCATACCGGTCCTGCGTCTTAGGAGTCACATTCGTAGCCACATAGCTTTCCAGCCATTGCTTAAGATACTCGCCCACAGTCAACTTTGTGGGCTTAACATAGACACCCCCTTCAATACGTGTCAGGACTGTTCGCAATTCCCTTTCTGCGTCTTTTTTATTGCCTCGAACTGTTAAGAGCTGTTGCTTACGCTTCCCCGTCTCTGGGTCACACCCCAAATCCACCCAGAGAGTCCAGCTCCCCTTGCTCCTTTGCCTAATGTGTCCTTTCATATCTTATTCCTCCTTTTTGGTTATTTTCTTTTTCTTTGTTTTTTTTCTTTGAAAGTATTCGTTCAGCCACATTTTCTGATACTCTAATTCTGGACACTGCATCATCTTCAGTTTGTATCTCCCGACCTTCTGGTCTAATTCTACGACCGCAGAAGCCCTGATAGGCTGCTTTTAACTCTTGGTCACTCTCATCCTTCATTGCAATTTCCAAGTCATCAAAGCTACTATCAGGCAACTTACCAGCCAATATAGCTATGCGTTCTATAGCGAAATATTGCCTCGCTCTGTAGAGGAGTTTTTTCTCAGATAAAGAGGGAGCCACCATGTGCAGGCGGACAGCCCACTTGGCTATACCGACTGGGAAAGCAACGAAAGGAATACCCTGCCCACGCTCTAAGTGTCGTGAGAACCATAGTCTAAGTAACCGAAGTAGTATAGGGTTAAATGGAATCCCTGCCTTCTCATTGAAAACCATATTCCAAGGTTGGCGTTCAAACTTCAAGCTTTCAGGTTCTCGTGCTTTAAGCTTTTGTATGTACCTTTGGATTGAACGTACTGAAACGAGGATATATTGCTCTCCTTTTTCAGCATTTATCTTGGTCCCCTTGACACTAATCCATTGCTGTTTGCGCCTGCCGGTCGCTGGATCCTTGCCCAAGCTAAGGACAATGCTGTAACTATTCTTGTACCTCTTGACTATGTGACCTCTCATTATTTTCCTCCCTCATCGCCAAATAGTAGCACTCACATTTTGGGCAGTAGCCATACATATTGTCCCCGACCACGACCACCATTATTTTCCTGCATTTTGGGCACGAAGCATTTTGTACTAAGACTTGTCTCCACCGTGGCGTATTCTTCGTATTATCGGGCTTCTTTACTGCGAAGGTAAGGGTTGTTATTTCGCTGTTATTTGACCCTACCATGGCCTTACTCCCTTTTTACTTATCGTATATTAGTTGCTCCGCAGTAGCCTAAATATTGGCCACCTCACAACGCTAGTTTTTTGGCATTGGGCAATGGGCACATTCCCTTTTCAGTAAAGCATGGCGTAGTTCAGAGGGAATGAGCATACCCTCAAGCTGATCGAATTTAGCTTTCAACCCATGAAAACTATTCCTTAACGACTCGAGAAGACCTCTAGCTTCAAGGTTCCGAAAGAGCCACAGCCCTATCTCTTGAGGCGTCTGAGGGTTGGGACGATATGGGGGGAAGCTCTCCTCATTCTGAGACATGGATAGATACCGTAAACCCTCCTGAATGCTAGATTCAAGTGAGGAGACCGGTATACCATTATTCTTGGCGTGTTTTTCGAGTTTCCTCCAGTTATCTTGATACTCTGCTGCTGTATTCTCCCACACTCTCATCTGTATCCAGATATCGGGCAAATGAGTTTTTAGATCCCTAACTATGGCTGTTGCCTCGCGTTGAAACATATGGTGCCTCAGTCTCGATTCAATGGAATCTGTAGAACTTACAGGCTTCTTGGTTTCAGCCAACAGGACCTTCAGGCTATTAATTAGGACTGATTCGATACCCAGACTTGCCAAGAGCCCGTCTATATTCTGCGGCCGCATGCAACGTTCCTCCAGAGAAAGACCTGCAGTCAGTCTCAGTAACTCCCAGGCGGTTTTCTCTAACTTTTCCAAGTGCTCCCGTAATAACTCAGCACGAATTTCCCGCCGCAAGGCAGTTCCTTCATCAAGATAAGCCTGCCTATTAAAATTTGTCACCACTCTACCTACGAGTCGACGTTCAAACCCTTCATCAGCTGCAATCTTACTGTAACTATCGCCTCGCCGGTGCCTTTCACACCATCGATAGGCAAGTTCGTCACTGACCTCAATTTGGCGTCTTCCCATATTCATAAACCTCCAACTTGTACATTAATTATGACAAACAAATGACTAATTGACACTATTATAAACTACCGCACATAATTTGTCAAGGTAATAGATAGTTAAAGGAGAAGAGAATGAAAGAAGAAAGGTTAACACTGACTATTGATGAGACCGCTAGACTCTTGGGTATTGGGAGACAACTGGTTTACGATCGTGTAAAAGCAGGCGAAATTCCAGTTCTAAAAATTGGTCGGCGGTTGCTGGTGCCTCGCATTGCATTGGAGAAGATGCTTGAAGAGCCGAAACCCATTAACCCGGACGACTTCATCAACGGCAAAGACTAGCTACACAAGTTCTGGGCAAAGCTCATAGCTGAAGTCAGGGCAGAGTTTGACCCGCAGGGAGGTAAAAATGGAAAGGATTCTTACCCCCAACCACTTAGAGGACCTTCGCCAATCTGGTCTTACTGATGACACCATTAGGTCGTTGGGTTTTTATTCAGGAACCGCTTCACAAATCAATGCGATTCTTGGTTTCGATGCCGGCCCGGGGCTTGTCATTCCCTACCCTACTGCGGATGGCCAACCATATTACCGCGTGAAGTCGGGCCAGCCACCCATTATCGACGGCAAGCCCGCGAAATACCTGTCGCCGAAAGGGGCTGCTGTCAGAGCATACATTCCGCCAAAAACGCGTATCGCATTGGGTGACCATGGGGTTGCGGTCATTATCACGGAAGGTGAGAAAAAAGCCGCCAAAGCCGACCAGGACGGCTTCTCCTGCATCGGGCTTGCCGGCGTCTGGTGTTTCCTGCAGGAACACAAACTTATCCCGGATCTTGCCGAGCTATCCTGGAAAGGCAGACCTGTCATTATCGCTTACGATTCGGATATAGCATGGAATGATGACATAAAAGAAGCCGCTTTTACTCTGGAACGCGAGTTGGCTGCACGGGGTGCCCTAGTCAAAGCCATCCGTTTTGCGTCATCAGGTAACGGGGTGAAGATAGGACTGGATGATTTCCTGATTTCCCAGGAAGCTGCTAACTTTGAGGAACTGTTAGTCAATGCTAAGCCTTGCCTTCATTTTGAGATAGAGGATATCGCTACACTACCACTGGGAAACCGCCTCGAAGCCCTGCGCAGCCTGTTTCGCAGACTCGCTAGGCTCGAGCCAATCGAGCTCGAGGTCTACCGACGGCATTGCTTAGAGGTTTTAGGCATCCCGAGGCGTGATTTTCAGGCTCAATTGAAGAAAGCCAGAGAGCGTTCTAGCCAGGATAGTGTGCGGATTATCGAAAGCAAACCGGAAACAGCCCTGATTCACGAAGATATCGACGAAAGGTCTCAAGAAATGCTTAAAGACCCGGCCCTACTCTTTCGAGTGGTGCAGGCCGTGCATCAGTTGGGTGTAGCAGGTGAAGAGGAAAATATCTGTCTGTTATACCTAGCCATGACATCACGAATTCTGGAGGCTCCTTTATCCATAACACTAAAAGGTGAGAGCTCCAGCGGTAAGTCCTATCTCACCGAAAAAGTCTGCCAATTATTCCCACCGCCTGCATTCATTGCTATGACGGGCATGAGCCGCCAGGCACTCGTTTATGCCGAAGAGCCATTCGCTCACAGGACGCTAATCGTCTTCGAGCGACCCGGTATGGAGGCTGCTGACTATAACATCCGCACCCTGCAAAGCGAGAATAAAATCATCTTTTGGGTGCCGGAAAAGGACCCTGTTACAAACAGATGGGTGACGCGAATGGTGGAGAAAGAAGGTCCCACTAATTTTATCTTTACCACAACCGCTCCAGAACTGCATATAGAGAATGAAACCCGGCATTGGTCGTTGCTAATGGACGAATCTTCTGGATTGACCTTTGCCGCCAAGTTAGAAACGGCGAAGAGGTATGAAAGTGAGGTGGGACCTTTCGCCTATGATGAACTTCAGGTCTGGCGGAACCTCCAGAATGTACTAAGGCCACTCAGAGTCAATATCCCTTATGCTCTATGGCTGTCGGTAAATACCCCTAACGAACCCATTAGGATGCGCCGCGACTTCAACAAACTCCTTGCCTTAATAGAGATTATCACCCTGTTACATCAATACCAGCGGCAGAGGCAGGGCAATACGATAGCAGCCAGCATTTCAGATTATTTTATGGCGCGGGAACTGATTGAGCGAGTTTTTTCTTCATCATTGACCGGCATCAACCAGAAAGTCGAGTCGCTCGTCGCTCAGATTCGGCTTCTCTATAAAGAAAAGTCTGAGCCAGTGAAGCCGATAGAAATAGCTAAAGCCTTATGTACGAGTTCATCTTCGGTGTCACGATGGCTCAGGCCTGCTATTGAGGCCGGACTCGTTGAAATAGTAAGCGAAACAGTAAAAGGGCGAATACAATCGGTAAAGCCCGGCAGCCTTGGAAAAAGTGCTTCAAGCCCGCTGCCCACTGTTGAGGAGCTGGCCGAGGCATTTCCGGAGTTGGCAGCAGGATTCCGTGCTGTTCATCCAGTAACAGGGAAGGAATTTACCCTGAAGGATACAAAGGTTACAGCAGAAAAAATAATTTAACCTGTGTTGTGAAACGATGAAATACTTGAGCCCTCAATTTGGGGGCCAGATACAAAAAGTGTTGTTGCAGACTAATGAAATACGCGAAATACCTCAAACATATTTCAGAAATTGCAATGACCTGGTGCAACACTTTTCAGGCACAAATATAGCGGGGCACAGGCACGAGCTGTCAAAGTGTTTCACCTTTGCATACATGGGGCACAAGATTTTTTTGAGGTGAATGGTGCGATTTAGGTTAGTGGAAACAGGGAAGAGCTACGCGGAACAAGAGAAGTCCAACGCTACCACCGAAATTGAAGTTACTGCTGATGATGGAGAAGTTCGTGTCGCTCCCATAATCTGGGAAACGGGTAACGTTAACCAGATTCGGTCTTTGCTGGTGCTCAGGGAAGCAGAGCTAGTATTGGCGAAAAGCCAGTTAGCAGGTAATAGATACAACGATTGGTCTACCCATAACCGAATACGAGACTTAGAGATAAAGATTACGGACCTTAGAAGGTGGTTAAACGATACAGGGAGGGAAGATAGCAATTCCTTGGGTATTTCAGCCCCTGAAGAATGAGGTATAAACATGACCACAACATTAGATAGATTTTTTGAACTTGGAGAACATGCGGAGCGAATGCACCCGACAGCTTTAAATGAATATCAGAAGTTCATTGATGACCTCAATCAGGTTGTCCTTCTTAGCACCATTACAGATGAAGATGTGAAACGGTTACTATCCGATGTCGATAACTGGATTTACCTAGATTGGCTCAAAGGTTTACAGAAATGGTTGACAAAATGTCTGGCGGGTAATTCGAACAAAACGCCGCCGGTTTACCCGGGCGAGTTACCTTACTGGAGTGCATGGTGGATTAAACGCCTTTTGAAAAAAGTTGGTTCGATAAAGCGTCAAGAACTGGAATTGGCGGCTGCTATGGAGAGAGAAAAAGCCCGTGCCGTACAGGAAGAGAAAGAAAGAGCTCGCTATATTGATGAGATGAACTCCGCGATTGAGAACTTAAAAAAAGCGCTTGCCAATGGAAAGAAACCTGGTTTTTCTCGCTCATTGGTATTAACTAAATACCACCCCGACCACTGGTGCGAGTTAGAGTCACCCAAAAGAATCGAGTTAGAAGAATGGGTTGCACCACATATTAAAAAAAGGGTGCCGCAGATACTCAAGGGGGTTGTCTTCTGGGACATAGACTGGTGGGTACAAGCCGTTCCCAACTACGCCAAATACGAGGTTATCGGCGTCCCCTGCCTAACTTGGTGCTTCAAAATCATGATAATACTGGAAGCTCGCCTGAAACTCGTGGAGACCGAGAAAGTTGTTCCCGGGCTCGGAGTTGCCATAAAAGTAGATTCTAAGTATCTCGGGTCTTTTTACCTCGGTCCTGTCTACTGGGAAAACCAGGAGGGGTTCACAACACCTATAGCTTTATTGGCCATGCTGGCAGTGGGTAAGTTTGAAGATGATGGCATCGAACTTATCGAGCATGACGCCTCCTCACTGGTTTTCGTAATCCGGGGATATGACGAAGGGTACACCGAAATCCATGAAGAGTTCCGTCAGTTTATCATAGACACCGCCAAAGAGAAGGACCTTACTCAGGGTCTTCTAGCCAAAGGTTTGATAGATAACGTAACTGCTCAACTACTAATTGAAAAGGTAGATTTGCCGTTGCCTGCGGTATCCGCTCAAGAGGGTAACGTTCAATTTATGGGTAGTGACGATGACCTGATAGCTTCCCTGGAAGTTATGGGCTATAAGGTTCAAGAAATTAAAGAGGCAATGGAAGGTGTTGCTTTATCGCCGACTATGCCCTTTGAAAAAAAGCAGGCAGTTGTCCTGAAAATACTGGATAAAAATACCCCATAGAAAACAGTATGAAATTACTGGATAACCAAGGTATTGATGGACTAAATGAATGATAGGTAGGTAGGTTGAATGACTAGAAAAAAATCGGGAAAAACCAAGACGAACATATATCTCGGATGCCCCTGCGGGACAAAAGCCATGATATATCAAACCGGTGAGTGCCGGTGGTTCTCCCATTGTCCTGGCTGTGGGCGCATTACCTTCTTCTCCAGCGTCCAGGTCCTGGAGAGGGTAAAAGCAGGGGGTAAGCTGTGCTCTCACAACCCGCCATTGAAAACCTGTAAAGACGGCGTTACTCAGACGAGCTGGTGTAAAGCATGTCGGGTAAGGGCCTTTGTCCCGATTATTGCGTGAAACATCACATATCGATATCTGTAAAAGATATCGAAAGGAGGGGAAGATGACCCCACATAAGATACAGATGGGTAGGCCGAGGCTTTCGGTGGATTTTGCTATAGTTTTGCGCTTGAGGGATGAGGGGAATTTGGGGTGGTCGAGGATGGCAGAAGCCTATCGGGAACTTACGGGACAGTATGTCAGCCGGGACACGATAAAAAGGCGCTATTTAGAAGCATCGAAAAACGGGACTGCCACTCTCAATTGAAGGAATAGAGGCCGACTAATGTAGTTATTAAGTTATTGCCGCCGATGAAGAGGTATCGTCTTTAGGAGGGACAGAATGATAAGCACCTACGGGGATAACGAGATGTGGGAAATTACTGACGTACGACCGCTGTGGGGCGAGTGTTGCAAGGACCTGGGAATAGACCCTCGACTGGTGAAACCATACTTCTTGCCGAGAGATGAAGCTCCAGACTGGTTTGATTGGAGTGACTGTCAATTGGGAGAGGCCTGGTGGGAAGAAGTCCGCTGCCCTGAGGTGGCAGTGTTTCTTTACGACTTTATAACTGGGTCTTGGGGACTGATGGACATCCGCACAATCATCTATCACGAGCTAACGCACGTGATATTGCAGGAGGCAGGAGAGGAAGAAGTCACCCAATTTGCCGATATAATCACCCGGCGCCGGGCAGGTTGGCAATACTGCAGGAGTTATCTCGGGAGCCAGGCTTTCGAGCGTAAGCTCGGGCCAGCCCAGGAAAGCTGGACCCTATTCCAGTGGGCTAAAAGGAAGAAATTGGGGTTCAGGAAAACTGCCCTATGAAAGCAACTCTTTGGGGTTCTAACGACTGTGGTCTGAAGGAAGAGTAGACGATATGCGAGCCTGTATCTACAGTCGGGTTAGCACAAGCGGGCAAGATGTCCAGAATCAATATACTGTGCTTACCGAGTGGGCTAAGCAGCGTGGTTTCGAGGTGGTTGCTGTCTACCAGGAAGAGGAATCTGCGTGGAAGGCCGGGCACCAGAAAGAATTGGCCAAACTGCTAGCTGATGCCAGGAAAGCAAGGTTTCAGGTGGTGCTGGTCTGGGCACTGGACCGCCTGAGCCGGGAAGGCGCTCTGGCAATATTAAGCCTTGCCCACAAGTTATCCGTCTGTGGAGTTAAGGTGCTCTCCTACCAAGAAAGCTGGACTGAAGCTCCTGGAGAGCTGGCGGAGCTTTTATATGCCCTAACCGGCTGGGTAGCCAAAATGGAAAGCCAGCGCAGAAGCGAGAGGACAAAAGCCGGATTGGCTAGAGTAAAGGCTCAAGGCAAACGATTAGGTAGACCACCAGGTTCAAAGGATAGGAGAAAAAGGAGAAGGAAGCAAAGATTGATTGCGCTATAAACCAACCCTTTTAACGAGATTGTTAGGCGGTTTGTTAATGCCGGAAAGTCGTCATTATGCCCATATTGACAAAATACTGTTTCTATGATATATATGATGAAGTAATATATCATAAGGAGTTGTCTATGGATAAGATGCTGAGAAATGTAAATGAGCGGCTGTGGCGTGAGGTAAAATCCCAAGCTGCCTTAGACGGAGTGAGCATGGCGAGTTGGGTCGAGAAGGTTATGGCTGAAAAACTCGGGAGAGAGGACCTGCTAACAGAGAGAAGTGACAAGCGGCGCAGGATAGCCACATTAGAAAATAACAAAGGAAGGGGGTCGTAAAGGATGCAATTAGGCGACCAGGTCAAAATCAAGGAATGCCACAAGATACCTCAATTAGTAGACGAACAGGCCGAAATCGTAGCGATGGCCAGTCAGGAATTGGCGGAATACCCCGTAACCGTCAAACTGATGACTGGCGAACACACTGGAAAGTTCTGTGGCTTTCGAGAAGAGGAGCTGGAACCACTAAGTCCTGACCATGGGATACCCGATGTATTCAAGCAGTGAGGCTCTCCCAGTTGGCGGTCTGGGTTATCAAAACCGACCAAAATATGGGGCGATACGGGACCGATGAAAGTCCTAAAGGAGGCTGAAAATGAAGGCAGGAATCTATTGTAGAGTATCAACCGACAACCAAGAAGCCGAAGGCACAAGCCTACAGACACAGCTCGAGGCTTGCCTTATCTACTGTCAGGACAAAGGCTATGATGTATCCTACCGCTTCAGTGAGGCATACTCCGGTCGTACATTAGAGCGCCCAAAGCTAAACGAGCTAAGGGAACTGGCAAGAGCCGGTGATATTGACATTGTGGTAGTCTACTGCCTTGACAGGCTATCACGTGACCCAACACACGGCGTCATACTCACCCAAGAGCTTGAAAAGCACCATGTCCCACTTGAAGCTGTCACAGAGACGGTAGATAGCTCGGAATTGGGTAAGCTGATTAGCTACATTCGCGGCTTTGCCTCAAAACTGGAAGCAGAGAAGATACGAGAGCGAACCATGCGTGGCAAAAAGGCTAAAGCTAGGATGGGTCAGATACCGGGCGGTGGTGTTGCCAAGCTATATGGCTATAACTATATCAAGGTGTCCCAAGAAAATGGTGGCAGGCGTGTCATAAATGAGACTGAGGCTGCATGGGTAAGGAAGATATATGAATGGTTAGTGAATGATGGATTGTCTACATCTGCTATTACTTACCGACTGCGAGATTTAGGTGCACCAACTAAATGTGGTGGGCTTTGGTGCAGGTCCGCAGTTCTAAACATACTCAAGAATCCAGCCTATACCGGGAAGACCTATGCTTTCACAACCGTAAATGGCAAGCCATTTACCAGAGCGCCAGAAGAATGGATAGAGATACCTGGTGTGACACCGGCTATTATTCCTCAAGAATTGTTCGAGGCTGCGCACAAGCAGCTACAGGTAAATCGCAAAAAAGCAGCTCGTAATGTTAAGCATACATACCTACTACGTGGACATATATACTGTGCTCAATGCAGAAGGGCTTTCTACGGTTGCACTACTAACGACCGATTAGCTGGACAGCGCAGTCTAGTTCGCCGTTACCGATGTTCAGGTAAGCTTAGAATGGTAGTGCCAGTAGACCGATGCCAAAACAAAAGTTGGCAAGGCAACAAACTTGAGACTTTGGTTTGGGAACAGATAGAGCATGTCCTTGATAACCCAGAGTTTATCATTACTGAGATGGAAAAGCAGAGCCAGGATGCCAATGAGCTAGGCGTATTAGAGGCAGAATTGCAACAAATTGAGCGCCACTTAAAGGCACTTGACCGAGAGCAAAAGGAATTATTAGAAAACGCACTTAGAGGCTTTCCAGAGAGCCTAATTATTTCCGAGAACAAGAAGATAAACAGTAAAAAGATTGGCTCAGAGGCACAAAAAGCCGAGTTGGAGACCCAGATTAAGGCTAGCCAAGATGCTGCTATCAGTTTGCCAAAGTTAGAGCACTTTGTTAAATTACTGCGTCAGAAGCTAACTACGCTGGACTTTGAGACGAAGCGCCTAGCTCTTGATATGCTAAATATCAAAGTGTGGCTGGACGGCCACAACGTAGAAATCACCGGGACTATACCTGCAATGGATGATGTTATTGTGACTACGCAACCTTGAATACCTCTTTCTTGAGGTCTCGCATTGAGTGGTAGAGATAATCAAAAATCTCCTGTGAGGATTTATA
>JABUBL010000140.1_pt1 | contig 17523 bp, 15 predicted proteins | sample 7240371 | NCBI WGS metagenome assembly JABUBL01 (sample SAMN07256343, study PRJNA390944) | subsurface metagenome | isolation source: Methane hydrate marine sediment | place: Pacific Ocean: Eastern North Pacific, ODP site 1244 | collected 2002
CCCCAAACCCCAGGTATATATTAGTTCATCTCCATCAGGGTCAGTGCTCCTATATGCAGACAAAATGATTGTAGATCCTGCTTCTATTTTTTTATCTTCCCCAGCTCTTGCGATAGGTGGTGAATTCTTAATGCTTAGCCCTTCTTCAGTTTTTTCTTCCTGTTGTTCAATTTTAGATTCAAGATCAGATTCTTGTTTTTCATATTGCAAGATACTTTTATTTATGGAATCAATTATTGCATATGCTAAAAGCACAATTATAATTATTGTAATAAAAGTTCTTCCTATGTTTTTTCTTCTCATAACCAGATAATTTTAATAACTATATTTTTATTTGTTGCTGTTTATTATAGAATAAACTAAAGTATTCTAATTTTAAAGTATTTTAATTTTGATATATATATTTTTTGAATAAGAGATTCTTTTAAGATAAAAATTTGTTAAATAAATCTTTTTAAGTTTCCTTTTTGACAAATCAAATTAGAAATATAGCTATTGTCAATTAATTTGGAGGGTGAATGGAATATAGATTAAATTTAAAAGAGCTTTCTAAGATAAGGACTGAGAAGCACCCACTAATAACTTTTTATTTCACAGCCTCCTCACCTTTCGAATGGAAAGAGGAGGCAAATATTTTCCTGAAATCAATGGCGTCAAAAGGAGCACTAGATAATTATGGGAAATATATCTTGGCTATACTGCATATTGATTATTCATCAATTTATATAATTGATAGAACTGATATTGTGGAGTGGATTTCTAAAGAGGATAAAATCCCAGTAAAAACCAGAAAAGCGGGTTGGAAGAATTTAGCTAAACCAAGAGTTGAGAGGAGAAGGGGAGAGTATATTAAAAAACATTATAAGGATATAGCCAATATAGTGAGAAATAGTATGGATAAAGATATTAGTAGAATAATAATTGTAGGTACAAAGAAGAATGTGAATATGTTTATAAAATATCTTCCAAATCACCTAAAAGATATTGTTTCAGCTACATTTCAATTTGATACCCATTATAGTGATTTTAAGATTATAGAGAAATCACTTGAAGTGGAGCTTGAAAGTGAAAGAAGAGCTGATAAGAGATTAATAGAACAATTAAAGCAATTAGGAAGAGAAAAGATAGCCGTAGGACTTTATCAGGTTCTTTTAACATTACAAAGAGGACAAATTGATAAATTAATTATTCATCATAAATTTCAAGAATCCGGATGGCTTTGCAATAATTGTGGTTATCTAGCAAGTGGCGGTTCTAAAATCTGTCCTATGTGCAAAGTTGAGATGAGCAGAGTAAAAGATATAGTAGATGAAGTTGTAAATAAAGCAATAGAATTTGATATTGATGTTGATTTTGTATCAGAAAATGGATTTATTGATAATTTTGGAGGAATGGCTGCAATTTTGAGGTATTGATATTAAGATAGCAAGATATAAATTTTGATATAGAACAGTATTAAATGTAATTACTTCACTTCGCTTGTTCTGAGTACAGCGAATGGATTCGAGTCAAGCCTTGAGCGAAGTAAAGGAATGATAGATTATCTATTAAATATAAATTAGTTAATATAAGTTGATTTGAATGAAAATATTGATAGCTCCAGATAAATTTAGAGAAAGCCTTTCTTCAATAAATGTAGCAAAAGCCATTGAAAGAGGCATAAAGAAGGTTGATAAGAACATAGAAACAGTTTTATGTCCTATAGCAGATGGTGGAGAAGGAACAGTAGATGCATTAGTGGCTGCAACATCTGGCAGATATGTTATTTGCGATGCTACAGGACCATTGGGAGAAAAGATAAGTGCTAAATATGGCGTATTAGGAGATAATAAAACAGCTGTTGTTGAGATGGCAGCTGCCTCTGGGTTGTGGTTGGTTCCTCAGGATAAAAGAAATCCACTTTATACGACAACCTATGGAACCGGGGATATGGTAAGAAGTGCCTTAGATTTTGGTGTTGAAAAGGTAATAGTAGGTATAGGAGGGAGCTCAACTACTGATGGTGGGATGGGTATGGCGCAAGCTTTAGGAATTAAATTTTATGATAAGGAAGGTAACGAATTAGGATATGGGGGAATTCGGCTTGAGAAGCTATATAAGATTGATATGAAAAATAGAGATCCAAGAGTCAATAGAACTATATTTGAAGTTGCATGTGATGTAGATAATCCACTTACCGGTTCTAAAGGAGCAGCCTATGTTTACAGTTCACAAAAGGGAGCGAATCCTGATGAGATAAAAAGATTGGACGAAGGTTTAAAAAATTTTGCAAAAGTGATTAAAAAAGATTTAGGAAAAGATGTGGAAAATTTAAAAGGGGCAGGAGCAGCTGGAGGATTAGGAGCTGGACTTGTTGCATTTTTGGATGCAAAACTCAGGCCAGGAGTAGATATAGTTACGGAAACTATAAATTTAAGGAAGAGGATGGAAAATGTAGATTTGGCAATCACAGGTGAGGGTTCAACTGATATTCAAACCCTTATGGGTAAAGCTCCAACAGGAGTTATAAATATAGCTAAAGAACTTAAAGTCCCGGTTGTAATAATATCAGGTTCTGTAGCTGATGATATGTCTAAATTGCATGAGAGTGGTGTTGATGCTATATTCTCAATTGTTCCTAGACCTATAAGTTTAGAAGAGTCTTTTAGGAATGCTTCCTTGTATTTGGAAAAGACTGCTGAGGAGGTAACAAGATTATTTACAACAGCTAAAAGAAAATAATAAAGATATCATGAAGGAACTTTTTCAATAAAGGAGAACAGATAGATAGATTAATCCATTTCTAATCCTCTTATTTGAGAGAGAAGATTTGAGGGAGAGTCTGGAAAGATTTGTTTAAATTAGTAATAATCAATATTAAGAATCTTATAAAAGAGTTTTAAATTATAAATTTGTTCGATGAATTGCAATATGGAAGAGAAAAAGAAGATAAGAGTAGCTATACTTATGGGAGGAACTTCGGCAGAGAGAGAAGTTTCTCTTAGCACAGGAGCAAATATTATAGAATATTTAAACAGGGATAAGTATGAGGTAATACCAGTAGAGATTGATAAGAATGGAAGATGGATAGCACTCCCCGACCAAAAGAAACCATCATTAGCTAAAAAACAGGAATTAATTAAAAAACAAAAATTAAACAAAAAGCAGAGTGAAATTCCAACAGAATCTATTTTTAATGAAGAGATTGATTTGAAAGAAATTGAGAAGATTAACGATAAGTACTTAAGCAGTGAATTTAAATTACTTGAAAAAGCAAATCCAATACTAGCCTTAAATTATGAGGATAAAAAAATTATCAAAGATTTTAAACCAGCAATAGATGTTGTATTTATTGCCCTTCATGGTCCTCAAGGTGAAGATGGAAAATTTCAAGCTCTTCTTGATCTTTTGGATATTCCATATACTGGATCTGGTGTAATGGCTAGTGCCTTAGGGATGAATAAGTTATTAAGCAAGAGGTTATTTACACAAGCTGGCATTTTAGTATCTAAATATATAGATATAAATTTAGAAGATTGGCAGGAAAATATAAAGAAGCAAATTAAAAAAATAAAAGATAAAATAGGCTTTCCAGCAGTTATAAAACCAGTTGGTCAGGGTTCAAGTGTTGGTGTATCCATTGTTAAAGCGGAAGAAAATCTTGAAGAAGCCATGAAATTGGCATTTGAATATGACCCCATAGTTTTAGTTGAAGAATATATTAAAGGAACTGAAGTTGCCTGTGGAATATTGGGAAATGAAGACCCTATTGCTCTTCCACCAATAGAGATAGTACCAAAAGGAGAATTTTTTGATTATACTGCAAAATACACACCATCAGAATGTGAAGAGATATGTCCAGCACGAATATCTGAAGAGATGACCAAAAAAGTTCAAAAATACGCTTTAAAAGCTCACAAGGCACTGGGATGTGTTGGATTTTCACGAGTAGATATGTTTGTAAGTGGAAATGATGTCTATGTTTCTGAGGTAAATACAATTCCTGGTCTGACATATGCTTCACTTTATCCAAAAGAGGCAAAAGCAGCAGGGATTAGTTTTTCAGAACTTTTAGATAGATTAATAACATTAGCATTAGAAAATCCTGTTAAATATTAATTAAATATTATAGTTATTTGCATTTATCAACATAAGTTGACCCTTCAATCACTTTTTGAAACCAGGTTACTCCCTCTTGAAGAGCTTCTATCTGAAGAATATACCAACCTATATTTTCTGGTGCTTTCACTTTAACTATTACTTCTACTGATTCATCAGGTGCTACATCTTCTGGTATTAAAGTTCTGCCACCATCATCCCAGGAAGGCTCAGGTTGATTTCCCTTAGGAAACCAGTGATAACCCACTCTTACTGGGAATTTTCCAGAACTTGGCCATGTGAAGGAACTTTTATTTTTAAGTGTTATTTTTATAAGATTCACTTCACCTGCACAAAGAAATGTAGGAATATATCCATCATATTTAATATCATGTGTTTCTTTTGAATAATCTATTGAGGGTCTTTCTGGTTCTATTTCTTCTTTTGTTTTTTCTTCGACAACTTTAGTTTCTTCTGGAGACACAAGAGTTTCTCTTGAACATGATGTGATAAATAGTAAAACTAAGATTATTGAAAGCACGGTAATAAAAATCTTATTTTTTTTCATATATCAATACCTTTCCTTTTGAAAAATTAAGTTGTACATATTATTTTTATTGTTAGAAAACTGGCTTCAAGTTCCTCTATTAAAAAGGATTAAAAGCCTTATTTATTTTTGTTATTAAAATCTAATTCTTAATTAGATTATGTTACTAAAATTTTCAATAGATTTCAAAAATAAAAAGGAATTTAGAATTTAATTGACAAACATTATTATTTTTAATAATATTTTTAAGGAAATCTTATTAAAGAATTTTAAAATTTATTTTTCAATTAATTTAATAAATTATTTTTTACCTAAATAAAAAAAGATTTAATCTAAATTTATTTAATTTAAATTATTATATCTCGATTAAATTAATAAAACATTAAAATAACTACATGCCAAGAAAAAAGAAAGAAAAATCCTTAAAAAATTTTGAATGTACAGTTAAGGATATCTTCTTAGGAGAAGTAAAGTCCAAGAATATTTTTCCACTAATTATACTTCATCTAATTTCCAATGAATCTCAGTATGGTAATAAATTAATATCAAAAATTAAAGAGATGAGTGGAAACATTATGACAGTAAATCCTAATACAATCTATCCTCTTTTAACAAGAATGGAGGAATTAGGTTATGTAAAGGGTAAATGGGATAGACCTAAAAAACCATATAGGAAATATTATTCTATAACAAAAAAAGGTTTTAAAAAATATATTGAGATTAAGGTAGCCCAAAAACCCTGGATGGAAAAACTTGAAAAAGCTGTGAAGATATTCAGGAAAGAAATTTATAGTTAAAATACTAAATTAATATTTGAAATTATTATTTAAAAATAAATTTATATTTGTAAGGTTTCATTAATTTGTAAAAAATATTTTTTATTTAAGAATCTTTAATAAATAATTTAAATTTAATAAAAATTTATCTTTTAAAGGGGGTTATTTTGAGAGATGTTGTAATTACAAGTGCAGTAAGAACAGCAATTGGATATTTTGGAGGAACCATAAAAGATGTATTACCTGCTGATTTAGCAAAAGTTGTTATAGAGGAAGCTATGAATAGATCAAATGTTAAAGGTGAGGAGATTGATGACGTTATCTTGGGATGCATTTTACAGAGAAGTGATGAACCTAACGTTGGCAGAGTAGCTGCATTAAAAGCAGGAATCCCCGTTGAAGTTCCAGGATATACTGTAAATAGATTATGTGCTTCTGGCATGCAGTCTGTTATTAATGCAGCAAGAGCAACAAAACTCAACGATGCAGATATTATAGTAGCAGGTGGTGTTGAAAATATGAGTGCTGCTCCATATATTTTGAAAGGAGCAAGATGGGGTTATAGATTAAGACATGGTGAAATAACAGATTCTCTTTGGGAGGGATTAACAGATCCCATAAGAAACATCATAATGGGTGTGACTGCTGAAAATTTAGCGGAAAAATACAATATAACAAGAGAAGAACAGGACGAATATGCTGCAAGAAGTCAGATGAGAGCAACAAGAGCAATAGTTGAGGGGAGATTTAAAGAAGAAATAGTTCCAGTGATGGTTCCACAGAAAAGGGGAGAGCCTATTAAGTTTGAAACAGATGAGTTTCCAAAACCCGGTATTTCAAAAGAAAAGTTAGCTCTTTATCCCACTGTTTTTAAAAAGGGTGGAACAGTTACACCCGGAAATTCCTGTGGAATAAATGATGGTGCAGCAGCTTTAATAGTAATGGGTGATGATATTGCTAAAAAGAGAGGATTAAAACCTATCGCTAAAATCTTATCTTATGGTGTGGCTGCAGTAGATCCAGCTTTCATGGGAATTGGTCCTGTTTATGCTATTCCTAAAGCTTTAGAGAGAGCTGGATTAAAGTTGGAAGACATGGATTTGATTGAACTAAACGAAGCATTTGCTGCTCAGGTTTTAGCAGTAAATAAAGAACTTCATTTTAACCACAATAAATTAAATATAAATGGTGGTGCAATCGCTCTGGGTCACCCAGTAGGATGTAGTGGTACAAGAATAATAGTAACGCTACTTTATGCAATGAAGGACAGAGATGCTAAATATGGACTTGCAGCATTATGTGTAGGAGGTGGTCAGGGAGCAGCTATGGTTGTAGAGAGAATGTGAACTACTTTCTCAAAAAATGACATAATAATTAACATAAATAATGTCATAAAAAATGTCATTCTGACCCTGACTTTGAGTGTAACGAAAAGGAAGGGGAAGAATCTCATTAAAAAGAATATAGTTTAATTAAATTTTTAAAAACAATATTAGTTAAAACTTTAAAAATTCTAGAACTTTATAATTATTATTATTGCTAAGAAATTCTTAAAAAGGAGGATTTTAAAATGTATGTCTATAAAATTGGTATTTGTGGAGCAGGGACTATGGGAGCTGAAATAGCTGAAGTAGCTGCTTATGCAGGTCTTCCTGTGATTGTCAGGGATATTAAGCAGGAATTTGTAGATTCAGGGATTAAAAAAGCCAATGATATTCTTCAGAAAAGAGTTGATAAAGGTAAAATGTCTCAAGAAATGAAAGACCAGATTATGGAAAGGATAACTGGTACATTAAAGTTAGAAGATTTAAAGGATGTCGATGTAATAATTGAAGCTATTCCAGAGGATATTGACTTAAAAATTGAATTATTCAAGGAACTTAATGATATATGTGAACCCCATACAATTTTTGCTTCTAATACATCCGCTTTGTCCATCTCAAAAATGGGTAGTGGATCTGGTAGACCTGAGAAAGTTATAGGTATGCACTTTTTCTTTCCAGCACATGTTATGAAGTTAGTTGAAGTTATACCAGGCATTGAAACATCTCAAGATACGATAGATACAATAGTTGAGCTTTCAGAAAGATTCAGGAAATTACCTGTTAAGGTAAAGGAGATACCTGGATTTTTGGTAAATAGAATACTTCTTCCAATGTTAATAGAAGCTTGTAAATGTCTTGATGAAGGAGTAGCATCAGCAAAAGATATAGATTTAGCTATGCAGGCAGGTGCAGGAATGCCAATGGGTCCTTTCACTCTTGCAGATAATTTAGGAATTGATGTTGTTTTAAATGTAGCTGATTATATGGCTAAGCAGTATGGAAATCCAAACTTTAATCCACCATATCTTCTAAGAAAAATGGTAGCAGCAGGACATCTTGGAGTAAAAACAGGAAGAGGATTTTACGACTATAGCAAAATGTAAAAATTTTATAAATAATATAATTCCAAAATAAAAAAAATATTTAAAACGGAGGTAAATTATGGCAAGAGAGTTTGTCAATTATACTGTTGAAGATAAAGTTGCAACTATTGTTATTGATCGTCCTCCTGTAAATGCTTTAGATAGCAAAACTATGGAAGAATTAGACGAGGTATTAGATGAGTTAGAAAAAGATCCAAATGTGGCAGCAATTGTAATAACAGGTGGTGGAAAATATGCTTTCATTGCTGGTGCAGATGTAAAAGAGATGCCAAAACTTACTCCAGAGTTAGCAGAAGAGATGTCGGCGAAAGGACAAGCAATTTTAACGAAGATGGAGAAAATGGGGAAACCAGTTATAGCTGCTATAAACGGTCTTGCTCTTGGAGGCGGACTGGAGTTAGCCATGGCTACTGATATAAGAATAATCTCTGATAGAGCTCGCGTAGGACAACCTGAAATAAATTTAGGTCTTTTCCCTGGTTGGGGTGGAACTCAGAGACTTCCCAGAATAGTTGGTTTAGCAAAAGCAAAAGAGATGATTTTTACAGGGGATATGATAAGTGCTCAGGAGGCTATGCGAATAGGACTTGTTAATAAAGTTGTTCCAGATGGTGAGGAGCTAAAAGTAGCGAGGGATATCGCAAAAAAAATAATAAGCAAAGCACCAATTGCAGTAGCTAAATCCAAGAATGCAATGGAGGAGGGTATTCAGGTATCATTGGAAGAAGGGTTAAAAAAAGAATCTAAGTTATTTGGAGAGATTTGTGGAACCGAGGATATGAAAGAAGGGGTAGCTGCATTTATTGAAAAGAGACAACCAAAATTTAAAGGAAAATAATTAGCAATTTCTGTAAGAGTATCAAGTAGATTTATTTGCGTAAGATAAACAAAAGTTATACAAAACGAATATTATTTCTCAAAAAAGAGTTATAAAAAATTTATTATTGAAGAAAATCAAAAATTAAACAATATTAATAATTTATAAAAGTCTGACAACTTCATTAGGAAGGAGGTGCAGATGGATTATTCCATTTCAAAAGAACTTGAGTTGTTGCGTAAGACAGTAAGAGAGTTCTGTGAAAATGAAATAGTGCCTGTAATTGAAGATATGGATAGAGAAGGAAAGTTTCCTGAAGAAAATATAAAGAAGATGGCAAAATTGGGTTTAATGGGACTCCCCATTTCAAAAGAATACGGTGGTGCTGGAGCAGGAATGTTAGGATACTGTATTGCTGTAGAGGAAATTGGGAAAGTTTGTAATTCACACGGTACAATTTTAGGAGCTCATACATCTCTATGTTGTATGCCTATTGAGATGTTCGGGACAGAAGAACAAAAGCAGAAATACTTAGTGCCATTAGCAAGAGGTGAAAAGTTAGGTGCCTTCGCCTTAACAGAGCCTAATGCTGGCTCAGATGCAGCTGCTATAGAAACTACAGCAGTAAGAGAGGGTGATTATTATATATTGAATGGAACTAAGATATGGATAACCAATGCAGACAGAGCAGATGTAATTATAGTTTTAACAGTAACTGATAAAGCACTTGGAGCTCGAGGTGGAATAACTACACTTATAGTTGAGAAAGGTACGCCAGGGCTTTCAGTAGGAACATTAGAAGATAAGATGGGAATTAGAGGTTCAAGTACTGCTGAATTAATATTTGAAAATTGTGGAGTGCCAAAGGAAAATGTTTTAGGTGATGTAGGGGCAGGATTCATTGTTTTTATGAAAGGTCTTGATTGTGGTAGACTATCACTTGCAGCAGGTTGTGTTGGAGGAGCTCAGGCGTGTTTAGACGCATCAATAAAATTTGCTATGAATAGGGTTCAATTTGGGAAACCTATATGGGAAAAACAGGCAATACAATGGATGATTGCTGATATGGCAACAGAGGTATATGCAGCACGACAAATGGTATATCATGCAATCTGGTTAAAAGAAACTGGTAAGAGGTTTACAAAAGAATCCGCTATGTGCAAACTTTTTGCATCTGAAATTCTCTGTAAAGCAATTGATACAGCATTACAGATTCATGGAGGCATGGGTTACATGAAGAAATTTCCAATTGAGAGGATGTATAGAGATGCAAGAATAACAAGAATTTATGAAGGAACTAATGAAATTCAAAAACTTGTAATAGCTAATATGATTAGCAGGGAAATGAGAAGAGCATAAAAACAGGCCAGGTCTTGACATGAGACATATTATAATATTAATAAACTAAAACACAGGAAATAGTAATTTAAAATATTAATTTAATAATAAATTTTTGGGGGTAATATGAGATTTATTGTTTGTATTAAACAGGTTCCTGATACAACAAATGTAAAAATTGATAAGAGAACAGGAAGACTTATTAGAGAAGGAATTCCAACCATTATAAACCCTGAAGACAAAAATGCTTTAGAAGCAGCTCTTAGTTTAAAGGAAAAATATGAAGGTGAGGTTATAGTTATTTCAATGGGACCTCCCCAGGCAGATGAGGCATTAAGAGAAGCATTGGCTATGGGTGCTGATAGAGCAATACTTCTTACTGATAGAGCATTTGCTGGAGCAGATACGATGGCTACTGCATACTCATTAGGATCAGCTGTTAAGAAAATAGGGGAATATGATTTAATTTTATGTGGGAGACAAGCAATTGATGGAGATACTGCACAAGTTGGTCCGCAATTGGCAGAATTTTTAAAAGTTCCTCAAATAACTTATGTCTCAGAACTAAATATTGAGGAAAATAAAGTGGTTGCAATTCAGGAACTGGAGGATAAGAGAGTAAGGTGGGAGGCAAGTTTGCCTGCTCTTCTAACAATAACTTCAGAAGCAAATAAGCCTAGATACCCTTCAGCATATGGAATTATGGACGCATATAGAGAAAAGGAAGTTGAAACATGGGAGAAAAAGCATTTGGACATTGATGAAGAAAGGATAGGATTGGAAGGCTCTCCTACTTCAGTTAAAAGAATTTTCTCTCCAGAACCAAAAGGTAAAGGTGAGATTATAAAAGAAGAACCTAAAGAATCTGCTGAGATTTTATTTAATCGTCTAAGAGCAAAGAACATAATATAAAAATGAATTATAAAAAGTGATTAATAGATTTATATAGCAAAGTTAGTAAATGAATTAAAAATATTAAATCAAAGCAAAATAAGATTGGGGGTAAATATGGCAATTTCTATTGATAGAGATTTGTGTAATGGATGCGGTCTTTGTGTAGAAATATGTCCCTTTAATGGAGTAAAGCTTGATGAAGAAAATATTGCTGTTTTACTTGATGCCTGTAATGAATGTGGAGCTTGTATTGATGAATGTCCAGTAGAGGCAATATCTGTAACTGTAATAAAGGAGGGAATAATCGATGTAAGTAAATATTCCGGTGTATGGACATTTGCTGAGCAAAGAGACGGAAAACTAACTAGAGTTGCGAGACAATTAGTTGGAAAAGCACGTCAACTTGCTGATATTTTAGGAGTAAGAGTTGAAACAGTGCTTTTAGGTCATAATATTACTGACTTAGCTCAAGAATTGATTCAATGTGGTGCTGATAATGTATATTTAATAGATCACCCATTATTAGAGAATTATCAAACAGATTTATATACAAAGGCAATTTATGATCTTACTATAGAGAAAAAACCAGAGGTATTCATCTTTGGAGCAACACATATGGGGAGAGATTTAGCTCCCAGACTTGCTCAAAGAATAACAACAGGACTAACTGCAGATTGCACAGAACTTACAATAGATGAAGTTGAAAGACTTCTTCTTCAAACAAGACCAGCTTTTGGTGGAAATATCATGGCTACAATTACATGTAAAAATCATAGACCTCAGATGGCAACAGTTAGACCTGGTGTGTTCAGGGAACCAGAAAAGGATCCAACAAGAAAAGGAAACGTTATTAATATAACCCCAGAAATTTCAGAATCTAATATTCTTACTCATTTAGTTAAATTCCTAAAGTTGGAGAAGAAAATAGTTAAACTTGAGGAAGCAGAAGTGATAGTTTCTGGAGGAAGACGACTGAAAAAACCTGAAAACTTTTCTCTAATTCAAGAACTTGCTGACCTATTAGGAGGTGAGGTTGGCGCTTCAAGGGCAGCAGTTGATGCAGGATGGATATCAAAAGACCACCAGGTAGGTCAGACTGGTAAAACTGTATCTCCAAAACTTTATATTGCTTGTGGCATTTCAGGAGCTATTCAACATAGAGCTGGTATGCAAACATCAGAAACAATTGTGGCTATAAATAAAGATCCAGAAGCCCCTATATTTAAAATTGCTGATATTGGAATAGTAGGTGATTTATTTAAAGTTGTTCCTGAACTTATTTCAGTATTCAAAGCTAAAAAAGAGAAAGAGATGGTAGTATAAAAACTATTTCATAATTTTTTCATAATAATTTTTATTCTTTTAAAGAAGATTAATTATTTGAAATGTAGAAAAGCCTTAAGATTTTAGTTAAAATTAAAAAAAATTAGATAGGATAAAAAATTACTCAGAGGAAGGAATGCTTGAATATAATCACGAAAAACAAAGATCATCAAATAATTTTCTAAGAGGTTGTTTAATAACTTTAACCATAATTTGTATACTGCTTATTAGTGCTGTAGTTATATTCGGATTTGTAATCTTAAAAAGATATCCTAATCTCTTTACCCCCTTTACATTAAGGGAAGAATTTGTAACAGAAGAGGAGACTGTAACAGAACAAGAGTTTATGACTCATAAGGAATTTTCAACAGAAGAAAAGACTACTGAAGAAGTTGTAGAAGAACCACAAATTATTAAAATCGAGGCAAAGGAAGCAAATCCTGTTGCAGCAGTAGCAAAAAAAGTTCAACCGAGCGTGGTAAATATTACTGTTGAGATAGTTCAATACGATATTTTTGATCGTGAAGTTCTAGTTCCTGGTATTGGCAGTGGAGTAATTTTTTCAGAAGATGGTTATATATTAACTAATGACCATGTTGTTGGAGAAGCTGAAAACATTGAAGTGACATTTTTTAATGGTGAAAAAATAAAAGCAGATTTAGTCGGGACTGAACCACGTGCTGATATTGCTGTGATTAAAGTTGATAGAAAAGACTTAAGGCCAGCAGAATTTATATCTATTAAAGATATAGAAGTAGGAGATTTAGCAGTTGCAATTGGAAGTCCATTTGGATTTCAGCAAACTGTTACTTCAGGAGTAGTCAGTGCACTTGGAAGAGAAATATTAGAATTATATGAATATGAAGGTAAGGAGTTAGTAGTTGATTTAATTCAGACAGATGCTGCAATAAATATGGGAAACAGTGGAGGTGCTTTGGCTAACATAGAAGGTAAAGTAATGGGGATTAATACAATAATAGTAAGTCCTACAATGACATATGCTGGATTAGGTTTTGCCATTCCAAGTGATATAGCAACAAATATTGCAAATCAATTAATAAAATATGGCAAATCTAGAATACCAATAATAGGTATAAAAATGGGAGATTCAACAGATCCAAATGTTCCTGGTGTATTAGTTTATCAGGTAATTGAAGGACTACCCGCTGAAAAAGCAGGAATAAAAGTAGGAGATATCATTACAAAAATTAATGATATTAAATTACAATATAGATGGGACTTATTAGCAGAAATTATTAAATATAATGTTGGTGATAAATTAGAATTAGAAATCTATAGGGATGGAAAAACTTTTACAACAATAGTAGAATTAGTAGATGCTCCTCCAGAATATTGGAGATAATATTTTTAATTTCAAGAAATTTTTAACTTATAAAATTGATAATAAGACTTTTTATCAGTTGCCTTCCTTTAATGACACAGGTTATAAGAGCGTAATTTAAAGCATCATCCTTCTATTTAATTTTTTTTATATTTATTTATAGATTTTTATATCCCCTATCAATTATGATAGGGGATTCTGATATAATAATTTTAAAAATCTGAAAAGATTAAAAAGACAAACCATAATTGTATTAATAAAAAAAGATAACATGGATATTTCAGAAAGTAAATCCACCAAAAATAGAAATGTCAAATCGTATCAAGATTTAAGAGACAAATTTCTAATAGCTCGTGCAAGAAAAGGTGATAATCTTGCATTTGAAGCTATAGTAAATAGATACAAAAATCAGGTATTTACCTCCGCTTTTTTCATAATGGGAAACAGCCATGATGCTTCAGATGCTGCACAAGAGGTATTTTTAAAAATTTACAAATCACTTCATAAATTCGGTGGGAGATCCAAATTTTCTACCTGGCTTTTTAGAGTAACTACAAATACCTGTATTGATCTTATAAGAAAGAGAAAAAGAATTACTCATAAAACAAAAGAATTGGATTTGGAGAAAGATAAAAAATTTTCAGATCGCTTAAATATTGAAAGATACTCATCTGTTGAGAGTGAATTTTTAAGAAGTGAGGATATGAAAAAAATCATTAAGAGTATTATCTCATTACCAGTTAAATACAGAGTTCCTATAGTATTGAGGGATATCTATGGATATTCCTATAGGGAAATAGCAAAATATCTAAAACAACCTTTAGGAACCTTAAAATGTAATATCTTCAGAGGTCGCAGACTACTAAGAGACATTATATACAGAAAAACATAGAATATTAATTTTTCTATATTAATTTAAGTGGAATAAAAATGATAATCTGTTTTCTTTAATTAGTAATATAAAATTATTGACATTAAATATGTTAAGTGTTATTTTTTAAATTACAATTAAATATTAAGCATTCAAGAAGTCTTAAAAGTTAAGAGGGAAATCGGTGAAAATCCGATGTGGTCCCGCCACTGTAACTGGGTTACTTTTTAAAATATGCCACTGAACTATATGTTTGGGAAGGCTTAAAAAGTGTAAGACCAGAAGTCAGGATACCTCGCTTGAATGTTTAAATTGCTACTCTTCGAGGAAAGAGAGGTGATTTTTTTATGGAAAAAATATTTTTATAAATTTTAATGGTAATTTTAATTATTAAAGATTTTAAATCTATGATTGTAAGGAGATAATAAATGGTAAACTTAAATAATTCAAAAGATAAAATTAAGTTCAATCTATTTGAAATTGGTTTGAAAGAAAGTTTGAAAACTCTAACTACAATAATAACTATTTGTGCTATTTTTAGTACGGTATTTTTCGGGTGCAAACCTAAGACTGCTGTACTAGAAAAGCCAACGGTTACCGAAGAAATAACAGAAGAAGCTCCAACCGAAGAGACTACAATTGAGGAACCCACAACTGAGGTGGAAGGGGAAGAGACTTTAGAATATCCTATAACTGTTTTAGATGACACGGGGTATCAGGTTACTTTAGACAAAGAACCTGATAAAATAATATCCTTAGCTCCTGGAAATACAGAGATACTATTTGCTCTTGGATTAAGTGAGAAAATAATAGGGGTAGATAATTATAGTAATTATCCTGAGGAAGCTGAATCTATTGAAAAGATTGGGGATGCATTTAATTTGAATATGGAAAAAATCATTGAACTTGAACCAGATTTAATTCTAACTCTAAAAGGTAATGAAGAAGCAATAAGTGAATTTTTAGATCTTGGAATTGCTGTTTATACTTTAGATGCAAATAATATGGATAATGTTTTAGAAGATATCAGTGAGATTGGTAAATTAACAAATAGTTTTGATAGAGCAGAAGAATTAGTTTCTGAAATGCAAGAAAAGATAGATGAAATAAAAAGCCTGGTAGCTGATGTTTCTGAAGAGGAGAAGCCCAAAGTATTTTATATGGTTTGGAATGAGCCCATAATGTCTGCTGGAAAAGGAACTTTTATAAATGACTTAATTGAGCAGGCTAATGGAATTAATATAGTTGAATCTGATGGTTTAGAAGGTTGGCTCGAATATAGTTTAGAGAGATTAATAGAGCATAATCCAGATGTTATTATTGCTCCTAAATCTTTAGCACCAACTCCAGAAACAATAACAAATGATGAAAGATTTTCATCAATTAAAGCTGTTTTAGAAAATAGAGTAGTTATTGTGGATGATGATCCAGTAACAAGAATTGGTCCAAGGATAGTTGAAGGATTTCTACAGATTGCGCAAGCACTTTATCCTTATATTGAATTTTAAAAAATCCTAAGCTTTTAAATAATTAGGATTAAAAATTAACTTTAAAAATTTAATATATGAGGTATTGAATTCTAAAGATTAATCAATATTGGAAGCCTTGGATATTTTTTTCTGGCTAAAATTCCTGGGAAAATATAACATAAAGATATTGAGAAAGTCTAAATTTAGCAAAGGATTAAATTCTCATTTTAAATCTAAAACTTTTTAAAAGGTTTAAGAAACTTGGAAAAAAAGAAAAAGCTTCTAAAATATATAATTTTTTTAATTATACTTTTAACATTAGCAATTTTTATTGCTACTTGTGTTGGTTCTGCCAATATTCAACCAAAGGAAATATTTACTATTTTAATCAAAAATATCCCATTTTTTGGAAGTAATTTAGCAATAAAACAATCAGTTTCTCCCAAAAATGAAACAATAATTTGTCAAATAAGACTTCCAAGAATTATTTCATCAGTTATTGTTGGATTTGTATTGGCAGCTGCTGGAGTAATATATCAGGGTATATTTAGAAACCCCATGGCAGATCCCTATATCATTGGTGTTTCATCAGGGGCATCACTTGGAGCAACTATAGCATTTATTTTAGGTTTAGGAACCGGATTTCTTGGAATATCTACTGTTTCAATAATGGCTTTTATATGTGCTATAGTTACTGTTTTCATTGTTTATCGATTATCTAAAATGGGAGAGAGGGTCCCCATAAGTAATCTTATTTTAGCTGGATTTGCTATTGGCGCTTTACTTAATTCTATAGTCTATTTTCTCTTGATAGCCAAAACAGATGATATGCAAAGGATTATTTTCTGGATGTTAGGAGGATTTACAACAGCAAGTTGGGATAAGATAAAGATCCTCACAATACCAATAGTTTTAACTTTTATTATTATCTTCTTCTATTTAAGAGAACTTAATATTTTAACTTTAGGAGACAAAAGAGCAACTCAATTAGGGGTTAATATAGAAAAGATAAAAAGAATTTTATTAATTTTAGCTTCAATATTAGCCTCATTAGGTGTGGCAATTGGGGGATTAATAGCATTTATTGGGCTAATTACACCTCACATAATAAGATTAATTGTTGGTTCAGATAATAGGATTTTATATCCAACATCAGCTCTAACTGGTTCTATAATTTTAATTTTTTCTGATACTATTGCAAGAACTATAACATCACCAAGAGAGATTCCGGTAGGAATTATCACTGCAGTAATAGGTGCTCCATATTTCCTATATCTTATGAAAACTAAGGGGAGAGAAATTTTTAAATAAAAATGGAAAAATCGGATTTGATTTTAAAAAATATAGATTTTTCATATGATGGTTTATCTGTTATTCAAGATGTAAGCTTCATGGTTAGACCTGGAGAAATATTAGGAATTATTGGTCCTAATGGTTCAGGAAAAACCACCCTTTTAAACATAATTTGTGGGGTTTTAAAACCAAATTCTGGACATATTTTTATTCAAGATAAAAATGTAAAAGAAATTCCTAGAAAAGAGCTTTATCAAATATTAGCTATTGTTCCTCAGGACAGTATTACAAGTTTCAATTACACAGTTTTGGACATCGTTTTAATGGGTAGAACCCCATATCTAAAGG